>Ga0209777_10007939_pt1 | contig 11679 bp, 12 predicted proteins | sample FrelakmetHBP12HB_FD_187147 | JGI IMG/M metagenome (GOLD analysis project Ga0209777, IMG submission 187147) | Freshwater lake sediment microbial communities from the University of Notre Dame, USA, for methane emissions studies -HBP12 HB (SPAdes)... | ecosystem: Environmental > Aquatic >...
AAATAGAAAAAGAAAAAGTTATCAAGGCATAGTTTGTTGCCTAAGTGAAGGCTGAATTATTGAAAAAATATCATTTGTGTATTCTAATACAGAGTAAAATTATCTTTATTTTAATTAAGTAAAATTTAGCTAAAATAAATATTAAAATAGTAATAAATAGAAAAAGAAAAAGTTATCAAGGCATAGTTTGTTGCCTAAGTGAAGGCTGAATTATTGAAAAAATATCATTTGTGTATTCTAATACAGAGTAAAATTATCTTTATTTTAATTAAGTAAAATTTTACTTAATCTATAAATTTAAAGACTACTAATATAATCTTTAAACTTTTTAGGGAAATCTATTTCAAAATCAACATTTACATCGTAGGAGAAACAAAATATATTATTTAAATCATTAAAATAATAGAGATCTATTATATCTTTATATGTTTTATAAAAACTTATCAATTTATCATCATATAGAATATTTTTGTTTTCTATATTTAAATAATTTGTTGTTTCGAATAACATTCTCCATTCAAAGAAAGTATATATAGTATCATTGATTTGTATATTATATTTTGTATCTTGATTATTACTTTGTTTTATTTCTTCGGTCATAAATACTGATAATATTTTTTCAATAGGATGTTGATTAAAAAAATTAATTCTTTCAAATATAGAATTATCATTAATATTATTAATCTCTTCTGTAAATTTAAAATAATAATTTGTATTACCAAAATATACTTTATTAATTTTCAATTTAAATTTTGAATAATACATAATAAATAATTTTGGGTACATATATAATCTATATGTATTAAAAAACATAAATAAAGTATTCCAATCTTCAAAAACAATCTTTCCGTTAGATTCATTTATTTTAATTAGCAATTTCTTGAATAAAGTAACGTGTTTAACATCAAATCTCTTCCCATCTAATAAATTGCTTTTATATGGGTCAATTTTAATATCTGAGTCTCTTCTATTAATCATCATTTTTAAAAAAAATTCTAAAAAATATTCAATATTTTAAAAACATGATTATTATTCAGGATATTTAGCATGACTAACAAAATGATTTAGAATATCAAATTAAATCAAAAGAGAAAATAGTTTTACAGAATAATGTTTTATTTTGTAATTCAGATATTATTCTTGAAAAAGTTCGAAAAAAATTTTTAAGAGAGATATTAATGATATTGATAAATTTTTTTGATGGTATTGTTATTTATACAGAAGAACTTAATATAGAATATTAAATTGGGAATAATAAATTATATGGTACTTCATTAATAAAATATGATGATATTTTTAGATATAACAAATGAATTTTTATATATTGATATTGGGTTTTCTCTGGAATCTGGATGAATTATCATTGAAATAAACCCTCCGTATTCATTAGAAATTTACAAAATTCCTATTGATTATTTTTCTACAATAAAAAAAATCAATAATAATTGATTTTTTTCTTTTTTAAAATAAAAAATGACTTCTCTTATAGAATTTTTTACACAATGGTTAGACAATATTGAAGAAAATGAAATTACATTATTTATTATAAATAAATCTGATGTTACAGGATTAATAAACATTGCTTTACAAAACAATAAAGTTAAATTTATCAAATGCTTTAAAACTAATATGAAAGATAAAAAAATTATTAAATATAATTCTAATATAGATACCCATTCATATATGTTTATAGATTTTGTGGATCCATTGACTGGATCTCCTGATAAATCATTAGGTGTTAAAAAAGATCAAGATATTACCTATTTTTTTAATAGACCATTATTGAAAAGATATGTGATATCATTTTTATTTTTTAATTATAATGGACAAAGACCAATAAATAATTTCTGGATTCCAGATGATTATAATTATGATAATTTTGTATCATTTAAACGTTCAACATGGGCTAAAATGTCTCAAGAATTAAATAGTGGTAAATCAACAGGAGATAATCTCGAGAAAGATTTATCTTTCAGAAATGATTTTAAAAAATATATATCTACAATCCTTAAATATATAATAAATGAAGAATATATTTTTTTATTTATTGATGAAAAATATATGGGCAAGTGGATTCAATCTATCACACATTTCACATATAATAATTTATATAATTATGAATCATTAGAATTTGATGGAGATGCAATTTCAAAATTTAGTTTTAGAGATTATATGATTAAAAAATATCCATTATTTATTGCTCATGAATTGTCAGAATATAGTAATCAATATATGTCTAGAACATTTCAAAGTATTTTTTCAGATGATCTTTTATTAACTAGTTGGATGTTATATGATCCAATAATTAAAGATAAAATTAAAACTAATGAAAAAATTAAAACAGATATCTTAGAGTCATTCACTGGTGCTTTAAAAGAAATTGGAAATGATATCGAAGATGGCATTGGGATTGTAGTATGCTGCAATTTATATACTATATTAGGTGAATCATTACCTTTTCCAAAATATATGGCATATGGTACTTATTTAACGCAAGTTATTCAAATGAATGAAAAAATGGGATTTAGTAAATCAAATAAAGAAGGTGATTTTTATGATTTTCATGAGAAAAAAAATAAAGCATTTATTATTAAAATGAATAAAGTTGAAGTTGAAGGAGCAACTAATATTAATAATAATTTTACTTTAGGATTTAATCCTATTTTTTTACAATTTTTGAAAGATAATGGAATTGATACTACTTTATTAGAAAATACTTTTAATGTTAATTGGAAATATGTTCAAATATTTAATAATGATGAAAAAGAAAGTAAAAAAGAAGCAAATGATGAGATTTATTCTCAAATTTATAAAATTTATTCTCAAATAGGAATAACTCAAGAATTTTCATCAAATATAAATAGAAAAGATATTTTTGCAAAAATTGGTAATTTTGATAGAACTTTAATAAACCGATTAAAACAAAAAGTTGGTGAAGAAGATAGTAAACGTATAAATTTTTCAACTGATAATAATCTTCATATTATTATTATGTTTTTAGATGTTTTAGATTTAAAATACAATAAATCAGGAATAGAATCACTATCTTATAATACAGATATTAAACTTGAAGTGAAAAATCTAATAGTATCTGATTTTTTCAGTTCTATTCCAAGTAATTTTACAATGAACCATAATATTACAAATCTTGAATTTAGTAAATGGATTGCTATTAAAAAATATTTAGGGACTGAACAAGATATTAAAGATATTAAAAAAATCTTTGAAAAAAATACTTCTGAAGATATCCAATAATACCTTTAATTTTTTAGTTAAATTTAACTAAAAATGATTTTTCTTAAGAAAAAAATAAAAAACAATGTTAATGATATATATTACTTCAAATAATTTAAATGAATGTGCATTAAACTTAGATAACAATACTTTAATACAACAATGGGATTTAATATTAAAAGTATTAGATTTATTGAGTAAATCTAATTATATGTGGCCTGTAATAAAAATGTGGATAAAATGTGATGATGCACTAAAAATTTACCATAATTATATTGTAAGGGAATGTTTTAATAGAGAAATACAAAATGATAATATGTTTCTTTTTGATATTAACGAAAACTATTATATTATAAAAAATGTTTTTGATGGAACTAAAACATTTTTTCATTTCCATGCAAAAAAAGAAATAGAAAATAAAGTAGTATTTCCTAGATGGTTTAGTTTTCAACCATTAATTTTATCACATAAAGCTGCTCTTCTACGAGAAAATCCGTATTATTATAAAATGTTTTTATATGAATGTAGAAAATATTTGAAATATGGTTTAATTAATATAAAAAGTAAAGAAATTTATACTAATTTTAATAGTACTAATTTCTTTGATTTAAATACATGTATTCCTAGTTACTATCCTTTTTCTCAGAGAATATTAAAAAATAATATTAATCGTAATTATAATAATTTGTGTAAATATGATGAAGCGTCAGATTTTATAAATTTTCTTGATAATACTCCTGATGATGATGTTTCTAAAATTGTGTATAAATTAATTTATTAAATATGTATAATTATACATATTTATTCGATCATATCTTTCAAAAGATTATAAATTTTCTCATCTTTAATAATTAAAGATCCACCACCGCGTTTCTTTTGACTCTCCATTAAGTTTAAATCAGAAAATCCAACAAAACCATTATTAGATATAAAATATTTAGAATGATCTTGAGTAGATTTATATTTAATATCTTCTATAGGCCATTTAATATTTTTTGCTTTAATAACATTTTTATTATCTACTGTATTTTTTTGACGAATCCAAGATTGTACTTTCAATTCACATTCATATTTTTCAACTATATGATCTAAATAAATACAATTATGCAAATGTTCATTCTTTGAAATATAAGTTAATTGAGAACTAATTTCATGTTCAAGAACTTTAGGATTTTTCAATGTTTTTAATTTTAATGAATGTTTTTCGAAAATAATATGAGGATCTTTATTCATTAAAATATTTAATATATCTTTTAATTGTAAGATAGGAATTTTATTAATAAAACATAAATGTTGTGCATAAACTAATTCTGATTTATCCACATCAGAAATATTCTTCCCATCAAAAAATGAAGGAAAATTAGGAATACTATGATTTAATATTCCTATTTCTTTGTCATTCCATAAAATAAAACCTTTAGAATGACCTTTTGAAGAATGATCCTTTCCTTGTTGATTATTAAAAACAACCCAATTTGTCCAATTAGAATATGAAAAAATATTTTTTATCCAATCATTTATATCTTCTTGTATTTCTAATTTATAATTGATATTATCTAATAATAAACATTTAGTTCCATGATTTGCTTTAAAAGCTATTTTAACTTCTATATTATCTTTTAAATTTACTTCTTTAAATATTTCATGTTCAACTTCTTTCTCAAGTTCAAATTCAACTCGTTTATCTTCAATAGTATTTTGACATTTAACTTCTTTCTCTTGAAAAATATCCTTATCGCGTCTATTTTTTGATATAAAACAACAAAAATTACCCATTTTTATTATATAATAAAAATTTTTCAGTTTAAAGTAAATATTAAATTGAAAAATTTTTAATTTATATAAAATAAATAAATTTATTACGCCTAGCAAAAGTAATCTTATTAAAGAAGATAAAATTTATATTACTGATAATCTTGAAAAATATTTCTCGAAAGAAGCAATTTTTTCAAAAAATAAAAAATATGAACCAATTAATGTGGCTAAATATAATAATTCTTTCAATTATTATAAGATTAATTCATTGATAGAATTATTAGATACAAAAGAACAATTATTAAAAATAGATAATTTTTTATCTAATCAAATACATTTTAATTATAAAATATATTTGATATTAATTAATTGGATACTAGAAATTACTGAAAAATTTAAATGCCAAACTGAAATATTATTTTTAACTATCAGTATACTCAACCAATATATTAATAAAGTAAATAATATTAAAAGAAATGAAATGCAATGTGTAGGTGTAACATCATTTTGGATAGCTTGTAAACACGAAGGTAATGATTCAGCAGATTTATTTGATTTAACATATATATGTGCTAATTCATATACAGAAAAACAAATTCTTAATATGGAAGAAAAAATACTTTTTGTATTAGATTATGATATTAATATTCCAACTATATATAATTTCATTTCATTATATACAGTTGGAATGGATGAAAATATAATTGATTCAATAATAAAATTCTCTAAAAAATTATTAGATGATTATAAGAATGTAAATATTTTATCTTCATTAATTGCAGCATCTTGTATTAGAAAATTTATAAAAGAATGGACTAAAGATTTGATAGAATTAACAAAATATAAAGAAGAAGATCTTATATCATTTAATTAAATTGATTTTTTTATTAATTTAATTAAAATGAATCAAGAAGAATCTAATATATATTGTAGACAATTAAATAAATCTATTAGTAAAATATATTTTGATAATAATCCTTTTACTAATATTATTTTAAGAATAGATCCTCTAATTACTAATAATATACCAGATGAAAAATTAGATGATAAAACAGAAAGTGATATAAAATTAATATTATCTCAAGTAACTTGTTCAAGAGAAATTGCATTAAAAGCATTAAGAAATAACAATAATGATATAGTTGAAGCTATATTATCTATTTATTAAATATCTAATTAGATATTTATTCATCATCACTTTCACTATTCTCATCATCGTTATCCATAATATTATTTAAACATTTATTTCTACAAATAGGACATTTACTTCTACATTTAGAATTTAATGTTTTAATTCTACAAGGTAGACAAATTGGATGTTTACATGTACTAATTCCATTTGTTTGTTCAAAACAAACTGAGCATTCTTTACTTGTAGATGTTGAAAACAATTTAGTTTCAATGTTATTTATATTAAATTTTTTAGGACTTATTAAATCATTATCGTATAATAAATATTTATTTTTAACAATATATAATGCTTCTAAACAATCATATATCGATGTATTAAAATGTTCTTTTAATAATGATAAATGATCTTGATAATTAATAGTAACAGAATGACATTTAATATTAAAATTCCAATGTATTGATACTTTAGTTAAATTATCAACATCATTTCCTAAAAGTAGATATTTTGGATTTTTATTTGATGTAAAATATGTATTATCATAGTTATAACAAATAATATTAATAATTCTTTTAATTAATGTTTGATTATTTTGATTGTTTCCTAAAAACAAGTCATCAATAAGTTTATCAATATTTGAATAAGGTATACCAAATGGTGATATTGTATTTTGTGGTTGTATATAATTTTCATTTATCTTGAATTCAAAGTCATTATTATTTAAGATAAATTGATTTAATTCTATTACTTCTCTCTTTTCAATATTACAATAGAAAGATACATTATCAACAATTATCGTATTAATTCTATAAGAATGTACCATACTATGTATTTTAAAATATTCTTCAATATAATCTCCTAATACTTTTATATCATTTAAAATTTCCTCATCTTTTATTCTGTCATTTGTTAATAAAGTAGAAAACATATCTTTTATTACAATTTATTCCTTATGAAAATTCAATTTTATTCTTGAAAAAATAATATATATTTAAAAATTTATATATTAAAAATAATGTTTCGTATTAATATTGATAAAAAAGAAAATTTAGATGTTATGAAATTTAAATTACCTCAAGATTTTATTCAAAAATATTGTTGGCAAGATTGTCAATTATTTGCAACTTTATTTACAATTAAAGTTGGTGGAGAAATAAAATTGATAAGTGATGACCATTTTGTTGTATTTTATAATAATTATTATATTGATGTGTATGGAATTCATACAGAAGAAGCTTTATTATATCGAAAACTTCCAATGAAAATTCCTAATGGTAAAATAATTTTAGCAATGTCATATTTTGAACAATCAACTTTTACGATAGATGATGTTAAAATGAAAAATGAAAGTGAATTAATTGAATTGATTGAATATCATGGTCCAGTAAAAATAGAACTTACAGAATTTATAATTGATATGATTGTAGATATGGATATTTTTAAAAATTTTTTTAATTAAGATTATCTTTAATTTATTCTTGAAAAAATAATATAAGTTCAATATGATTTCTTAAAATATCACATACATCTTGATGTTTAAATGATATTTGATATGGTATTGATTCGGTTACAATAGGTTGATTATATCTATTATATTTTGTAGTTTTATATCTAATATAATCAACTTGATTTATATCTTCTGTATCTGGATTTGCAAAAATAGGTCCTGATATACATTTGAAAGAATCGATTTCTTTAATAAATAATTGATAATTATTATCAGCTTCAAAATCATCACCGAAATTACTTTGATTTCTACAATTAAAAACAATATTTTTCCATTCTTCTAATTTATCTATATGATTTAGTTCTTTATATTTATCTAAAGAACTAATAAAATTTCTAGGCAACTTAAAAATAATAATACCTGATTGTTCAAATCTTTTAGACCAATGATAAGCAGCTTTAAAAGAATTATTTGTATAAAAATTATACATACCAAAATCTGTTGCTTTGTAATCTCTACTTCTTGGTTCAATTCTACGTAAAATTCTAAAAATAGAATCCCACGATGTAGTATGATAGAGTAATATTTCTTCGTTAGTAACAGTTATCTTTGTATTAATTTCATTAAGTAAAAAAATCACAATTATGAGAACCTATAACTAATTGATTCTGTATAGGTAACCAATTAACATTGTAATGATCTATTTTTTGAACATTATTATTTTTAATATAATTTAAACGATTAGGATATCCATTTTTATTAGGCATTTTTTTACTGCCTAGTATTTTTCTAAAAACAATTTCACAAGATTCTAATAATGTTAATCCTTGATAAAATTCTTCTTCATCAGCGCATATTGTTTTTAATGTACTATAAGGTATCTTAATTATAGTAAGAATGAATATTAATGGAGTGATATTTCTTGTAAAAGATAAATTATATTTTCTATTTAAATATAAGATGATAACTTCAAGTTCCAATAGTGGTTCTGATTCAAAAAAAGCATCTTCAAGTTCATTAATTGGTATATTAGTTAAATTAGAAATACCATTTAATCTTATTCTTTGTGTCATTGTAAAATTGTTATTTGATATATTATTTTCATAAAATCCAATTACAGGTGATCTTTGAGTATTATGTTGTTCCATTTCTTTTTTATTTATATTTTAAAAATAAAAAATACAATTTTTACTTTAATTAAAGTAAAATATATTTAGAAATCATCCAAATCAAAGTCATCATTTCCATAGTCTTCTTCCATTTCGAAATCATCATTTTGTATTGTTAATTGTTGATAATCATTAAGTTTACAACATTTTTCATTTATCTTCAATGCTAAATTTTCACTTGTATATGAAGTATATCTTAGAGAACATTCATTTAAAGTATCCAAAGATTCAGTAACAATATTAAGCGTTTTTTTCGCTCTACTAATTCCTGTATAAATTAAATTAACATTTATAAAGTTAATATTTCTATCTGGTAAATAGAATATACAATTTATGTATTCTGAACCTTGAGATAAATGAGTAGTAATACAATATGAATGAATTAATGTTTTTTCACTTAGAATGAAAAATTCTGTATTTAGATCTAAATTCCCTGCAAAAAGTTTAAATTTTTCTATTAATTTATTATATAAGTCAACATCCTTTTCATCATATATATTAGTTCCATTAGTTTTAATATTTCTTTGAATTTTTCTTAATTTTTCCCATGTCATTTTTGATACAAAAGGACACATTGTATTTGGATCATTATTAAATACAACTATAATATGATCATCGAAGATTTCTATTACCGAACCTTCAGTTCCATTAGTAGTATTTATACTATAATTATTCATACGTAATATAACTCTATCACCAACAAACCATTTTCGATAATCAATCATTACAGATTCACCAAACATAAATAGACTTTGAAATAATTTATTTAATTCAGAACATACATTTTTAAATGGTGTAACAATTGTTACTGAACTTCTCTTTATAACATATTCTTCTTCTGAAGAACTTTGTTTCAAAAATCTATTCTTAAAATTAATTAAAATATCTTTAACTCTGTTAGTATTTCCAATATGAAAATGATAATCTCCATCACTAATAATACTCCAATTTACAAAGTTTCTATTTTGTATTCTTTCTTTAGAAATTAATTCTGAGAATATTATAAGCATTGTCTTCTCAGATCTAAAGTTTTTTGTTAAAGAAGTAATATTTACACCAGTTAATAATAGCTGTTTAAATAAGGAGCCCCAACTAATTGGTGGTAATTGATTAATATCACCAACTAATACTATTGAAAATTTATCATTTTGATATGTTCTCATAAAACGATAAAATAATTCTGTTGTAACCATTGAAATTTCATCAATAATTACTAAATCAAATTTTAATTGTGACATTATTGCTAAGTCTAAAGTTGCAATAATACATTGTTCTGCTAATTGAGAATTAAATAATATTTCCTTTACTCTGCCAGTAGCTTTCCCTGTGAACGAAGTACATAAAATTTTTTTCTCTTTTCTAAGAGTATTTCTTACGATGTGTTCCATTGTGCAAGTTTTTCCAGTCCCTCCAACGCCATTCAGAATACTAATATTATTTTCCAAAGCATTATTTATTGCTTCTATTTGTTCATCAGTTGGAATATCACTTGGAAAAACTAATTCTTGTCTTTGATTTTTTGGTTTTCTCAATAGATGATATATTTTATTAATTACAAAATCTTCACATTTTAATATATAATCAAAATACAATGAATCGTGATCAAATTTTAAAAAATACTCTTTTATCAACAAATCTAAATGATCTTCTACTGAAGATATCTTCTGTTTAATAAAAGAAACTGGAACAGAAGTCCATCTAGCATTATCTAATTTATTAAGAACCATTCTATTAATATTACCACATATAAGTTGTATTCTAGTTGCTTCTTCACGAAAATGTTGAAGAAAGATATTTTTTGCTATTTCAAATGGAATTTGAGGAATTCTCAAAGGATTTTCTTTACAAATTTCATATGCTTTATTTAATGGAATCTTAAATGTTTGAATAATTTCTTTAGGAATTCCGAGTAATTCTAATGGTCTGTGAAGATATTGAGAATAATAATATTGAAGAAATCCTTTAATAAGTAAAATTCTTTTATCTTCATCTTCCATATAAAAAAATACTGTTTCTGCTAATAATATAATATCAGATTTAACAGATTCATATGATTTAATACAATTCTCAGAAAGATTACCTAATACTTCAATTATATCTTCACCATTTAATGAAGCAAACTGATCAAATTTCAATACCATATCATTTAATTGATCAGTTTCCATTGTAGTAAAATAATTTGAAAGGAATATAAATAAATCTATCTTACACCTTGCTGAAACAAAAAAGCAATTAAATACTTTTATATTTTCACCATTAATAATCATATCAACAAATTCCCCTGTACATGAAACTAAGTCTTTATTTGATATTGAATATTTTTTATCATAATAACATTTATAATATTCATCTGACATTACTTCAAATAATATTCCATCATTATAGTTAACAACTTTTTTAATTACGATTCCTGAAATTACTATTTCTTCCATTTTATATTTAATTAAATATAAAATAATTCAATTCTTGATATATAGAAAAATTTATTTTGATAATTGATTTCCAATTTTATTGCCGATTAATCCCCCGGCAAGCAAACTGCCGACAACTTCGTCGATCTTTTGATCTTTTTCGGACTTTTCTTTTTGACGTTGATTATCTTGATTATTTTGATTTTGACTATTATACATATTTTATTCTAGATATAAAAATATTTATTTTTAGCTAAAAATAAGAAAAAAATTACTCTGTATTAGAATACACAAATGACATTTTTTCAATAATTCAGCCTTCACTTAGGCATACTTTGATGCCTTGATAACTTTTTCTTTTTTACTCTAATACTATTTTTCAATATATTTTTAGTTAAATTTAGCTAAAAAATAAGAAAAAAATTACTCTGTATTAGAATACACAAATGACATTTTTTCAATAATTCAGCCTTCACTTAGGCATACTTTGATGCCTTGATAACTTTTTCTTTTTTACTCTAATACTATTTTTCA
>Ga0209777_10007940_pt1 | contig 11679 bp, 9 predicted proteins | sample FrelakmetHBP12HB_FD_187147 | JGI IMG/M metagenome (GOLD analysis project Ga0209777, IMG submission 187147) | Freshwater lake sediment microbial communities from the University of Notre Dame, USA, for methane emissions studies -HBP12 HB (SPAdes)... | ecosystem: Environmental > Aquatic >...
GTGGTCAAGTTGGAGGGAGGACGGGAACACCTGGAGGCCATACGTGCCATCTCCAATGCAGGAATTCCGGTTATGGGACACCTTGGCCTAACTCCGCAATCAATCCATGCTCTGGGAGGGTTTCGCCCGCAGGGACGTTCTAACGTTGCTGCCATGCGCATTTTTGAGGATGCTGTTTTGCTTGAGGAAGCCGGCTGTTTCAGCCTGGTACTGGAATCGGTTCCTGCCCGTCTTGCAGAATTGATTTCCAAACGCATCTCTATTCCGACCATCGGGATTGGGGCTGGTGCAGGTTGCGATGGGCAAGTGCTAGTAGTTCATGATATGCTGGGACTTTTTGATCGTTTCACGCCAAAATTCGTCAAGAAATATGTCGACTTGCATAGCGAGATGGAACGTGCGTTTGGAGAATATATCGACGATGTGGTGGCACGGCGCTATCCGGCACAGGAACATACAGTGGAAATGCCAGAAGAAGAATGGCAGTTGTTTTTAAGGGAAATAGAGAGATAAGTACAAATGAATCCAAATATATTAATTGTCGGCAGCGGTGCCCTCGCCACTTTATTTGCTGCCCGGCTTTCGGCTGCAGGTGTGGATGTAATAATGCTCGGTTCCTGGCAGGAAGGTTTGGCAGCTTTGAGAAAAAACGGGGCACGTTTGAACGGCGAGGATGGCCAGATTGTGCAAGCCACTAACAACCCGGATGATTGCCGAGGGGTGAAGTACGCATTGGTATTGGTCAAATCTTGGCAAACAGAACATTGTGCATCCCAGTTGGTGGAGTGCCTGGCGGATGATGGCCTTGCAGTAACTCTCCAAAACGGCCTTGGCAACAAAATTATCCTTTCCAATGCCCTTGGCCTTCGGAGAGTTTCCCGCGGCGTGACAACGCTTGGGGCGACTCTGCTTGTTCCAGGCTCGGTTTGTTCTGTTGGCGAGGGAGTGATTACTCTTGAGAGACATTCAAGGCTGCGTGAGCTGGAGGAGATGCTGCGTCAGGCGAAATTTGAGGTAAGCATTGCCGCGAATATGGAGCCAGTTGTGTGGAGCAAGCTAGTTATCAATGCTGCCATCAATCCTTTAACAGCGTTGCTGCGCCTTAAGAACGGTGATTTGCTTACCAATCCACCAGCACTTGCTTTGATGGGGCAGCTTGCCGGCGAGGTTGCTAAGGTGGCGGAAGCACTCGCGATTGAATTGCCATTTTTAGACCCTGAAGGTGCAGTTAAAGAAGTAGCCGAACATACCGCGGAAAATATATCTTCCATGCTTCAGGACGTTCTGCGCGGAGCACCAACTGAAGTGGAGGCCATTAATGGCGCAGTTGTCCGTATCGGGGAGCAGAAGGGGATACCATCGCCGGTTAATCGGACAATCTGTTCTTTAGTGAAAGCTCTTCCTGTTCGTGGTAAGATAATATACGACCCACTTATTGGAGACTTACAATGCGTAGGGTAATGTTGTTGCTGTCACTGTGGATTGTTTTACTTGTTCCTGTTTCTGTGCAGGCTCAGGGGAAATTTCATTTCAGTTTGGTGACTGTAGATATCTGGCCGGAATATGATCGTCCAGCAGTGTTGATGATTTATCACATCACTTTGGCTCCTGATACAATTTTTCCTGCAAGCCTTTCCTTGCGAATACCTTTGGGAGTAGAGATCAACGCTGTGGCGGTTGTTGATGCAAATGGGAATTTGATCAATACGTCATATGACAGCGCAATTAAAGCGCCATGGTCTGTCCTTACCATCAATACTACATCACCACGAGTACAGGTTGAGTATTACACAGCTCTGGTCAAGGATGGAACAACGCGGCATATCGTTTTCGACTGGCCCGGGGATTTCGCAGTTGAAAAACTGGAAGTCAACTTTCTTAGACCTCTTGGTGCAGAAAGTCCGACCATCAGCATTCCGCCTGTGGATACCAGCCCAGGCCAGGACGGCCTGACAAATTACAGGATTGAGGCAACAAACCTTTTGCCCAATAAGTCTTTTGCTTTGACGATCGATTACCAGCGCCAGACGGATGCTTTAAGTATTTCCAGTCTTCCAGTCAAGGCTGCATCCACACCAGGGCCTGATACCCCCGGACATGTATCAATGACAGGAATTTTACCCTGGGTGCTAGCGGGGATTGGATTGTTGTTGATAGTTGCCGGCATTGCCGGATTCGTCGCCTGGCAGCGCGGAGGTCAAGTGTCAGTACCGGCTAAAAAAGAAGGCCATCATCATATAGATGGCGAAGAAGAATTCATATATTGCCACCAGTGCGGGAAACGTGCCCAGTCTGGGGATATTTTCTGCCGTACCTGTGGCACTCGTTTAAAAAGGACACCCGCAGATTAATATTTTTTCTAAGCTAAGATTAATCCAGATATGTAAAAATCCCAATAAAGTTTTACAGAAGCGGTCCGCTATTGCTGGTCAAAAAGGTTGTGCTAACCAAAGAGATTTTAATATCCACAATTTGACCTTTTGGGATTCTTGCTGCACTTGTGCCCATTTCGAACATGGAAACGGTTGCCAATCGAAATGGTTGTGAGAGCGAGTAGCAGGGATGAAACCGCCCAGAAAGAAAAGTTTACTCTCTCGAAGAAAAACTATGCATCTGAATATAAGAAAGTGATATGGACCTAAATACAACGAAACCTCCAGCTGTACCACATCGAGGCGCTCCTTTTTTGGCGCAGATCCTGATCTGGGTTGGGCTGCTGGCATTGCTTGTGATTTTAGGGCTGGGACTATTTAGGGCTCAACATCCCATCATGTCTATTGGTTCCCAAGTACCTAATTTTGCACTCAAACTGTTTGATGGTTATCCGTATCAGGGTGTTGGGCAGGTGAATCTGGTTGCATTGCGCGGCAAAGTGGTAGTAGTCAACTTTTGGGCTTCTTGGTGCGTGACTTGCGCTGATGAGGCTCCAATTATGGAAGCCGCCTGGAATTATTACCTGCCCGAAGGCAAGGTGGTTTTCCTGGGTGTGGATTACACGGATGTGGACACGAAAGCGCTCCAATTCCTGTCCACCTTCGATATTTCCTATCCAAATGGACCTGACCTTGGCACACGTATTACGCCAATATTCAATCATAACATTGCCATGCCAGAAACTTACATTGTAGACCAGCAAGGATTCCTGCGGAGCGAGCAAATAGGCCCTTTCCAGTCACTAGCTGAAATTCGCTCAGACATTGATCCGCTACTTGGTATGAAATAAGCATGAGCCAGGATGTAATTCTTTTTCTCCTGAGAGTAATTGTGATAGTTGGTAAATTCGGGGTACAGCCAGATACAGAACATAGTAAAGAGCCAAGTGTACACGAACTTATTATTTTATAGCCAATCGCGTGGATGAATATTGTGTAAATCCCACCAGCCCACTTCAGATGGAAACATAAGTTATTTTGCTGGTTGGGTGAAGTTTAGGATGAAAACCATGCTTTATCCGAAGAGCTTGGTAGACCAGCAGCTATTATTGTTATGACTTCCCAAGATTTAGTGTGGGTTGAGAACCAGGCACCCGTTTCGATGTACATTATCCAGGGCGTTATATCTGTTTCATCTTGCCGGATGGATTTGGAGCGAATAAGTTAATAGATTTTTCTGGCAAGCAGTAGCAGTTTGATCATCTATGAACTGACATCTATATGCCGTCTCTATTTTCTTAAATGTGAGTCATTGGCTCGATCTTCTCGAGAGGTCTGGTGGCTGATTCGCGTAGAAGTGAATTTCTCACATCTATGACTAATCTTAGCATTGCAGGTAATCTATATCATAAATTATGCCATTAAACTGAAACCTGAACTGCTCATTACAATCACACCTGGTATGTAATGGAACAAATTTGCCTTCGCGAGGACTTTTGTAAAAAGACTTTCAGACTATTTATGATCTGGAAAAGCAACCATAACTGGAATGGAATGAATTGCCATCGATTGACTATAATATATGGTAATCTCTGCCAGCTTCCCAGTCCGTTTAATATTGGTAGATAAAAATTGCCAATAATTCGCTATAATAGTAAAGGAGGCTATTTCCAAGGATATGAGGACTCGCTTGTGGATCGAGTTGGCGACCGCTACCCTTTTTCTTGTGATAGTTATATTTGGCTGCCTGCACGTAGCTGCTGCAGGGGACACGCCTCCCGGTCCAGATCGGTTCGCGGTCATCGTGCAGAAATATACTTCCTACGAATGGTGGCTGACCAGTTGGACAGACAACACAGTTATTTGTGTAATCGATATTGACCATAAAGGACTGCCAACCGGTGGAGATATTTTTAACGTTTGTGGCCAGGATGTATATGATGAATGGATTGTTACACAACCATGCCCGCAGAAGGGGACGTGTGAGGGGTACTATTTGCAGCTTGTCAAATCCTTCCCGGCGCATCGCAAAGTCAGTGTACAACAGCCGCCTCCAGTAGTCTGGGTAACATTGAATGGTTGTGTCCCTTACCAATCCACATTCCGTTGTGATTCATTACCTACCCTGGTTTTGACAGGTGAGGAACCGATTCAAGGAGAGCATATTACCAGTTTAGCAGGAAACATTGATGGCAAACCCTTTACGTGTGATCCAGTTTGCCAGGTGGATCTGATACCAACAGATGATAATGGTTCAACTTTACAATTCTGGGCCTATTCCAGTTATGGCGATAGCAGCGAAGTATTCCAGGCCCGTGTGCGGGTAGCCAAATCCGCTAACCCATCTGACCAAGCTTGGTACACGGATGTATTGAGTAGCCAGTGGCGTGGAGATACATTGGCGGGGTGTTCGCAGATCTGGGATAAATTTCCCCCTGTTGGCGGATCTACCAACTGGCTTACGACTCCACAACGTCCTGAAGACCTGGTCACGAATGTGTCCTACGAGTACTTAGCAGCTGCCTTGATAAAGCATAATGTCGTGAATGCTTCTGCCTGTGATGCAGGCGGCTTGCTAGCAAATGGCCTTGCAAATAGTTGTGGTTTAGACGCAGCGCGGCAAGCCGTTTATGACTGGCAAAATCGCTTTGACGCACTCATTTTTTCGACATCAAGGCAGACCGGTATTCCAGCGCTATTGTTGAAGAAAATATTCGCGCGCGAGAGCCAGTTTTGGCCAGGCACGATTGTTGGTCAACCGGAAGCTGGACTCGGACAAATGACTGACGGAGGAGCGGATGCCGTTCTGACGTGGAATCCATCCTTCTACGAGCAGTTCTGCCCATCGGTATTAGATCAATCGGTCTGCAAAGCAAAAATCTATCCGAACCCAGAGGATAAATGGCAAGGAATTGCCTTAAACGAAACCGAACGTTCGCTCTTACGCGGAGCGCTTGTAAACAGTGTTAATGCAATCTGCCCGGACTGTTCCATAGGGATTGACATGGACAAAGCCGATTACTCCGTGGGGGTCTTTGCTCAGATGTTGCTTGCCAGTTGCAAACAAACTGGTGAGGTCATTAATATCAACTACGGAAGCGCGCCAAGGGATGTGGCGAGCTATGAAGACCTGTGGCGCTTTACATTAGTGGACTATAACGCCGGGCCAGGTTGCCTAGGCTTGGCTGTCGATGCAACAAGCAGTTTGGGGGAGCCGTTGGACTGGGAGCATTTGTCTTCTCACCTCACGCCAGCATGTAAGGGAGCAATCGAATACGTTAATTTTATTACCAACTTAGCTCCATCTCCAACTAATACGCCGTCTCCAACAAAAACACCAGCTCCAACTAGGAAACCATCCCCGACCATAACACCAACTCGAACCAAAACACGATTTTCGACTAAAACGCCATCTCCGACCCCAACCCCTACTCCATGATTAACCGTTAAATAATAATTGGTTCGTAGGAAATTGCCGGGAAATAAGAAAAGATAATTAGGGGGTATTCGTAACTATTCATATAAATTCAATGTTAATTGGTTTATCGCTTCAGAGAAGGTGAAGAAGATGTTACGTAGAATAATATTCCTTATTATTCAAGCGCGTGGGCTTGTTCTGATGGCTAGTTGCGGATCCGACCAAACAATAATAACCTCTACGGACAATGGTAAGAAATTGAAGGTTAAGGCTGGCGAAGGAATTATGGTTATATTGGATGGTAACCTGTCCACAGGGTACACCTGAGAGACCAAGGATCTGGATGCCAGTAAGATCCAGCAAATTGGAGGGGCCGAGTTCAAGAGTGGCACACCAGCTTAACGCTGCTCTACCATCGGCCATGGGAGGTAGATTTATAGCCGTACCATTGGTTTGAGGCTATGATAAATATTAATACTATTTCCACTCGTTTGCCTTTGCTATGGCCTCATATTTCAAAAGCTGTCCCTGCGAAGATAAACCTTTTCGCAGGCGGCAAGTTTTTATAAAAGAACGTTTCTGCCGGATGGGGGTTTAAGCTATCAAATAGCTATTCATTTTCTATCAAGCCAGGAGCTTCTTTTATTTTAGTGTATAATGGCGACAAGTCTGATAAAATTTGACGAAACTCATGGAACGTATCGCCTGCTTCCTCATTTGTTCTTTAGGAAAACAGTGGGGGAAAGGAAAACTCGTTCGTCAATAGTGAGTGGTGAATTTAATTCGCCAATCAGGTTTATCGGTCAGCAAGGAACGACTGTTGTTCGGCAATTTTGATTATTGCCTGAGAACAGAAGAATTTTGGTACACTTATTTTGGAGGTTTCGATGAAAGTTCTGTTGATTTACCCGGAATTCCCAGATACGTTTTGGAGTTTCAAGCATGCCTTAAAATTTATTCACAAGAAGGCTTCGACCCAACCGCTTGGTTTGTTGACTGTAGCTGCAATGTTACCTAAAGATTGGGAAAAGCGCCTGGTGGATCTGAATGTGAGAGCATTAAAAGATAAAGACCTGGAGTGGGCTGATTATGCGTTTATCAGCGCCATGGTTGTTCAAAGAGATTCTACCCATCAAGTTATCGCCCGCTGCAAAACAGCCGGGTTGAAAGTTGTTGCCGGGGGACCGCTCTTCACTGCCGAGTATGAGCAATTCCAGGGAGTGGATCATTTTGTTCTAAACGAAGCTGAAATGACCCTGGCGCCATTTTTAAGTGACCTTGAAAAAGGCCAGGCTCAGCGAGTCTACACATCAGATGAATTCCCTGATATTCAGAAAACCCCTGCACCATTATGGGAACTGGTGGATCGGAAGCATTATGCGACCATGTCGATCCAGTATTCACGCGGTTGCCCATTTGATTGTGAGTTTTGCAATATCACCACTTTATTTGGACATCTGCCGCGAGTCAAAACGTCTGCACAGATCCTGCGCGAATTGGACGGATTGTACCAGCTTGGTTGGCGCGAACCAGTCTTCTTCGTAGATGATAACCTGATAGGTAATAAAAAGCATCTCAGAGAGGATCTGCTCCCCGCGTTGATAGAATGGCGTAAAGGCAAGAAGGGTATGCCGTTTAATACAGAGATTTCCATTAATATTGCCGACGATGAACCATTAATGGATTTGATGACCCTGGCTGGTTTCGACACCGTTTTTATAGGAGTGGAAACTCCAGATGACGATAGCCTGGCTGAATGCAACAAGAAGCAAAACCTGCATCGCGACCTTGTGGCAGATGTGAAACGAATCCAGCGCGCCGGGCTGCAAGTTCAGGGCGGGTTCATTATTGGATTCGATAACGATTCTCCCTCCACTTTTCAACGACAGATTGATTTTATCCAGAAAAGCGGTATTGTTACAGCCATGGTAGGCCTCTTGCAAGCTCCCATCGGGACCCGGCTTTATAAACGCATGGAAAAGGATGGCCGGCTGACCGGTTCTTTTTCGGGTGACAACGTGGACGGTGCGACGAATATCATCCCTAAAGACATGAATATTGATGTACTCCTGAAGGGATACCGGGCGGTTGTGAAGACCCTTTACACCCCCAAGAATTACTATGCACGCGTCAAAACCTTCCTAAAAGAATACAAAGCGCCCGTAATCACCATCCCATTAAATGCGGAATATATCCGGGCGTTCTTCCGTTCCATTCTACGTTTAGGGATTATCGGTAAAGAACGGGTCCATTATTGGAAACTGATCATCTGGACGTTATTCCGCCGTCCGGAACTCTTCGCTTTGGCAATCACGTTCACGATTTATGGATATCATTTCCGCCAGGTGATGGATTTGCACCTTTTATGATCCAGCCAGCTAGAAGTTATAAAGCTTTATCATCCTACTGATCAGTGTACAAATTGGTCTCCGGAACAGCGAAGGTGCTCCGGAGACTTATTAATTTGCTGTTTTATTTATTGTGTTTCATCAAGGCTGTGCGGTCAGAAAAAACGAGGCTAGGAATTGATAGAAATTCGGGGAATACTAGAAAAATCAGTACGCAGAATCCATTCGGGGTGGTTAAATCTGCACTAAATCATCTCGGCATGAATTTGCAATTGGTGGCCTCCATTGCTTATATATAGAAAATGGGTTATTCGAGGATTTAATAATCAATCGAGGCGGGAACCTTCGTATGTTCACCGATCCAGCACAGACATGCGTGACTGGGGAAAAAGAGAGCTCAGTCGTAGTAAAATAGAAAAGTTTAACCACCATTCCATGTGAAATACGGAGTTAGTCATGTCTGACATTTTTGACGTAATTGTTATAGGTGCGGGACCGGCAGGCTATGTTTCTGCCATTCGTGCGGCACAGCTAGGACAAAAAACCGCCATTATTGACAAACAATGGTTGGGTGGAGTGTGTTTGAATGTCGGCTGCATACCTTCGAAGTCGTTGCTCAGGAATGCTGAGGTGGCTCACATCCTGCGGGAACGCGGTAAAGAGTTCGGTTTTTCATTTGAGAATCTTTCGCTAGATTATTCAGTGGCTTTTAAGCGTTCGCGCCAGGTTTCCGACCGGTTGACCAAAGGTGTTGGATTTTTAATGAGGAAGAATAATATTACCGTTCATTTGGGTACAGCGCAACTCCGTTCGAAAAACACGGTTGCAATAACCGATAAGGATGGAAAAGTCACAGAGCTTATGGCCAAGAATATCATTTTGGCCACTGGCGCCAGTGCGATGGTACCACCAGCCTGGAAAATGGATGGACAAAAGGTGATAACCTACCTGGAAGCCATCATGCAGGAGAAGCTGCCCAAGTCAGTCATCATCATTGGGGCGGGTGCCATCGGGATGGAATTCGCCACGGTTTGGAATGGATACGGTGTGGATGTGACCGTTGTTGAGATGCTCCCACATGTTCTGCCCCTGGAGGATGAAGAAGCTGCGTCTGAGGTGGCCAAGGCATACACCAAAAGAGGTGTCAAGGTGTTGGCCGGACACAAAGTTGAATCGGTGGAACACAACGAGAAAGGCGTCAGGGTAACAGTATCAGCCGATGGGCAGACAAAAGTTTTGGAAGGTGAACAGGCTTTGGTGGCGATCGGCTTCCGTCCCAATTCGATGGGATTAGGGCTGGAAGAACTCGGTGTCAGGATATCAGAACGCGGCTTTGTTGAAATCGACGAGAAGATGGCCACCAACATAGCGGGGATTTGGGCGATCGGCGACCTGACCGGCAAGTTGATGCTGGCGCACGTCGGCACTGCCCAAGGCATTGTTTGCGCCGAGAACATCGGCGGAGTTGAGACAGTCAAGCTGGATTATGAAATGATGCCGCGCGCAACCTTTTGCCAGCCTCAGGTGGCTTCGTTCGGGATGACCGAGACGCAGGCAAAAGAACGCGGCTATACCGTCAAGATAGGGCGTTTTCCCTTCCAGGCCAATGGCAAGGCGCTTGGATTGGGGGATTACACCGGCTGGGTCAAGTTAATTGTGGACGAGAAGTATGGCGAGATATTGGGTGCCACCCTGGTCGGACCGGAAGTGACCGAGTTGCTGCCTGAACTGACCCTGGCTCACATGATGGAACTGACTACGGCCGAGATCGCCCGTAATGTGCACGCCCACCCAACCCTGAGCGAGGCGCTTATGGAGGCAGCCCATGTAGCAGAAGGTATGGGGATCCAAATCTGACAGGCAGCTTCTCGATATTGTGGGATTTCTTTTACCAAAGGATCGTAAGTCGCGAAAGCTCCTTTTACAGAAGTCTTGGAAGAAGTACGAGTAGGCGTTTTTTTCCGGGTAGCAGTTCCTGTTCTGGCGGAGGTGGGGGTTTTGGTAAAACTCGGTATTTTCGTTGGGACCGAGGTGTGGGTGCTGGTGTTTTTAGGCGTTATCGTTTGTGTGGGAGTAATTGTTGGTGTAAGAGTTATCGATTGCGTGAGTGTTCCCGTTGGCGTACTGGTAAGGGTACTCGAAACAACAATTACTACGGTAATACTTTCACCAAAAGCATCACCTTGGTCATCGGCAAGTCTCCAATAGCCCTTATATGTGCCTATGCTAGTAGGCGCAGTTAGGGAAACAGAGACTTGGACTTGCTGCGAAGGTGCCACTGATGTGGTTAGATTGGTGGAAGTACCGCTCATCTGGTCACCGCTGATAAATATCAATTGGTAATTGGTATCCCATGTGCACGTACCGGTGTTTTGTATTGCCCAGGTCTTGAGAAAGCTTGCTCCGGGGGCTATGATGGTACCATCGGGGATGGTTACATCGCTTTCATATTGAGAGTTATTACATGGAGAAACAGGGTTGGAGATGGGTCCTTGCGTGGCTGTAGGTGGTGCTGTGGTGGTATCCGGCGGTGTAAAGTTAAATTGAGGGAAACCGGTTCCTGCTGGCGAACCGATAGGTGTATCCGAAGGCACGGAAGAGGTTAAAGTGGAGGTCGATTGCAGGGCGGCAAGTGTATTGGCGGCATCGGTAGAGTATACCGATTCGATTTGTTTCGTGGAGTTGGGAGTGTTCTTTGGTTTGGTGACTGCGTAGACCAACAGGATACCACCGCCGAGCAGTATCAAAACTATTGCCACGGAAAACAAACCTCCCAATTTGGGTGATTTTGATGATAGGGGTGTGTAGGTAGGCATTATTATACCTAGATAAGTTTAGCAGATTTTTGTTGAGGAACTGTGATTAATTCGTGGAAGGATTGTGTGGTTTATTATTCAGAAGGGAATGGTGAATGAAGAGTCAAGCGTGAATCATGGTAAGAAGCATCTTGAATTTCTTCCTGGCGAGTAGGGCATGAGGCGCATTCGCAGGCATAATAATACCATCTCCGGTCTTCAATTGATAAAGCTGGCCGGATATATTAATCTCCACTTCCCCGTCCAACACTTGGACGAAGGCATCGAACGGAGCGGTGTGCTCAGTGAGTTCCTGACCCTGATCAAAGGCAAACAGGGTGACGTTACCGCCTGCGGATTTGGTGACCTGGCGGGATACCACCGCGCCAGTCTGGTAATCAACCAAGGCAGCGAGATCAAGGATTTCGGATTTAGTTACAGTTGACATGGGTTTCTCCAAGTAGACAGATGCAGTCAATCCTATGAATTGGGCAGGGGGCATCTGCCCGTTTGGATCAACGGATCGAGAATTGATAGGGAGCAAGTTCCTTCGTGAACCGCGTTGTGCCGGTGACGACCAGGACAATATCTTGAACCCCATTCTGCCCGATGATCAAAGGAATATCGATAGACTGATCGGCGGTCACCGGAATGATCTTGACAGATGAATTTGTGGCGCCGTGAATGATAAGCGCCAGGCGGAAGGTTTGAGGAATGGTGTTCTGAATGCGGGCAAAACCAGCTGC
>Ga0209777_10007941_pt1 | contig 11679 bp, 6 predicted proteins | sample FrelakmetHBP12HB_FD_187147 | JGI IMG/M metagenome (GOLD analysis project Ga0209777, IMG submission 187147) | Freshwater lake sediment microbial communities from the University of Notre Dame, USA, for methane emissions studies -HBP12 HB (SPAdes)... | ecosystem: Environmental > Aquatic >...
GGCAAGCACTCCCACTTCCTTCTCCCCTCCCGCCGCACAGACCGTCACGCACTCATTACATCCCAGAAGAAGCACCTTCTTGTAGGGCTTGAGCATCCCTAAAATCTCTTCCAGCGACTTCCGATTCGCTACAATCATGAAAACCTCCAGTGTATGAAGCTAAAAGCTCAAAGTTCAAGGCTCAAAGGTTATAAGGTTACAGGGCTTTGCCTTCAGCTTTGAGCTTCTTTCTTACCGGTGATGGCCCCAGCCCCCGTATCTTCTTCGTCGCCTCTCGGGCCACTTCGGCAAAACGCTGCCCCTGGGCCGAACTCATGTTGTATATCTCCAGGCGATTTCCGCCCAATCCCACTTCATCCAGCAGCCCCTTCACATACTGAACTCGCTTCTTCGCCCTCAGGTTCCCCCTCAAAAAATGACACTCCCCCTCCAGGCATCCTGCCAGATAGATCCCGTCCACTCCGGACTCGAAGGCCCGAAGGATGAGAAGAATATCCACCCTCCCCGTGCAGGGAACCTTCACGATCTTCACATTGCTCGGATAATTGAGCCTCATCGAACCTGCCAGGTCCGCTGCGCTGTAAGCTCAATGCTCGCAACAAAAAGCCAGGATCTCGGGCTCAAAATCCACGACTCGTGTCCTCGTCTCGTGTCCGGTCTCAAGTACTGTCTCTGCCATTCTCAACCCCTCAAGGGCAGACACACAGGTCTGCCCCTACGATTGACATCATCAATCCCTGATGGGCGGGCACGGTGGCCCGCCCCTACGCATCAAAGGAGAAGGGATTTGATTTATTGGGCGACGGCAGGGGGTTGCCCCTACGATTCTTTCTATCTCCCCATCTCCCTAAATCCCCATCACCCTATTTCTGTGTCCCTCATCTCCCCATCTTTATCTCTTGCGCCCTGTGCTATGGGCTCTGCTCTACACTCATCACTAAGGCGTTGCACTTTGCTTCAAGCTGCCGATCCCGGAAATGCATCAATTCAATCGCCTTCGCAGGACACTCTGCCACACAACTGCCGCAGCCCTTGCACTTCGAAACGTCGATCTCGGCCTCTCCCTTCGTATTCACCACGGGTACGCTGTAAGGACAAACCCTCACACAGGTCAGGCAGGCAGCACACTGCTCACCTTCCACCACTGCCACGACACCACCTACCTGAAGCATATCTTGAGAGAGGATGGTTGCTGCCCGGGCTGAAGCAGCTTCTGCCTGAGCAATTGTCTCATTGATCGATTTCGGATAGTGGGCCATTCCGCAGAGATAGAGACCGTCTGTTGCAAAATCGACAGGTCTCAGCTTGACGTGAGCCTCCAGGAAAAACCCATCCAGCGTCTGAGGAAATTTGAATAGATTTGCCAGTTCCTTACTCCCTTCGCTTGGAACAACTGCTTCGGAGAGGACAAGAATGTCCGGATGAAGGGTTAAAGGAAGACGGAGCATGGGATCTTCTACCTGAACGGACAATCGACCATCCGAAACGGAAACAGAAGGTTTGGCCTTATCATCAAACCGGACAAACAGAATTCCCTTCTCCCTGGCTTGAGTGTAAAGGGATTCCTTGAATCCATAGGTCCTCATATCCTTATAAAGGATGGTAATCGAGACCTCAGGATAGCGCTCCTTCATCCGGATCGCATTCTTAATCGCTACTACGCAGCAAATCCTGCTGCAGTAAAACGTCTTTGATGGATCATCATCCCATGGACCCACGCATTGGATCATGACAATCGACCTCGCTTTTGCGAGAGAAGGATCCGGCAGGGCAACCCTCTTCTCGAAGTCGGCTTGGGTCGTCACCCTCGAATCCTCACCCAGGAGATAGGCTTTACCACGATATTCCGTTCCACCTGTTGCGATGATCGTCGCGCCATGCTCCAGGACTCTCCGGTCTGAACTGCCCCCCTCAGCACCATCCACCGGAGCCACCTTTGTCTTGAAGTTTCCCACAGCTCCTTCGTGCTCAACGACCTGGTAGCCTTTCAAGACCTCAATCCTTGGATGCGTTTCCACCTTCTCTATCAATTCCTTGAGATAGGCCTGCGGATCTCCTCCGTCTCCGCTATAGTAGATGTGTTTCAATCTGCCGCCCAGCTCGTGCTCCCTCTCTACCAGATAGACCGAATATCCCTGGTCTGCCATGCTCAGAGCTCCCACCATTCCGGCCAGACCCCCTCCTATGACGAGACACTTGTGGACGAGACTCAGCGGCACTTGATGGAGGGGTTCCAGGTTCTTTGAACACGCAATAGCCATCTGGACGAGATGCCTTGCCTTTTCCGTGGCTTCTTGCTTAAGACCCATGTGAACCCAGGAGCACTGATCCCGGATATTGGCCATTTCGAAGAGGTAGGGGTTCAAACCTACCTCCCGGATCGTATCCCTGAAGAGCGGCTCATGGGTTCTCGGAGAACAGGAGGCAACCACAACCCGGTTCAGATCTAATTCTTTGACCCTCTCCTGGATCAGCTTTAAAGAGTCCGCGGAACAGGTGTAGATCGTATTCTCGGCATGGACTACTCCGGGAAGGGATTTCGCGTATTCCACAACTGCCTTGACATCCACCGTACCGGCGATGTTCGATCCGCAACTGCAGATGAAGGCTCCTACCCGCGGTTCTTCATCCGCAGAGATCCCTTTCTCAGGGGGATACTCCTTCTTCCTCGCAAGGGTCCCGCGGGCTTCCCCGATGGTGGAAAGAGCTCTGGCGGCTGCGCCGCTCGCTTGAATGACGCTGTCAGGAATGTCCTTCGGCTCCGTGAATGCACCACAGGCGTAAACGCCGGGACGGCTCGTCTCAGTAGGGTGAAAATCGCGAGTAAAACAGAACTCATGCGTGTTGAGCTCTATCCCGGAGGCTTTCGCAAGGGCCCCTGCATCAGGAAGGGAAGACATGCCGATGCTCAATACTGCGAGATCGACCCTTTCTTCCTTGATCGCCTGAGCTCCGTCGAGATCGCTATATCGGACGATCACTTCTCTCGTCTCGGGATCTTCCTCCAATGCGGAAATCCGGCACGGGATATACCGGATCCCTTTCTCCTTGCCCCTTTCAAAGTAGGCGTCAAAACCCTTTCCAAAGGCCCTCATATCCATCTGGAAGATGTTACATTCCACTCCAGGGATATGCTCCATGGCCAGCATCGCCTCTTTGGTAGCATACATGCAGCAGACCGAACTGCAATAGTCTCGGCCTTTCTCCCTCGATCCCACACACTGGAGAAAGGCGATCTTCTTCGGCTCCTGGTGGTCCGAACGCCGGGTAAGATGGCCTCCCCATGGGCCCGAGGCGGAGAGCATCCTCTCAAACTCCATGCTGGTCACAACATTGGGGTAGCGGCCATAACCAAGCTCCGGCGAGAGCTCGGGCCGGTACAGCGCATAGCCAGGGGACAGAATGACAGAGCCCACTTCCAATTCTTCCACCATCTCTGCCTGCTGGTGATCAATTGCCTCCCGCTTGCAGGCCTGGACGCAGAGGTGACATTCGGAACAGATGCCACATTCAAGGCAGCGTGCAGCTTCGTGCCGGGCCTGTTCCTCTGTCAGGGCCCTCTCCACCTCCCGGAAATCTCTGATCCTTTCCTCCGTCGGAAGCGTGGGAATAGTTACCCTCGGAGTAAGATCCACCTCACCACGCTCGGCCATCCGGGCGATTTCTTCCTTAGAGAGATCTGCCACGGGCAGGGGGATCTGTTCCCGCGGCGTGAGGAGATCAGCACCCCTGAGGTATCGATCGATGGAGAGGGCGCCCCTTCGCCCATCTGCCACGGCCTCGATGAGTATCCCCGGTCCTCTGGCCGCATCGCCTCCGGCAAAGACACCAAGACGGTTTGTAGCGAGGGTAAGAGGATCGACGTCAAAGGTTCCCTTTGAGGTAATCCCGAGACCATGGCTTTCATCGAGAAAAGAGATTTCCGGAGCCTGGGCAACCGCCGCGATCATCGTATCGCAGGGGATCACAAATTCGGAATCCTTGACGGGCACAGGCCTTCTGCGCCCCGAGGCATCGGGTTCGCCGAGTTCCATCCGCATACACCGAACTCCTGAAACCTTTCCATCCTTGACCACGATCTCCACAGGGGCTGTGAGAAGCTGAAGCTTAATCCCTTCCTTTTCCGCCTCGTCAATCTCCCAGGAATTGGCAGGCATCTCCCCTCTCGACCGGCGATAGACCATCATCACCTCTTTGGCCCCCAGGCGCAGGGAGGTTCGTGCCGCATCGACGGCTGTGTTTCCTCCTCCGATGACGACCGTCCTTTGGCCAATTTTGGGTGCGATGGGAATGCCAAAGGCGATGATGAAACGGTCCTCAAACCCCTCGATCACCCCATGCCGCTCAGCAAGGCTCACACTCTGAAGAAAAGGAACGCCGTGGTGAACCCCCACGGCATCCTCTCCCGGAATCCCGAGTTTCTGGGCCTCGTGTGCACCAATGGACAGAAACACAGCCGAATAGCCGGCATCGAAGAGGCTGTCGATGTTCCGGACAGGCGTGTTCAACCTCAGCTCCACACCCTCGGCGAGGATGTCATCGATCTCACGCTGGAGCACGTCTCGGGGAAGCCGGTAGGCTGGAATTCCCACGCGCATCATCCCGCCTGCAACAGGCAGGGCCTCAAGGATCGTAGGCTGGTAGCCCATGCGGACTAAATGATGGGCGCAGCTCAGGCCTGCAGGCCCTGCACCGACAATCGCAATTCTGGCTCCGGGACGTTCAGGTTCTGCCTTTGGAGCTTCTTTTTCTTCCTCCTTTTTCTGCAACTCGCCTCGATGTTCGTACACCCAATCAGCAGCAAATCGCTTCAAGGCGCAGACGGCCACTGCGCTGTCGAGTTTGCCACGATTGCATTTCTCCTCGCAGGGATGGTTACAGACCCGGCCGACCGAGGCGGGAAAAGGGTTATATTCCTTGATCACATCGAGGGCCTCTTGATAACGGCCTGCGTGGATCAGGGCGACATAGCCCTGGGCGCTCGTCTCTGCAGGACAGGTATGCTTGCACGGGCTTGTCCCGCGCTTCGTGACGAGGAAGGTATTCGGAACAGCCTGGGGATAGGGACGATAGATGGCCCTTCTTTGATCGAGCCCTTGATTAAATTCATTCGGAAGGAAAATGGGACAGACCTCGCTGCAATCATTGCAGCTTGTGCACTTCGCCATGTCCACATAGCGAGGTTGCCTTCGTATCTTCGCTCTGAAGTTTCCGGCTTCGCCGTCTAAAGAGACGAGTTCCGCATTGGTGATGATCTCAATATTGAGGTGGCGGCCTGCCTCCACCAATTTGGGAGAGACGATGCACATGGCACAGTCGTTGGTGGGAAAGGTCTTATCGAGCTGGGCCATCTTCCCACCGATCGCCGGGGCCCGGTCCAAGAGGTAGACCCTGACTCCCGAATTGGCCAGATCAAGGGCCGCCTGGACCCCGGCGATCCCGCTCCCCACCACGAGAGCTGCACCCACTTTGCGTTGTCCATTGGACGTCATCCTCAGGATCCTTTCATAACTGAACCAGATTGGAATGAAACCTGAACGGTGCGCTCGGGGATCGCACCCTACAAAGGAATCAGAGGTGCTGCAATCGATGACCCATTCCCTGAACGAGCCTCAACACCAATCCTGTCCACTCCAAATGAGGACGCTATAAACCCCAGATCGAATCTACACCGCTCAAAGTTTTGCCGCATCGAGGTATTTCCAGATCCGGTCTTCCGCTCCAATAGGGATGAAATGAACTCCCTGGCAGAGGTCCTTCAGCCCTTTCACAAGGTCACTCACAATCTCGATACTCACCTTTTCCTTGTCCGGAGCCATAGCCAATTTCTCAATAATGTGATTTGGAACAAGCCCGGACTTCACGTGTTTGTTGAGAAAGAGGGCCATCTCCACGGACCTCACCAGAATCACCTCGGCAATGATGGGGACCCGGAACGGTTCCACGTGTTTCATGAACTCTTGAAATGAGTCAAGATCGAAGATAGGTGTTGAGAGAAAAAACTGGGTTCCGAGACTGGTCAACTGCTCCATTTCCTTCAACTCGAGATCAGGAACCTTCTTGCCCCAGGCGCACTCAATTCCGGAGCCCACACAGAATTTCGGTCTTGCCGGAATCTCCTTGCCTGAAACGTCATGGCCTTCCTGAAGGCTTTCAATGACGGAGAAGAGTTTTCCTGAATCGACGTGAAAGAACATGATCTCCTGAAGGCTGTCTCCGGTGATACGATAGTCCTCCGTAAAGGTGAGGATGTTCTCGATTCCGGCGTCGCAAGCCCGAAGGAGATGTTCCTGAATGTCGATGCGATTCTTCTCGCGGCAGGTAGTCTGTAGGATCGGTTCGAATTTCTGCTCCTTAAGACTCCTGCAGGTTCCCATCGTGTCAGCCACGATTCCCTCGATTTTCAGCTCGGGAACGGTTAGGGCATCGACCCTTCCCCGTATTCGCTCTACATTCCGCGTGAGTTCTTGGATCCCGGTGCCGATGGGAGGCTGAATCTCTGAGGTCACCACAAACTTTTTTTTCCTCAAACTCTCTTCGAGTCGCATCGCCCTCTCCTTTCGCGACGAGCTACTTCAGTCCCAGAAGACTCGCCACTTCGTATTTCAACTGTTCAAGCGGAAGGGGCTTGGAAAAACAGGCGTCTGCCCCGTATTCCTTCATCTGTTTGAAGGCTTCATCATTGAGATAAGCCGAAAGGACAATGACCTTTGTGTCCTTTGCCAAGGGGCTGCACTTGATCTTCTGGCAGACCTCATAGCCGTTAATATCAGGCATCATGATGTCGAGGATGACCAGGTCGGGCTTGAAGTGACTTACCTGGAGACCGGCCTCAAAGCCGTCAGAGGCGGAGATCAATTCGTATCCGTATTCATCCTCCTCAAGGGCCTGGACGATGGTCTCGACGATGATTTTGTCATCATCCACGACGAGGATTCTCTTCTTCTCTTCTCCCCTGGGCTCCTCTGGAAAAGGCATTCCATTCTTTTTGAGGAACTCATCAAGGTCTTCCTTCCTGATCCTCCGGTGCCCACCCATGGTTTTGTAGGCCTTGATGTGCCCGGCTTCAATCCAGTTTATAATCGTTTTAGGGGAAACCTTACAGTACCTGCTCGCCTGGGAAACAGTTAAGATGTCCATGGCGCTCTCCTTTTTTATAGAAAATACCATTTTTTACATTTTTATAACTTTTACTATTATTATAAAATTTATAGTTTGTCAAGGAGAATCTTTTCACAAGCTCACTTATTGTGTAAGTGTTTGATATAAAATGTGATATCTGAGAGTGCAGGTAACGGGAGGGGGTGGAATGTAATCCAATATACAAGGACTTGTGCTACTTCACGCACGAGACTATTATAGTCAAGGACCTTTTAGTGAGGTTCCGGTGGGACGTCTCTGCCTGGCAGGACGCCTCTGCGGTTATTGATAATCCAGGATCTCAAACCGGCAGGCTGATCGTAAACGTCGTTCCTTTTCCTTCTTCACTCTCCACTTTGATCTCTCCCCCGTGGTCCTTGATGATCCCGTAGCAGACCGAAAGGCCGAGGCCCACCCCTTTGACCTTCTGTTTGGTCGTAAAAAAGGCCTCAAAGATCCTGTTCCGGATCTCCTCCGGAATTCCTATCCCCGTATCCTGGATATGGACCAGAACCCTATCCCCTTCCCTCTCGGTTTTGACGGAGAGAGTTCCTCCCTTCGGCATGGCCTCTTTCGCATTCTTGAACAGGTTCAGGATGACCTGCCTCATCTGATTGGGGGAAGCCATAATCTCCGGGACCAGTTCGTCAAAACGCGTTTCCACCTTGATGGTGGCTTCCCGCATCTGCTTCTCCATCATCAAAAGAATCCCCTCCAGTTGCTCATGGATATGGATTCTCTTTCGTACCTCTTCTTCAGGCTTTGAAAAGCTGAGCATGTTCTTAAGCATCTCGGAAAGCCTCTGCGTCTCGGAAAGAGCCAAATCGAGGATCCTTCTCCGTTTGCTCTCTGGAGGGATCTCCGTCTTCAGGAGCTCCAGAGTATTCATGATGCCGTAAATGGGATTGTTCAATTCATGGGCGATCTGAGAGGTTAGCTTCCCCATGGCAGCCAGCTTCTCGGATTGGAGAAGGGCTTCCCGCATCTTCTGGAGTTCCCTTTCGATCCTCAATCTCTCCCGGAGATCCTTGAAGATGCCGACACTTGCAAGCTCATTTCCCTCTTCATCATAAATGATGGATGCCGAGAGATCCCCTTCGATCAATTCACCATCCTTTTTCCGATGGATAATCGGAAAGGACGTCAATTTCCCAGCTCCTCCAAAGTCCGGGCTTTTCAGCTTCTCCATCACTTCTTTGGCTACTCCTGGTGGGTAGATGCTCCGGATATTCATCTTTCCTACCACCTCCTCTGCGCTATAGCCCAGAAGGTTCTCAGCTCCCTTGTTGAACATCAGAATGGCTCCCCTCATGTCGGTCACGATGATTCCATCAACGGAGCTCTCGATCAGATTCATCAGGAATTTGTTGGCCTCCCTCAACTCCCGCTCCATCCTCTTCCGATCCGTAATATCAATATTGATGCCTTCGTACCCGATGATCGTTCCCTTTTCATCTCGCTTCGTATGGGCTGTCAGAAGGACAGTGATCTTTTCTCCATTCTTCTTCTTGAATTCCACCTCAAAATCTTTGACAAACCCCTGGTCTTCGACAAGCCCCTGAAATCTCTTGCGATCCTCAGGGTTTGCGTAGAGGTTTTCTGCAATGTCAATGCTTAGAAACTCTTCTTTATCCCCGTATCCCGCCATCTCGAGCAGGGCGGGGTTGCAATCGAGAAAGCACCCCTCCTTTGAGCTGATGAAAAGGCCATGCCTAACTCTTTCGAAGAGGTTTCGGTATTTCTCCTCCGAGTCTCTTAAAGCCCTCTCAAACTTCTTTCTCTCGGTGATATCCCGGAGGTAGGCATACATCTTCATCCGGCCATCCTCTGACCGTGTCGGAGCAATGCAAACCTCCGTCTCTTTCGCTTTGCCCTGTGGTGTCTCGATCGACATCTCCGTGCAGACTTTCTCCCCCAGGCCCTCTCCCCGCATGACCATCTCTTCCAGGAACTCCTCATCGCTTTTGCCGATCAGAGAGAAGAATTCCCGACCGATAATCTGATCCTTGGGAAGCCCGATGATCTCTGTAGCCATCTGATTAGCAAATTCAATCCGGGAATCTTCGTCGAAGACGATGATCCCATCCTCTCCCATTTCCGCAATCTTCTCAAAACGCTTCGTGGCCTCCCGGATCTGCCTTTCCATTCTCTTGTTTTCAGTCATATCTCTCAAATAAGCGTAGGTCTGGACCCCGCCTTCCGTCTGCGCAATCGTAATACAGACCTCCGCATCCCGTTTCAGTCCCATACGCCCGATGATCTCCATTTCTGTGCAGACCTGCTTGCTTTCGTCAGCTCCCACTTCAGAATGCATCTGTTTGAGGTAACCCATGTCTCGCACATTCAAGAGGCTTCTGAAATCCATTCCGAGTAACTGTTCTTTCGTATAGCCGGTTAGCTCGGTCGCTACCCCATTGACGAACTCAATCTGGTACCGTTCATCGAAGACGATAATGCCGGCATCTCCCATCTCGGTGACTTTCTCAAGGCGCCTGGTCACCTCCTGAAGATCGTTCTCAACACCTTTTTGCTCATAGGCTTTCAATTTCTTCTCAAGATCGGCCACTTTCTCTTTTAAGGCTTCGTAGCTTGGAGTCTGTTCCATTCTCGAACCTGCCTTTCTGCGGTAATTCTTCGTCCCAATTTCAACCGCCTCACCCTCTCGACGGCGTGGCAGAGAGTCGCTCCTTATTCGTCGCGACGCCAGTCCTCTATTCTACATGAATTTGGATGGTTTGTGGTAATTTTTTGCTGGAAGATGGACCCGTACCTGGAGAAGAATACCCAGGTGTGCCCCGGGATATAGAATCCAAGAACACTCGGTGATTGATTTTTTGGAGTAAGATCGAGCGACCCCAGAGAATGGATGAGGGTCGGGAATTGTAGGGGCAGGACGCGTCCTGGCGATGAAAAGCCTGCCAGATAGCACAGGATAGAAGGTGCAGGATTGGAGTCACTGAAAATGTACGACTGTGGGGTGGGCATAGGCCCCCTTGTTCCCCGAAGTCTGGGGGTTGATGGAGGCAGCTATGTGGCCTGTTTTTTACAGGTTTTCAATCATTGCGGAGGCGAATTCGGAGCATTTAACCTTTTGGGCTCCATCCATCAGGCGGGCAAGATCGTAGGTAACGATCCTATCCGAAATGGTCTTCTCCATGGCCTTCCTAATTCTCTCGGAGACCTCACTCCATCCCAAGTAGTAGAACATCATGGCTCCCGAGAGAATCAGGGACCCCGGATTGATCATATCCTGATTCGCATACTTTGGTGCTGTCCCATGGGTCGATTCGAAGACCGCAGCCCGATCTCCGATGTTTCCTCCGGGGGCCATGCCCAGGCCTCCGACCTGGGCTGCGAGGGCGTCGGACATGTAGTCTCCGTTCAGGTTGGGCATGGCCAGGACATCGTACTCCTCAGGTCTGAGGAGAACCTGCTGAAACATCGCGTCTGCTATCCGATCCTTGATCACAATCTTCTCCCGAGGGCGCACCTTGCCTTCCCGAGAGCTCTCATGCTCGAGGATGACCCTTTCTCCAAATTCCTTTTGGGCTAATTCATACCCCCAATCCCTAAACGCACCCTCTGTGAATTTCATAATGTTCCCTTTGTGAACCAGTGTTACGCTCCTGCGGCCTCTCGAAAGGGCGTACTGGATGGCTCTTCGAACAAGACGTTCCGTTCCGAATCGACTGATGGGTTTGATTCCCAACCCGGAATCTTTGCGAATTCTTATCCCCATCTCCCTCTCGAGGAATTCGATCACTCGCAGCGCCTCTTTTGAGCCTTCACTCCACTCGATCCCGGCGTAAACGTCTTCCGTGTTCTCTCTGAAAACAACCATGTCCACCTTTTCAGGGTTCTTCATCGGGCTGGGGGTTCCAGGGATGTACTTCACCGGGCGAACGCAGGCATAGAGGTCGAGCCTTTGCCGCAGGAGCACATTGATGCTTCGGATCCCTCTGCCCACCGGAGTCGTGAGAGGCCCCTTGATGCCTACTTTGTATTCCCGAATCGCCTCAATGGTCTCTTCAGGAGCCCATTCCTTCTTCAATTCGAAGGCCTTCTCTCCTGCGTAGACTTCGATCCAGTGGACTCTCCTCTGGCTTCCATAGCATTTCTGAACGGCCGCTTCAAAAAGACGGACCGACGCCCTCCAGATATCGGGGCCAACTCCGTCTCCTTCGATATAGGGGATTACGGGTTCGTCTGGAACGACCAGCTTTCCATCAGGGGTATACTCAATCTTCTCTCCAGCCATGGCTTTTCCCTTTCTTTTATGTAGAAAATATGCTTCTTCAAAATCCCTCCCAACCTCCCTTTGCCAAAGGGAGGGGTAACTTAGCCCCCCTTTGAAAAAGGGGGGTGTGGGGGGATTTTCATAGTTCGAGGGTGCCCTCCGGGCATGGGGCATTAAGTAGAGAATAGAATGACTCTGTCACCAGAGCCAAGCCCTCCGTTACCACCGGACGAGCAGTTTTCCCGCATCCGGCGATCCCGCGCCTTACCCCATCACAGGGGAGCCGGAAACAGCGTTAGTTG
>Ga0209777_10007943_pt1 | contig 11678 bp, 8 predicted proteins | sample FrelakmetHBP12HB_FD_187147 | JGI IMG/M metagenome (GOLD analysis project Ga0209777, IMG submission 187147) | Freshwater lake sediment microbial communities from the University of Notre Dame, USA, for methane emissions studies -HBP12 HB (SPAdes)... | ecosystem: Environmental > Aquatic >...
ACCCTTGACGAGTTACTTGCGAAGTTCCCACGGAAAAACGAAATTGAAATCGTTCTTTCCAAGGATTCAGGGAAGTGGACTGCATTACAGTCCATGAAACAAATAGAAAAAATAGAGGAACAAGCACCACATAAAATCCTGGTTCATCTTCAGAGCAACACAGATGTTGATGACATGGTTCACCAGCTTATTCAACACTTGCTGACACTCGGGTGTCAGATTCGTAGCATCCGCCCGTTATCACCGAACTTAGATGATGTGTATCTTCAATATGTGAAAGGAGGCGGCAGTGTATGAGTTTTTTCTTACTGTTCAAAGATGAGCTCCTCGGGTTTTACAAATCCAAAGTGATGATTTTCCTCTGGATAGGTTTACCGACGTTAGCAGTACTTTTTCATCTCTGGGCACCAAATACGGGTCCTCAGCTACCGTTTACCGTGATATCCGCATTGTTGACCTCTAGTATAGGTGGGACCCTTGCATCCGCAATGCTGACTGTCACCATTATTAATGAAAAAACGAGTCGTGTGTACGATCTGTTCCTCATACGACCATTGAAGAGATGGAATATTATTTTGTCAAAATTCTTTGCAGTGTACCTGTGTCTGGTGATTGCAAGTACCCTTGCGTTACTCTTAGGGATGACGATTGATACGTTTAACACTGGAGTACCTTCTGGTGTTGTGCTGACTAGTGTATTGCAGTCCTTATCTCTTAGTTTGTCGATGATTATGGTCTCGAGTGCTGCAGGGGTTTTGATTGGTGTTGGTTCTCCGTCGGTGTTGGTCGGGGTTATCTTGGTTATTTATGGGGGAAATCAAATCTCGGTGATCCCGTTGCTTCCGAGTGTGTTGACGATTCCCTATCCTGCGTTCATTACTGTATTGATCGGAGTCGTGATTTCTTGTGTCCTTTTAGGAATAGCAATTTTCGTGTTTAACAGAAAAGAGTTTTAAAAGAATACATTGTAAAGTACCTCTGCTCAAGATAGCGGGGTTATCCTGGATAAAAGGTGTTGTAGAGTATCTGAAAAATATTTTATATTCTTGGTTATCTGATTACCCGATTGTGATCATACCATCCGACTAAAACAGGTGAAACCAAGAATAGAATTCACACGATAGTCGTAAGGACGCATCACCACCAAACCGGATATATAACCACCCACGGGGGGGTACCAAATTGGCTCTGTATATTCTCCTGTTGGAGCGATTTTTAATGAGCGTTTCATCTTCCGGTTATTACGTATAGTGATGAGAGTGTATTATTTCCATCGTAACATTTAATACATACTCCTTATTATAAATATGAATATGTGGGGGCATGACGTAGGTATGAATAAAAAAATTTTGGGTATTTTTGTATGTGCGCTATTGGTTGTTCCTGTTGCTTTTTTCGCAGCGGGAGAACTGAATCAAACAAAAACTGAAGATGTGATAAAAAATGGAACTAGTACTCCTCTGTGGTATGCTCTTCCACCTCCCATCGCTGTGAATATGGTCCTTGAGAAATCTATTTGCCGGAGGATGTCCGTACGAGCATTTACGAGCGACTCAGTGACTGATCAGGAGTTATCAACGATTTTATGGGCTGCGTACGGGTACACGGAAAACGGTGACCGTACGATCTTTAGTCCCGATAAGAAGTATTCAACAGTTATTTATGTGATTCGGAGTGATGCGACCTATACATATGTCCCGGAAAATCATTCATTATCGTTGTTTAAAACTGGGAATCATCTGAATCTCGGTGAATATACCGCTCCGATAAAATTTGGTCTCGTCTGGGATAAGAGCATTACGGCAGATGAATCGAAAGGAATGACAGAGATCGGTATGATAGGGCAAAACATCTATTTTGATGCCAATGCGCTCGATTTGGCGACGGTAACGACCGGAGGTCAGGTTAATGATCTGAATCAACTTGGACTCCCCTCTAATCAAAAACCAGAGATTATTATGCCACTTGGACACCCTGCGACCCCGTATAATTTTACGTATAGTCCCCTTCCGGTGGTAAACCTCCCGAGGATTATTAACACGACGTCTAGTCTTGCGGATGCACTCAATCATCGACGTATTGTGACCATGTGGGAGAATGTGCCTCTCTCGTTAGTTGAACAATCCCAATTAATTTGGAGCTCGTATGGACTCTCATATTACATGGATAATGTGAATCATAAACGACATTATACGCTCCCGAGTGCTATCGATATCTATCCCTTCAAGATTTTCGCTGCAAATCAGAGTGGTGTGTATCAGTACACTCCGAGTAAGCATTCTCTGACTCCACTGGTTCACGGTGATGTACGGGAGGATATCAAAAACTCATTAGAAGTGAACAATATCACAGTGACCTCAGCGCCGTGGATTATCATTCCCTGTCTTGATACGAATCTTGGAAAGTCGACGTATGAAACATTTTGGTATTATGAGGGTGGGGCGATTACCCACAATGTGTTCTTGGAGGCAGCCGCGTTGAATCTGAGTGCCAATGTTATTACGGGTATTGCTGATGCAACTAGTTTGCGTTCTGCATTAGGGATATCATCACAAACAAATTTAGTACCATGGGCGGTGATTCCCGTTGGTCGTCCATCGTCTGATCACCCGCCTGCGATACCTGATCTTTCAGGTCCTGGGAGCGGCAACGTTGGCACACGATATAATTATACTATGAGCACCACTGACCCTGATGGAGATGCTGTTTCGTACTGGGTAGAATGGGGTGACAACACAAACAGCGGCTGGGTCGGGTCGTCTGCCTCCGGTGAATCAATAACGATGAGTCACACCTGGTCCAAAAAAGGCACATACGATATAAAAGGAAAAGCTAAAGATGTCTATGGTGCTGAGAGTAACTGGGCGACACTCAATGTCAAAATGCCGACAACCATATCGTTTAGCTTACTGATGAAATTCTTCGCGCGGTTCCTGCATATATTTCCCGTATTTCGATAGGTAACGGGAATCTAAATTATAAACGAAAAAAACTCTCTTTCTTTTCTTATAATCGGGTTGCGGGGGAGTCTCTATTGGAATCTAATTCTATAGAAATGAAGGGAGTATTTAACATGGTTATATAGAGAAAATTGAAGAGAAAATCATATTTTTTTTATTAGAAAAATTGCGGTCAATACCCTTCTCGTTATTGATTATTTTTTCTTATTATCTTAACTGATAATGAACAACCCATTGAGTTTTTCTCAATCGTTTGGAAAAGGCAAAGAGATTCATCCACCCTAGTTTTTTTTCATGATCATCGAACACGGTCCATTCATCAAGAAACCGGATACCGTGACCCCATTGTTCGAGATCCTTTCCATTTCGTATCCCAAAACGAATAGTCGCGTCTGGACCAAGATTGTACTCTCGTTGGAATTTCTTCTTCCATCGTTCTTTCTTCAGTACGTTCACTATAAACGTATTTTCTACTTCGCAGATTAGTTCACATCCTGGAAAATGTTGTTGCATCTTGAGAACAAGGGATTTTACGTCGTCTTCATGAAGATACATTACTAATCCTTCCGCAATAAAAAGTATATTTTTCTTTGTTGTTGCGAGCTGTTCCATCCATCGAAAGTCAAGCACTGAGGAGGCGATCATATGGTTCCGTGTTGTCTCTTGGAAAAATTGTTTTCGGATTGCAATAACTTCAGGGAGATCAAGATCGTACCATTCTACAGATTCATTATCAATCCGTGAAAAACGTGAGCTGAGGCCGCATCCGAGTTCCACAATAATCCCGTTTGGGGTACGGCTGAGGAACTCACGACAGTATCTATCAAATTTTCGTGTTCGTAGCGCAAAAAAAGCGATTAATTTTACGTTTGCATACCGTCCTACTTTTCCGTTCGCCAGTTGTCGGTGTAACGGTGAGGGGGATGTTGCGAAAACTGTGTTGAGTTTTTCTGTGATTTCCACTGCTTTTCTGTCGCTGATGATGGGGTTTTTCGATTGGGTTTCTTTCGCTCGACAGTAGAGAGGAATAAGGAGTGTTTCTGAGATATCCGTAATGGTATTCATCTGTGTCTCAGGCTTTTCCATCACAGCGCAGTAATTCTGCTGTCACCTTTAATGTTTTGCAGAAATTATCAGAAAAGGGAGTTGAAGATGTAAAAATCGGTGAAAAAGAAAAAATTCAGGTGTTATGGCGATTAAAAGACTTTCTCCCTCAATATTCCACATAAATGTATTCATTTTAAAATTACGACTTTTCATCAATAACCTCTTCTATTTTACAAAGAAGTTTAAAAAAAATCTCTTTAGTAGTGTTCTCGAATATATGCATATGCTTTGTCAAAGAGTTCTTGTTCTTTGTGCAATTGATATTTAAGCAATGTCTTACGGAGTGCTTTTTGGATCTCTCGTTCCCCTGAGATAGTCCATTGCCATCCTTCAAATCGGGTTACTTTAACAACGTTATCAATATCTTCAACAATTTGTTTGATTATTACTGGGGTTTTTTCTACTTTACATTCCTCAAAGAGTTGTGTGAGTGCTTCTCTTGAGTTATCTACTGGTTGTGCTTTGGTTTCTCGTTCTAATGCTACAGTTTCTCTTGCTAATTTTAAGAGTTCTTTGAGGAATTCTATGCTGGTTATCGCATTTCGGTAATGTTTTTCTTTGAGTTCTTCAAGTCGTTTTCCTAATTCTATAAATCGTGGATCATCAGCATGTTTATGTAATCTCCAAACAATTTTGAGTTCGAGTTCTTTTACTTTCTTTTTGTCTCCACCTTTGAGTTGTTCTAGGATAAATTCATCCATGATCAAGGTATCAAGGTCGTCTCTTATAGTATAGACCGCTACGTTTTCGTGGATAAGTTTGAGTGTTTTTTCTCCTAATGTATGCCAGAGGAGTTTTCCTCTACCGCTCGGTGGTCGTATTGATTCATAGATTTGGGTCAACCAACGGTAATCATTTTCGTATTTCTTTAGTAATAAATTTGGTGATATTGCTTCCCAATGTCTGCTGAGGTATGAATAGTCCGATGCGTATTTGTCTCGTATTTCATCAGTGGGGAGGCATTCTTGTGCTGCAAGTAATCCTTCATATCCTTCGATGTTACGATCTACGTTTTTGAAGTAGGAGAGGCATTTTTCAAGGGCGATTGGTAATTCTGCTTTGAGTTTATCGATGTTTGATATGACCTGTTGTATTTCTTTTAAGTCAAAGTCCAATGCTTGGGCAATGTTGTCAAATACTCCTATGTAGTCAATAATTAAACCTCTATTTTTCCCTGGATAAGGCCGATTTACTCTACAGATTGCTTGTAGGAGGGTATGGTCTTTCATTGGTTTGTCGAGGTACATGACTTTGTTTATCGGTGCGTCAAATCCTGTGAGAAGTTTTGAAGTGACGATTAATAATTTGAGTGGATCGGATTTATCTCTGAATCGATCAAGGAGTTTTGCTTGTTCATCATCGGTGAGTTCATATTTTTGTTTCCATTCATCTGGGTCTTTATTGTCAATGGTCATGACAACTGCGGTTTCTTCTATAGGTATGTGTTTGTCGATTTCTTGTTTATAGAGATGACATGCTTCACGATCATAGACGACGACTTGTCCTTTGAACCCGTTTGGTTCGATATTTTCTTTAAAATGTTTGACGATGTCATAGCATACTTTTTGTATTCTATTCTCAGATTTTATGAGATGACCGAATTTTGCTGCTTGCCGTGATAATTGTGCTGCATCTCTATCATCAAGTCCTGATCCTTGTATCAGCGATTTGAATTCTTTGTCGAGTTCTTCTTGGTTGATATGGAGTTCAACGAGACGTGGTTCAAAATCAATAGGGATTGTTGCTTCATCTTCGATTGCTTGAACAAATGAATATCTGTTCAGATAACCCGTTGGATCTTGTTCTGCTCCAAAGGCAATGAAGGTGTTTCTATCTCTTTTATTAATTGGTGTACCAGTAAATCCGAATAAGAATGCGTTGGGGAGTGCTGCTCTCATTTTTAATCCGAGATCCCCTTCTTGGGATCTGTGTGCTTCATCGACTAAGACGATGATGTTGTCTCGTTCATTGAGGATTCCTTCTGCTTCAGCGAATTTATGGATTGTTGTGATAATGATTTTTCTGGTGTCTTGTGCTAGAAGTTGTTGTAATTCTTCCCTTGTTTCGGCAACAACGGTATTTGGGACCTCGGTTGCATAAAATGTTGCCCCTATTTGAGAGTTTAAATCAATTCTATCAACGACAACTAAAACTGTCGGACTTTTAAGTTTTGGTTCTTTTCGTAATTGTTGTGCTGCGTAAACCATTAAAATTGATTTCCCTGATCCTTGAAAGTGCCACACTAATCCTTTCTTAATTCTTCCTTCGATTACTCGGTCAACAATTTGTTTTGTCGCTTCATATTGCTGATACCGACACAGAACCTTGATTTTTTGACCACCTTTCTCATTGCTAAATACTGTAAAATTTTTTGAAATATCAAGAACCGCTTCAGGGCGAAGCATTAATTCAACTGCTTTCCTGACTTCGTTAAGATGTGACGAATCTGTTGTCGTCTTCCATGGTTGCCATTTCTCCAAAGGAAGTTTTACTGCACCTGCTCTGTAGGTTTTACCCTCTGTTGCAAACATGAAGATGTTTGGTACAAAGAGTTGTGGTATAGATCGTTGATATTCTTCGAGTTGAACTGCTCCATCAAACCAAGATATTGCTGGTCTTACTGGTGTTTTTGCTTCTCCAATAACTAAAGGAATACCGTTTACGATAAGAACAAGATCTGCTCGTCTACTTTGATTGGTGGTAAATTTAAACTGTGTTGTGACGATGAATTTATTGTTTCTCGGATTTTCATAATCTATTAATTTAATTGAGACATGTTCTCCTTTCTCTCCAAATGGCATTGTTTTTTCATTTTGTAACCATTTTGTGAATTCTTCATTAGTTTTGACTAAACCAACACCTCTAACTGACAGGATGATTGCTCGTAAGCGGTAGAGGATCTCCTCTGCTTTAATTGGATCTGCTTTAATCTCAGGATTTAATTTAATGAGTGCTTCCTTGACAAGTTCTTCAACTAATACTTCAGATTCTTGCCTTAGCAGTTCATTTGATTGAACGAATTTCCATCCTAAAGGAATAAGCAAATCTCGTATGTAATTTTCAACGGAATTTTGCTCGGTGAATGTTATGTTATTACCTCCTTTAGAATAAGCAACCTTCCGGATAATAATGAATTAGTGAAATTTTTCTTAATATTTGAAAGTGATATTTGATTTGATATTCTCAAAATAAGCATCTAACAAATTAAAAATTGATATGATTTTATCCTGTTCGTTTATTGGCGGAACTGGAATTAAAAAGTTCTCAATAATTGTACTATTCAAAGCGGGATAATTTGAACCCACCATTGCGATTCTTGATTGTTCCTCAAACAACGGTGAAAGACAAAATTGTAGAATATATTCTGATTTGAGGGATTTTGATCCCCTCAGAACAGCAAAACCTGTCGAGCATATTAAATTTTTTTTATCATCTTTAATAATTGAAAAACCTTTTAAGTATGGTCTAACGGTTGAAATAATAACATCTCTTAATCTAACAATTCTCCTTGCTCTGCTCGGTGCATCTGAAAATTTATATCTCTCAGTTTTAGAGATAACATTTGGTCTTTCAATAGATGCAATATCAATATATTCTATTTCATAATCTTTATTAGTATTGTTCGAAATAGTTTCAGGATTTACCTGAATAACATCTTTAAATTTTTTTATCTCCCATTCTTCAGGTATATCTCCTAATTCAGTTTTTTTAAATTTCTTATGACCAACTCCCTTGGTGAGTAGTTGTTCCAGAAGTCCTTTTTTAAGTTTTTCAGTAACTTGAATAAGATTTTCTGATCGTTCTTGATTATCGTGTATGCTCCAAATAACATCAACTATTTTTTGTTGTTCTTTTTTTGATGGGATCCAAATCTCGAAATCAGCGAGTTGTTTCCACTTAATTCTTTTTGAAAACGCCCCTGCTGACCAAGCGACTACTTTATTCTCAAATTCTTCAAACTGCATATAAATCGGTAAGAATCCTTCAATAATGTGATTCAATATCGGTTCAATAACAATTATATCACCAGAACACACGCCATCAAATAATGCAACTGAGATTCTTTTTAAGTAGGTATTTCTTCTTGCAAACAAAATATCATTCTTATTGAAAATTTGCATACTTGAAGATACATCTTTAGTGCTTCCCCATCTCTTGACAACCAACTCTCCAGAATCGAGATGTTCAAGACCAACATATCTCTCATATTCCGATTCTTTTGGATTGTCGATTCTAACGAATTTCCTTTTCGCAATATCACCAAATTTTATCTTATTCCATGTTGAAGGGTAACTCATTATATAACCTCTTTCAACACAGTTTTTAATTCAGTTATGGAGTTCTTTACATTCTCTGAAGATTTTTTCCAATCGTCAGTTATGTTTTTTAAGGATTGACCATCAGTTTCGTGTTTCATTTCTTCTGGTCTTGCATAAAGTGCAACATTAATAATGAAATTATTATTTCTGACCTCATTCAAAGTAGCAATCTTTGTTCTACCAGGAATATATTTGTAGTCAGAATACCACTTGAAAATATTATTTATGTGTTCTTCGGATAAGAAGTTTTGATTTCCTTCTTTGTAAAATTGATCATATGCTCTAATAAAAAGTATTTTCTCCTTTTTTAATTCTGGTTTATTTTTATTACAGACGACTATGCAAGAGTCCATTGGAGAATTATAAAATAAGTTCGGACCAAGTCCAATAACAGTATCAACATAATCATCCTCAATAAGTTTCGAACGGATTTCTTTCTCTGCTTCCCTAAATAAAACTCCATGCGGCCATAGAATTGCACATCGACCTGTTTTATCCTTTAATGAGCAAATAATATGTTGAAAGAAAGCATAGTCACCACAACCTTGTGGAGGTGTCCCATAAATATTTCTTCCCCATGGATCATTTTTCCATGATTCTCGATCCCATTTTTTCATCGAGTATGGTGGATTAGCAATACAAATATCAAACTGTTTCACTCTACCCTGTTCTAAAAATGCGGGTCTTTTCAGAGTATCTCCCTGAACGATTTCAAAATCCTGGACACCATGAATAAACATGTTCATTCGTGCAATAGATGACGTAATAATGTTGATTTCCTGACCATACAATTTCAATGTTCTATACTCTTTGCCACGTTCCTTAACGAGTAATCGAGCATTGAGTAGCATACCACCAGATCCACATGTAGGATCGTAGATAGATTCACCTGGTTGCGGATCAACTATCAATGTCATCAATCGAACGACGGTTCTATTTGTATAGAACTCTGCAGCATTATGACCACTATCGTCAGCAAATCTCTTAATTAAAAACTCATAAGCATTACCAAATTCATCATGAGGTACATTCTTAAGGGATAAATTCAATGAAGAAAAATGCTCAATCAAATCAATAAGAATTCTATCAGATAACCTTTCCTTATTTGACCAATTCGTATCACCAAAAATACCTGATAACTTATCAGGATTCACTTTTTCAATATTCATCATTGCTGTTTTAATGACTTGACCGACATTGGTCGCTGTCTTTCGAGCATCATTCCAATGGGCACCATCTGGAATCTGAAACATATGGTTCTCGTTAAACTTAGCGGATTCCTCATCACCATACATCACCAATGCATCTTGGTATTCTTCATCATACACGTCAGACAGTCGTTTGAAAAACATTAACGGAAAAATAATACTCTTATACTCACCAGGATCAATCACACCACGTAGAAGGATTGCTGCACCCCAGAGGTATTTCTCAAGATCCTGTTGGGATATGGTCATAGAATTTTCACTTCAGTTAATAATGATTTCATTTTTTCTTCAGATGTAATAAACTCATCATATGCAGTTTCTAATTCTTTCAATGTCGTTTTCAAATCAATTTCTTCAATAACTCGTATCTTTTTTACATAACGTGAAATATTCAGATTATACTCATTATTCTCGATTTCTTCAATTCCTATGATGTTTGATAGACCTTCTACATCGGTATATTTTTCATATAAATCAATCACAGATTTTGCATGCTCAGGTAAAAAGAAATTCTGATTTCTTCCAGTTTGATATAACTCTGATGCATCAATAAAAAGCACTTTGTTTTTCTTTAACTCATCTTTTTTTGCTCTCAAAATCAGGATACATGCGCTAATCCCCGTGCCATAAAACAAATTGGGACCAAGTCCGATAATACAGTCCAGAAGATCAGCATCAATAAGGAGCTTTCTAATCTTAGATTCCACACCACCTCTAAACAAAGCACCATGAGGAAGAATAACTCCCACCCGTCCAGTTGATTTTGCCATTGATACAATCATGTGCTGAACCCATGCATAATCTCCATTACTTTTTGGAGGGACACTAGCAAAATTTCTACCAAAAGGATCATTCGCCCAATTCTCAAAACCCCATTTATCCAAAGAAAACGGTGGATTCGCAATCACAACATCAAATTTCGATAATTGATCACTTTCTCGAAACACAGGGTATCTTAGGGTATCTTCTCGTTCAATTCGAAAATCTTCAACACCATGCAAAAAAAGATTAATACGAGCAATTGAGGACGTTGTCAGATTCTTCTCTTGTCCAAATAGTTTTAATTTTCTATAGTCTCCTCCATGCTCCTTCACTTGATGATAGGCTTCTAATAGCATACCACCAGAACCACACGCAGGATCATAGATAGATTCACCCTCCTGTGGTTTTAAAATACTCCCAATTAAATGAACAATGGCTCTTGGAGTATAAAATTCTCCAGCCTTCCTCTTTGAAATATCTGCAAATTTCTTAATCAAAAACTCATAAGCTTGACCAAGCATATCTGGAGATATTTTAGAATTCGATAAGCTCTTTGATGAAAAATGCTCAATGAGATTAATAAGTAATTCATCAGATAAACGATCTTTATTCGTCCAAAGAACATCCCCAAAGATACCATATAATCGTTCAGGATTTGCTTTCTCGATCTCACGAAATGCAAACTGAATCGCTTGACCAACATTTCCAGTTTTTTCACGAACATTCTTCCAATGGGCACCTTCAGGGATGATAAATTTATGTTGCTCCGGAAAAGATGCATACTCTTCATCCCCATCCGATTCAGATAATGCAGAGGAATACTCTTCATCATACACATCAGAAATCCTCTTAAAAAACAACAACGGAAAGATATAGGATTTAAAATCAGCTTTATCGATGGGTCCTCTTAAAATATTTGCAGCTCCCCATAGATATTGCTCAAGTTCAGAAAGAGTAATTTTGTTATTACCGTTTAATGTATTTTGAACCAAATTCGGTCTCCTTCCCCAAATAAGTATTAAGAATCATTATTTAAAGGTTCAAATATCAGAATCTTTACACTTTTAATCAGGAAAAAACCAGAATAAAAGTGCAGAAGTGGCATTAAAAGTGCAAAGCCAGATGATAGGCTATAAAACAACTAACAAAGCATATTTTGCTTACTACTATCCTGATTATTGTGACTTACATAAAGCCTGACTTTCGCAGTTCGTTACTCTTTTCTTGATTAGATCACATTTCGCACTTCACATTATTTTCTGATTTTCAGTCAGCAAAAATGCTGAAAATCTTATGAACCTGGTGTTTTTCCACAGAAAATA
>Ga0209777_10007944_pt1 | contig 11678 bp, 14 predicted proteins | sample FrelakmetHBP12HB_FD_187147 | JGI IMG/M metagenome (GOLD analysis project Ga0209777, IMG submission 187147) | Freshwater lake sediment microbial communities from the University of Notre Dame, USA, for methane emissions studies -HBP12 HB (SPAdes)... | ecosystem: Environmental > Aquatic >...
ACATACTACAATACTCAATCTTTAGATTCAAAACACGTACTGATAGTCGGGCTACCAACAATACTGATAGTCTGCTTTTTCTCGGTCATGAAACTCTCTGGGTTGTAGGTGCCTAGCCAGATATATCTCACGTGTCCCGACCTTTGACAGTCAAGTATCTGGAAGAACTAGGCAAACCGTAATAACCGTCAACGCGCAGTTGAGGAAGAACTCATTTTAGCCGAACTCTTTTGACTCATACCAGAATCGGCATGAACCGGTTTTCATTGACGGTGTTGCTGAGTCGTCCCACTATCGGTATCTCGTTCCCGCAGTACATACATCGATTTTGCTCATCTAGATGCCAGTTAGCAATGTCGAAACCGATTCTTTCAACTACTATTTTCTTGCATTCGGAGCAGTACGTGTGTTCGAGAGGATGATTCTGTACGTTGCCTAAATAAACGTAATTCAATCCAACGCCTTTTGCTATTGCATGATGTTTCTCAAGGGTTTCTACGGGTGTTGGTGGGAGATGCATTAATTTGTAGTCTGGATGGAATCTTAAGAAGTGAATGGGTGTGTCGGGACCCAAGTTATCATAAGTCCATTCACAGAGTCTCTTGGCAGCAGAGAGGTCATCGCCGATTTCTGGTACCACCAGATCCGTGATTTCAATGTGAACGTCTGTTTTATCTCGAATTTCGAGTAGCGTCTGAAAGATCGGATTGGCATCTGCGATGCCAATGTACTTCCTCACAAATGAAGTCTCACCGCTTCCCTTGAAGTCCACAGTGATACAATCCAGAAAATCGCGCATCAATCCAACAGTCTCTGGCGTATCGTATCCGTTGGAGACAAAGATGTTTGTTAATCCGTTTTTCCTTGCCTCAACGCCAATATCGTGCGCAAATTCGATGAAAATCGTAGGTTCATTATACGTGTAGGCTATACCCTGGCATTGGTAGCGTTTCGTCATGGCAACAACTTTTTCGGGGGTTACATCTAGACCCTCGATCTTCCGTCGCTGACTAATGTCGAAATTTTGACAATAATGACAGAGCCAGTTGCATCCAGTAGTTGCAATAGAGAATATTTTGCTTCCAGGCATATAATGAGTAACTGGTTTCTTTTCTATTGGATCTATATGGCCGGCAATTATCTTACCGTAAACAAAGAGCTGAAGTTTGCCATCAACATTTCCTCGGATTCCACACAATCCTATTTTCCCCTCAGGGATATTGCAATACCTCGCGCAGGCAGTGCATCTTACTCTGCCGCCCGGTAGATTCTCGTAGAGTATTGCTTCCTTCCCTAATGTCAGATCAGACACCCCCGAGCGTCGTCTCGAATAAACTGGGCTCGAAGATCATAAGAGAATCGATTACCCAATGCCATAAACCTTTGTGAATAGAATTCAACTCCGCTGAACATGACATAGTACGATAGAAACGTGTGACTCTTATTTTGTCCCCTTGTGTGATAGTCAATCGTGTTACTCAAATGAATGGGGAATGCTCTGACTAGGCTATGCCAATGAGGATCGTTATCTTTGGACCTCCTGGGTCAGGGAAGGGAACTTACGCGATACTCCTGAAGAACCGGCTAGGTATCCCTCACATCTCTACAGGGGATCTGGTTAGGGAAGAAATACGCAACAAGACCCCATTAGGAAAGGAGATTGAGAAGTATAGCAACGCCGGGAAACTTGTACCGGACGAAGTGATAACTGAGATACTCAAGAAACGGCTAACTCCGGATTTGTCAAAAGGTTTCATCTTAGAAGGTTATCCACGGTCTATCGACCAAGCAAAGCAATTGGAGAATATCACTAAAATCGACGTGGTGATTAATCTCGATGTTTCGGATCGAGTGATTGTTGAGAGGTTATCCGCTCGCGTTCAATGCAAGAACTGCGGGTCCATATACAATGAGCGATCTCTGAAACCCAGAGTTACTGGCAAATGCGACAAGTGTGGTGGAGAACTCTTCAAACGAGCAGACGATCAGCCAACTGTCATACTTGAAAGGCTCAAGATCTACAAGGAAATCTCTGCCCCAGTTATTGACTACTACAGGACGAGGAAATTGCTGAAGGACATAATTAACAATGATCCCGATGTCCGTCCAGAGGTAGTCACAGACCGGATTATGGAACTTATCTAATCAGCAATTATGTATCTCGGCGTGGTTCGACCGTTTGTCACAGGGTCTTCGCAAGAACAATTTGGGATGGATCTATTCCGTTCTTCCGATAAATATTGCATTGGGACCGATTGGGACACTAATCCAATTGTTCATACTCAATCTTCATGGGACAGTGATAGACATTGGCCTAGCAATTACGCTCTTCAATGCAGTTAGCATTCCTTCAGCGATAATATGGGGAATGGCAACTGACCGTTACCATAAGAGAAAGCCGATGATTTTTCTGAGCTATTTAGTCATTTCAGGAATTCTTGGTCTCTTTCTGTTCACGAAGACGATTCACGGAATTGAGGTCTTGTATGCTATCATATCCTTCTTTTCATCTGCTTCTGCAACACCACTCAACCTTCTGATAATGGAAACGCAGCCCAAATCAAGATGGACGTCAGCATTTGCAAGACTCTCAATGGTATCAAGTGTTGGGGTGGCCTTAGGATTGTTACTTGGAGTAGCTTGGGGAGATTTTCTTCCTCTCTACTTGATAATGATCCCCCTTTCGATCCTATCTACGGTCTCTGCTTTGATTTCATTTATCACTGTCAAGGAACCAATCGTCGGATTTGAAGGTGCAATGATTGTTTTGGTGAGAAGAAGTTTCTACGAAAGGCTTCTTGCTCTTCCAATGCTGTTTCTTCGAGTTCCAAGAGCATCCGATTTCAACAGGGTGTTCAAGAGCATGAGATTCGAGTTAACGAGAGAACCTTTCCTCCTTTACCTGTCAATTATCGCATTTTACTTCGCCAGTGGAATATTCAATACCTCTCTTGTACCGTCCTTCTACGAGGCCAAGATAACGAATAGCGAAGTCTTCCTCGTACTGTTGGCCGGAATGATTGTGCAGACAATTGCCTTCAATTCTGTCGCTCCGCGCGTAGAGAAACGTAGTCTCAAGGAGACAGCGGTGTCAGGATTAACGTTACGGTCAATATGCTACGTTATGGTTGGAGTTTCAGCATATCTGTTCACTGGGGGACTGTATTTGGGAATAAACTTGATACTGTATCCTCTCTCAGCAGGGATTGCTTACGCAGCATATTATGCGGCCTCCAATGTGATGGTCTTCAATTCCCTCGGAGCAGATAAGCATGGGTCCACGTTGGGCGTGTACAGTGCTCTTGTCGGCTTCTCCACGATGATCGGCTCTTTCATCTCAGGATTCGTTTCATTCTACGCAGGCTACTCCACGACATTCATAATCGCAGGATTTTTTATGGCAACTGGCGCCGCGCTAACCTCCATGCTATCCCAGGGAGGAAAGACCAGCAATCATTTTTCGTCTTAACCTAACACTAGAATCCAGCCGTTCAGACTGTCCAACTCAGATTTGGTGGGAATGGTAAATGATGATTAGATTTACATCTGACAAGGTTTTACGAACAGTTGACTGCAATGTCAACCGTAAAGGCAGGTCCCTCTCACAAGCACACGCTTAGCAGGTCAGAAAAGATTGCGATTCCCATCATAATAATAATCGCCATCTGGGTGGTCTATTCGCTTTCGCAACCGACCACAATCCCCAACACGCCGACTACTATGACCCAAGTTAGTGGCCATCCAGCTGCTCCTGACTTTTCGTTGTCTGTCGTAAGTGGGGGCGGTCTTACAGGTCAGACTGTCACTCTTTCTTCATTCCGAGGCAAAGTGGTATTGCTGGAATTCATGGAACCTTGGTGCCCACATTGCCAGAAGATGGCCCCTGTGTTAGAGAACCTGTACAATCAGTACGGGAAGGGGAATGTAGTTTTCCTCACAGTTGCAGGACCTTGGCAAGGAGCAACTGCCGATGATACAGCACGTTTCATCAAGGATTATGGTTCAACCTGGAGTTACGTCTACGATTCATCTGGTTCAGCTTTGAGCGTATATGGAGTAAATGCTACGCCCACGTTCATCATAATTGGAAGGGATGGATCAATCGTCGCCAGATATGAAGGAGAACAGAGCTATGACACCCTTGCTGCTGGATTGACGGCTGCTAGCTGATACTCGGAAAAATGCCTGCTAGTGTAAGAGTTTTTCTAGGAGCTTCAGCATGTCGGAATGATTTCTTACGCCGCTAAATCTATCCCACTCTCTGCCGTGTTTAAACAACACGACGGTCGGTACACTTCTTACTTGGAACTGGGACGCCAAATCTCTGTTAGTCTCAACGTTTACCTTGGCGAAGGTTATTCGATCTTCGAATTCCTTTGCAAGTTTCTTCATGATTGGTGTGAGCACATGGCATGGTGCACACCAGGTCGCCCAAAAGTCGATAACCACTGGGCTGTCGCTTCGCAAGATCTTCGATATGTTTCCGATTGTTGCTTGGCGGATCTTTGTTGGCAACTTTCGATCCTGAAAGAGATGCTACGTTTTACCCTGCGATTGATAGAGTTCTTGACAGTGCTTGATAATTGCCTTTGCTGACGCAGCATTCTCCCAACCTATGATTCTTACCTTCTTGCCTTCCAATACTTTGTAAGTTTCGAAGAGATACGCAATCTCCTTCAGTATGTGCTCGGGAAGATCATCTAGATCATGATATTCGGCATATCGCGGGTCACTTGTGGGGACGGCCAGTATCTTATCATCTCTCTTGTCTCCATCGAGCATTTGAAGTAGTCCTACTGGACGCGCTGTCATAATGCAACCTGGAAAGGTCGGGTTAGAGACAAGCACCAGTATATCTAACGGGTCACCGTCTTCGTCAAGAGTTCGAGGTAGAAACCCATAGTCTCCTGGAAAGTGAACAGCAGAATAGAGAACTCGGTCAAGAACGATTGCCTTCTTCTCTACATCATACTCGTACTTGTTCTCGGTCCCTTTCGGGCTTTCAACAACTGCATAAACTATGTCTGGAGCCTTTGGCCCCGTTTCAAGGTCTCGCAGAAAATCCAATGTAATCACCTAATCAGACTCTTTGCACACGCAACAAGTCTGTTGTACCTCGTGGCGACGACGGATCTCCGCATACCACCACGATCCTATTTTTCTTTCGATTAACAAGCTTATGATGTGCCGCAGCTCTTTTTGCGGCAGCGAAAATTTCCGCAGTCGTGGCTAGTCTCCTAACTTGATATGGATAAACTCCCCAAAGCAAAGATAACCGATTCATTACTGATCTGTCTGATGTCATCGCTAGAATCGGGACTGGTGATCTGAATTTAGATACTCTGTGAGCGGTGGATCCTGTTCTTGTGTGTGCAACGATGCAACCCGCGTCGAGTTCGTAAGCTACTGCGCAGGCGGAGAAGCTGATGGCGTCTTGAACCAGGTCACGCTTTAGCAGACCCTGTCTGGATACCAGAATTGATCCGTACGGGAGACTTCGCTCAGTTGCTACAGCAACTCGTTTCATGACTCTTACTGTTTCAATTGGGTATTTGCCTACTGCAGTTTCTTCAGAAAGCATGACGGCATCGGTGCCGTCGATTATCGCGTTGGCGATATCTGTTACTTCGGCTCGAGTTGGTGTGGGATTATTCACCATGGATTCAAGCATCTGCGTTGCGGTGATCACTGGCTTGCCGGCGGCGTTGGATTTTTCGATAATCTTCTTTTGGAGTTCAGGAATCTCCTCGACATCCATCTCTACTCCGAGATCCCCCCTGGCAACCATGATGCCATTTGACTCTGCAACGATTTCATCGATATTGTCGACAGCTTGTTTTTTTTCGATCTTTGCGATCACCCAGGTTGGAGCACCCTTGTTTCTGATGAGCCTCTTAGCTTTCATGATGTCCTCTCCTGTCATAGCAAATGAAACTCCCACGAAATCTACATCATGGTCAACCGCAAATTCGATGAGGTACGCGTCTCTGGGTGTGAGTGCACTAAGCTTCAGTTCCTTTTCTGGCAAGTTCACGCCCTTACCAGAATACAGAGGACCGCCCATAACAACTCGACAGATTACGTCACCATCTCTAACGTCATTCACTTTCAACCGAACCATTCCGTCTTCGAGGTACACTGAATCCCCACGCCTAAGTTGCCTCATAATAGTAGGGTGGGTAACTGAGACTACATTCTGGTTTCCAACCAAGCGTCGCCCAGTTAACGTGAGAAAGTTTCCTTCTCGCAGAAAGATAGGCTCTGGAAAGACCTTGCCGACCCTTATTTTCGGTCCTGGCAAATCAACCAAGATTCCTATGGGAGTCTTCAAATCGTGGGAGGCTTTTCTAATCGATCGAATTCTAACAGCATGGTCTTCTACAGTTCCATGCGAGAAATTCAGCCTCGCAACTGTCATTCCGGCTTCTATAAGTCGCTTGAGAGTGCGTATTGACGAAGTCGCGGGGCCTATCGTGCAAACGATCTTCGTCTTAGTTTTCTCTGAACTCAACTCATACTCCCTTCAGCAATGAGGATGGAATCGTTAATCAAGTCTTCAGTGATGGCATTCCACAATAGGAGTATGCTCGGCTACGTCGCCATGAATCAGGAATATTCATGACGTACGGAATGAGTATTCTCAGAAACTACTTGACTGAAAAAATCGAATCGATTAGCGATCTATGTATATTACATGCCAAGAATCTTTGTGCGACTCGGCTCATTTCCTCGTGCGAGGAATAAAAGGGCTGATTTCGTTTGAGTCATGAATTTCAGATTGCACCCGAGATGTATTTGAAGACGATCTATACGCTAGAAGGTAAGATGGGTTCCGCAAAGACAGGCGATATTGCCAAAATACTGGGAATTACGCCTGGTAGTGTAACTAACACCTTAGAGGTTTTGGAAAGTAAGGGGCTGGTTGCACGTGAACCCTACAAAGGGGTCAAGTTAACCGCGTCAGGACGGAAGCTTGCGCTCTTAGTTTTCAGACGACACCGATTGGCAGAGAGATTGCTCACCGATACGCTACACTTTGATTGGACCGAGGCGCATGACGAGGCATGCAAACTTGAGCATGTCATCAGTGAGCGGCTCGCTTCTTCAATTGAGAAGTCTCTCGGGAGTCCACGGACGTGTCCACATGGGAACCCTATTCCAGATGAAACTGGCGCTATTCAGCATAACAAAGGACAACCGTTGTCGGAACTCAGCAGTGGTGAAGTTGCTGTTTTGAGTCATATTCCAAATGAGAACATGGAGCTTTTGCGCTACTTGGCCAGCTTGGGTATGTTCCCTGGCACCAAGATTGAGATCGCGGAAAAGGCACCCTTCAGCGGTCCTATGCTCGTCAAGGTTGGATCCAGCTCTTATCCGCTGAGTCTGGACGTTGCCTCAGGTATCTATGTGAGAAGAGCGGAATAGCAAGTATCACAGAACATCGAACACAGCTACTAACCCACAGTGTGTAGTAGCTGAGTCGTAGTATAGATTACTGCAATCCCTAGAATAGTTGCGAATAGAAGTTTGAATGAAACCCGATGACGATGCGCTTCCGGCAGCAGATCCGTGGCACCCAGGTAGAGAAACTCTCCTGTGAAGAATGCAAGAATGACTGCAATAATAGATAATGGAATTTCAGCCAGAAACGCGACGACGGCTCCAATCATAGGCGTGACAGAGTCTAGAAAGAGCCAACCAAAAGCTGAACGTGTGGAGCTTCCAGACCGCCGCATCACTGTCACTGTATTCAAGCCATCAGAGAAATCATGAAAGATTACGGCTAATGCCACCAGTAAGCCGAGATTGAATGTAACATAGAACGCTGTCCCAATCGCCACGCCGTCAAGGAAGCTATGCACAGATAGTCCAGCCGCTTTCAATATGCCGCTTATCTGTGGGCCATGTCCAGGTCTTTCATCAGTCGTCGCGTGTAGGCAAATCAGACATTGATCAAGTGTATGAAAAAGCAGAAAGGCCAACACAACAACTGACATCAACACATTCAGTTCGATTCCAGTGCCAGCGGAAATAGAGATCGACTCAGGAAGCATATCGAAAAATGATATCCCAATAAGAGCTCCGGCGGCGAAGGCGAAGATTATGTTGATATCAATCCCGGTCCTGCGCAGTGCAAAAATGCCTCCTACCATGGTGGAGAAGAACGTGATTATCACGAAAACGAAGCCGTACGGCACGCTCAACGCAGACTCACCCTTGACGGTTCAGGACGCTGTTAGGTCTTAAACTCTTTTTGGCTTTCATCCGACAAACTTCAGGGTCTCGCCTAGCACTAATGAGCTGAGTCCTGAGTATATCTTGTTACCCATGACGCCACCAAGTACACTTGCAATAACGAGAACTAAGAAGTAAAAAGGTTTAGTCGACCAAGGAAAGAGGAAGGAACTAAACGGGAAGTAAGTTGCGTAGAATAGAGTTCCAAGTATCGCAGAGCTAGAAATTTCTGCTCTGTAGCTACTCATTCGCCTATTTAGAGGACCGGCCACCAAATCGAACGCGCAGACAGATATCATTCCCATAGGAAAGTATGGTGATGAGCCCAGATAACCAACAAGGAAGGAGAATATCACACCGTTGAACAACGCCCCGATTAGCGCTGTGGAACCGAAAAACGCCAGAACTCTTCTGGCGGGAACGAGGACTAAGGGAGCAATTGCAGACAGCAAGAATGCGATCATAACCAGAAGCATGGATCCGCGAAAAATCCTCGCGGAGTAAATCAACCCACCCGCTGAAGCCAACCATATCGACGCGAAGACTGTTGCAATTAGTAGCAATGTTGCAGTACGTTTCGAATATGAGACTGTAAGGAATCCACGTTTCATCATACCATATTCAATTGACAATCCCACAACCATTCCGAGGTTGATCGTTAGCATCCCGAACACGAGCAACGCGTGGGCTGGCGCTATCAGTGGTTCGTTATGGAAGACGTGATGAACTAACTCATTCCAGATACCTGCGCCTATTTGCATAATTGATCCGATGCCGGCGAGTCTGAGGCCGCTCAGATTTGCGAATTTGATTGGTCCTGCGTTTGGAACTGTCGCTCGAAGGCCCTGCCACACTGCAACAATGACGATTAGTATGCCAATGTATAGTGTAAGATGGGCAGGGTTCCACCATGGATCTATGTTACCTAGCAGAATGTGTGAGTTGACATCCCACCAGCCCGCGAGTACCTGCAATACGCCGCCAATTGAACCAATCAGATAGCTGCGATAGCGTGATGCGTATGACAAATATCTTCTCGCTCAGAGTAAGCGAAAGTCCTCTTTGACCGTAGTTAGTACCACATGGGTATTCGTACGTTCCACGAACGGCGTCGCTAACAGACTTTTCGTAAACTTGCTAAGTTCGTCGCGTCCATGAAACTTTGTAATGACCACGGCGTCAGTAAGCCCAGTAACGTCATAGACAGCGCAAGTTCCAGGTAATTTACTAACTGCTTGTTCCATTTCAAACAACTTGCCTTTGGATGCAGTTATTTCCGCAAGAACTTTTAGCTCGTAGTTCATTTTCTCATGATCGAGCAAAACTGTGTAACCCTTAATGATGCCCAAGGGTTCCATTCTTCTTACTCTAGTCAGCACCGTTCCAACAGCAAGCCCTGTTTTCTTTCCTATTTTTCGCTATGATCTACGGCTATCAGCGAGGAGTTCCAGCAAGATCCGTCGATCTGTTGCGTCAATCTGGAAGGTCGTTCATGCGACATGACAAGACGTCACTCACTTCTGCGTGATTGTAACGAAAAGAACCATATTAATGCATATTTGTCTATTCGATGCTGACTAACTGTTATATTCGTTTGGATGCTGTTCGGCCGTCTTATACTCTGTTAAGTAGGTGAAGAAAATAGAGGATAGCTCAAAAATGAGCCAGAATCGGAGAGATTTACTTTGCTACTACTGGTGTAAGTACTGCATCTTTACCACATTTGTCGCAGTAGGTGGCGAATCCCGGTATCTGGGCCTTGCAGTTTGGACATGCCTTGAGTCTCAATCCCTTACTTCGAATGTACTGATGCATCGATTTAGTGAGTTCCGTGTAACTCAAGAGAGCTCCTTTTGATTGCCCAGTTAGCATTGCAAGTGTATCGTCAGCGACGATCGACTTCTGTGTCAACATACTCTCTCTTGCCATGAAATCACCTCCATGCGGTTAAGTGATACAAGATTTTCAAGTCTCGTAGAGGCTTGGGGTCGATTTGTCGGTTGGACACTCCTGCATGCTAACACTGTGAAACATTGAATCAGGAATTACACACGTTTTAGCGCTGATTAGACCTGTGGAGAGGCATTATCCGCTTAAATCTAAATGGATTCTGAGCAGGGAAACCCTCGCATCGGCTCGAAATGGGCTCCGTTTTCAGTCTCTTCTTAAGGAGTTTGAAGCACGAATGGGACATATCACACATACCCAGCAAGTTCTATCATCCGAGTCACCGTTACCTGAAGAAAAGCTGATTCCGAATTGGCGCGAAAAATACAGATCCTTGTTATTGGCTTCGGAAAGGATCACTGCACTGAAGTTGCGTACGATGCTGCATATCAAGTTGGACTAGAGATCGCTAAACACGGCGCGATTCTAATCACAGGCGGGCTAGGCGGAGTTATGGAAGCAGCTAGCCGCGGAGCAAAGGACGGAGGGGGCTTCGTTATCGGGATAATTCCTCAGGACGACAAGGACATGTCGAACAGTTACTGTGACGCGGTCATTGCGACTGGGATCGGGTTCGCGAGGGATTTCGTAACTGCATACTCGGCTGATGCCATCATAGTGATCGGTGGCGGTGCGGGAACTCTGATCGAACTCTCCGCAGCCTACCAGAGGAAGACGCCTATCGTGGCAGTGAAGGGAACGGGCGGTGTCGCTGATCGTTTCGTCGACGAGTACATTGATGATCGTGAAATGGAGAAAATTCTCGGCGAAGATTCACCGGAGAAAGCAGTAAGCAAAGCAATCTCACTAACCAATCTTGAATGATCGCGGAGGGCACGTGTGATGATTTTCATCTAAATTCCATTTACTACACATGGAATATTGACGCAAGTTATATAGTGATTATGACGTGCACCGTGCATTGAAGGGGAAAAGGAGGGAAAGAATTGCAGAAAAAAGGATCTGAAAGCAAGATGGCGGAGTATTTCCTCTACGCGGCGATAATTCATGGAGGAGTTGCGGCTTTCGTAACATTCCTAGGTGGCTTCGGGGACCTGCTCGGTGTACTGCCGCTGGCTGTTGCAAGGGTCATCGCGGGGGGCGGAGCTGGGATGTGGTTCACTATGGGTTACCTAATGTACATCATCGTAGGCGTTGTTGCCACGGCAGTTACCTCACTCTTCTATTTCTACATCGAAACTGTGGAAGGCAAAGCATACAAAGGTACAGCAAAAACTCTCTCATGGATTCATCTCGTGCTAGGTAACGTCGGAGTAGCGGGCGCGTCGTTGTGCGCGATGTGGGGCGGCTACTTCGGAGCGGTCGCAATGTTACCTAAGGGAGCCACCAGTGCAGATGCGCACCTTGTGCTAGTGCTAGTTGAGGAACCTATCGCGGCATTCATAGGGCTCGCCTTGCTCGGCTTCTTCGCTGGCGGACTCGGGTATCTAATTGCGATGCGATCGAAGAGTTAATCGAACCCGAGTCTTCGATCT
>Ga0209777_10007945_pt1 | contig 11678 bp, 10 predicted proteins | sample FrelakmetHBP12HB_FD_187147 | JGI IMG/M metagenome (GOLD analysis project Ga0209777, IMG submission 187147) | Freshwater lake sediment microbial communities from the University of Notre Dame, USA, for methane emissions studies -HBP12 HB (SPAdes)... | ecosystem: Environmental > Aquatic >...
GGCGACCATGACGCGTACCCCGACGGCGAGCTTTACGCCGACCTTTACGGCGACGCCGACACCGACACGCACTCCGACGTCAACCGCGACGCCGACCCGCACTGCGACGCCTACCCGGACGCCGACGTTCACGCCCACGTGGACCGCGACGTCGCCACCGACGTCAACGACTACGGTCACGTTTACCCCTTCGATCACTGCGACGCCGCCGCCGACGGGGACCCGCACGCCGACGTCGTTGAGTCGGGGTCCCCAGATCGTCTACTTCGGCCTGGCTACCAGCGACGGCTGCGTGTACTGCACCAACCCGGGGTGCGATTGTTCGGGGTTCCCGACGCGGACGCCATACGTCCCGGGACCGACCCCGCAGATCTTTTCGGGGAGCGGCGGGACGTTCCGGATCGTCATCGAAGCTAAGCCGGGCACCGATCGTTCACCCGTTCCCACCGTGAATTTCACCCAGTGTGGCACAAGCTCCGGCGTCCCGCGCCTGCAAATCGAAAGCACGCGGAACATGGGCAATGGCAACAATCCTGTGTGCAGCCCCGACGGTAGTTACAACGTGAGCGGCGGTATCCCGGGGATTAATCCGCCCGACTTCACGCCCACGTCGGACATCATCAACACGCTGCAGAGCTTCGCCATCTGGTTCACGTATCAGTCGCCGGGATACGCGTGCACGTTTGCGCCAGGCGGCGGTAGCTATGCGTATGTGAACTCGGCTGCCACCGCGCAGTTCTGCGATCGGATGAGCGCGCCGCAAGCCTTCCCTCCCGGTGACTCGCTGCTGACCGCGCAGCTGATGGACATGGGCGGAAATGTCGGGCCGACGGCACAGATCATCGTGCGCGTGCCTACGCGGACACCGACGCCGACCGTGACGCCGACCCGGCCGACGGCCACGCCTACGGCGACGGCTACGCGAACCGCCACCCAGCCCGCCGCTGGCCTCGTCTTCGCTCCCAACATCGACGTTGCGCTCTCTCCGGCGGGGACACGCACGGGGACACGGGCGAGCGCCGCAACGTCGAGCCCCAAAGCCTTGCCTCTTTCTACGGCGACGGCGACGGCGACAGCGAGCCCCGCACCGACGTGACCTGTTCCCGGATGGAATTTATGCGAGGTGGTGTGCGGCCTGGATTTGCAGCCCAAAGCACGGTCGAGGGTATTGCGTGCGGCGGGCCACTCAGGCATCATAATATGGGCTGACACGGCCAAGAACCGCGATGCGGTGGGTGCGCCGCCGATGCGCTAGAGTTTAAATTATTTCGGGTTTTCTCTTGACTAGTTTTGGTAAATACGGCATACGGGGAGACGGTTTATAGCCGCATCGGGGAACAGTCCCCGAGTGGGAGACCCTGGAATTGCCGAAAGGAGGCGTGCAATGCGTGGATTAAAGCGGAATCCTTGGCTGTTTGGCCTTGGGGTGCTGCTCGCTGTCCTAGTGGTGTATGGAGGGCATGCCCGAGCTGACGTCACTACTGATCAGTCGGCCTCGATCATCATCTTTCCTAAGGTGATTGTGGACGGCACGCGGGATACCTTTATCCAAATCGCCAACACTGACAACATGCAGGCGAACGCCGAGTGCGTGTACATCAACACGGCGGGGACGTGTTACGACACCCCCTCGGAGGGTTGTAGTGTCGACACGAACTGCGCAGCTAACACTTGCGACACGGGCTCGGGGACGTGCGTCGTTACCCCCACGCAGACTTGCAGTGTGGACACGGATTGCCCGCCGAATGTCTGTGTGCATCAGTGCACGGAAGTGAATTTCCAAATCTTCCTTACCGGACAACAGCCGACCTTTTGGTTCGCCAGTGAGGGACGGAGCGACAGCGACGTTGATTTCCGTCTTGACAGCCAGGTGGCGAAGGTAACCGGGGGTGGCTGCTTGGGTGGCTTCTCGCCAGGGAGGATTCAACCGCTCCCTGTTCCGTTCGTTGGGGAGTTGAAGTGCATCGAAATCGACGCCTCAGGTGCGCCGGTCGCCCAGAACTCGTTGAAGGGGGAAGCGATCGTCGGCTCGCCGGGTGTCATAACAGGTTCGGTGGTAGGCCCGATCAGTGAATACAACGCGATCGGGATCAAGGCGAGCGGCGCGCCCAGCCTGGAGCTGACCGGCCAGACGGTGTGCGCTGGCGGCGACAACGCTGGTCTACCGTGCTCGGGTGCGCTTGAGTGCCCAGGCGGAACGTGCAGCTCGGTTACCACCGGTTACAATGCGTGCCCCGCGGCGCTCTACGTGAACCACTACGGCGATGGCGCAATTGACTCGTTCACGGGCGCGACGTCCGACACTGAGCTCACCTTGGTGCCGTGCAGCGAACTGCTCGAGCAGCAGACGCCGGTGCATGCCTCCGCAGTGTTCCGGATCACAACGGAACTGGAACAGTCGGTGAGCTGCAGCGTGCCATTTGATTGCTTGCTGAACGCTCGATTGAGCGACTTGGACACAAACGGAAGCGGCTGCAACTTCAACGCTGCATTGCTCGGTAGCGAGAACCTGAAATCCAGGATTCGGCCGCCAAGCGGCAGCATTTGCTACAGCGGAGACAACCGGTGCCATATCTGTGTAGATGTGAACGACCCCGCCTGCTCGGGTGTCCCTCTGGGAACCATCGTCGGCGGTCCCAGTCTCATTGGTTGCGCTTGCGGCAGCGATTCCGATTGTCCGAACTTTTTGACGGCGACCGGAAGCGGGTCGTGCGCTTTGTCCGCGTCCACGGCGTGCACCCAGGAAAGCGATTGCAACGCCAACGCGGGTTGCACTGGTGGTGTCTGTATATGTGATACGGAAGGCGGCACATGCATTGTGGCGACGCCTGCAGCCTGCCCGATTCCTGGCGAGGATTGCCCAAACGGGACCGACCAAACCTGCAGCGGGGCGATATCGCTAGGCTGCCGGCCGTGGCCGGGGCTCCTCGGAGTAGCTGAGGAATTTCAGACGCCGGCCTCGCAAATCCCTGGGACTGCGGCTGTAAACCTGCACATGGAAGGCAGCCGGCCGGGTGATGTCATCATCGTCCCGTAGGCGCGAGCGAGGTGCAGCAATGGAGACGAAGGTTTTCCGCAAGGATCTCGGGGTCGCCCGCGAGTGGAACGAAAGGAGATGGGCAATGGTGAAGACGACACGAGTTGCCTGGGTGGCTACGCTGGCTGGACTTGCCTTGGCTCTATGCCTGTTCGGGGCGCTGTCACCGGTGCAGGCCAGAACCACCTCAGATCAACCGGCAGCCATCCTCTACTGGCCGAAGATCGTGGTCGACACCACCGGCCGTTATACCGGTGGCGTGCCGACCGACACGTTGATCCGCTTGAGTAATACGTGCGCGCCGGGGATTACCGGGAACCCCTGCGCTGGTCTGTCGACCACGGGGCTGAACGGCATGAAGCAGGCGCACTGCTTCTACATCGACGCCAACAGTCACTGCTCGAACAACACGACCCAGATCTGCCAGACGGGTGCGGAGTGCGGCGTGGGCAGCTGCGTCCCGGGATGGAGCGAAATCGATTTTGAAATCGTGCTGACCAAGGAGCAGCCGCTCGCGTGGCATGCCAGCGAGGGGCTGGGCCGCGGCGACTTGCCCATGTATATACCGGGGCTGTGCGGTCTGCCGCCGATCCATATTTGTACGTCCGACTCGCAGTGCAACGGTGGTTGTATCCGGCAGCAGAGCAACATCGGAACCGGCATCCCGCCGGTGCCCGAGGATCCATTCATCGGGTCGCTGCAGTGCATCGAGTATGACCCGCTTGCTAACCCGCCCGTACCTGATCAGACCGCGACAACGAACACGCTGAAGGGAGAAGCGACGATCGAGAGTATACCCGTCGATGCCGTTGATCTTGCTTCCTACAACGCCGTCGGCGTCAAGTTTCTCGGGAGCCCCGGGGCTTCTGACGAATTGCTACTTGACGGGGTTGAATACGATTCCTGCCCTGCAAGCCTGATCCTTGATCACCTCTTCGATAACCCAGAATCCCCATATCTAACGGACTTGACACTGGTTCCCTGCGGGAACGATTTCCTTAGCCAGACCTGCGGGGTTGCCACAGCGCAGTTCGTTGTGTTCAACGAATTCGAGCAGCGTTTCTCGACTACGCGCTTGGTGGATTGCTTCCTTGAGACGCCGATCTCGAACTTGGACACCCCCGACCCGACGCGATCGATTTTCTCGGTGCTTGTCCAAGGGACCCTGGTGGGGCAAACCCGTATCCATCCGGTCGGTAATGCACCGACAGGGCGTGGTCTCGTTGGTGTGGCTAGATTTCTGACGGAAGGCGGGAGCACCGCCTACAATCTGCATCAAGCGGGCAGTCCAACTGCGCCTGCGGCGCAGCCGGACATCATTACCATCCCGTAAGTGCCGGGAACACGGATGCGGGAGAGACTTCAGACGGGATTCCCAAAAGGAGGAAACTCATGAGGACGACCCAATGCGTGCGCGCCGGCTGGCTAATCGGTGTGCTCGGAGCCTGCATGATCGTGGCGGGCGCGGCACGAGCAGACGTGACCACAGAGCGTCCGGGCTCCATCCTGATCTTTCCGAAAGTGGTGGCCGACGGAACGCGTGACACCGTCATCCAGATCAGCAACACAGGTAACGTCCTGGATCAGGCCCGGTGTTTCTACATCAATGGCCAGAGGGGGCGGAACGGTATCGCACAATGTAACGAGACGGACTTCCTGATCTCGCTGACCAAGCAGCAGCCGACTAGTTGGCTGGCCAGCACCGGCCGTTTCCCCACGGGGTCAGCCGGCCTCGATCCAGGGCTGGTTCCCCCGGTGCCGATTGGATTCACTGGAGCACTGGTCTGCGTGGAAGTTGATGCTTCGCTAAGTCCGGTTGCCATGAACGCCCTCAAGGGCGAGGTTACCCTTGAAGGCCCAGGGGCGGATCTGGGCAAGTACAACGGCATCGCCTTTCTGGGTAACACGAGTGGGGCCAATAACGGCGACAATAACCTCAACTTGGACGGCGTGGAGTACAACGCCTGCCCGGCCACATCCCGGGTAAATCTCGTTACGGCGGCGGCTCCGGACCCGATTATTTTCGGGCTTGGCAACGCCGGGGTGTGCATAAACAATTCAGCTGACCCCTGCACGACGGATGCGGACTGCACAACTGGAACCTGCGGGCGGTTCACCTGCGCCGGTGGGGCGAACGACGGCGGTGTGTGCGCGAGCGGCACCGAGTGTCCCGGCGGCACTTGCACCGGGGCGGCGCTAGCGTCGGTTACGACCAACGTCACGGTGCTTCCGTGCAACATGGATATGAACGCGCAGGTGCCGACGGCGGTCAGGCTGAACTTTCAGGGCTTCGAAGGCGATGAGACCCCGTTTAGCGCCTCGACTTCTGTGCCAATCAGTTGCTGGGGTAATTTCAACATTGCGCCGCCGGTCTTCCCGGTCATTCCGACGGAGTTCGGTACGCTGGAAATCAGCTCGGGTGCGGGTGGGGCGGTGCTGGCGGTAATCCAGACGGTCCATAGCGATAGCATCGGCAACACGGCGACTGCCGCTTTGAACGCTCACATGGAAGGGCAGTGTGTTGGCCAATGCTCGGGCGGGAGCGTTCGCTGCGTAAGCGACGCGGACTGCACTGGGGGCGCCACGTGCATCGGGACCGTTGGCAGGGCGTGCACCAGCAACGTAGATTGCACGCCCGGTACGTGTTCTGGTCCACGCTTTTGTAAGGGCGGTCCGACCGCTGGAAGGGCGTGCACGGACGACAGCAGCTGCGGTAGTGGTGGCACGTGCCCGCTGCCTAGTGCCGTTATCCGCCTGCCTGGCGCATGAGGAGGTGCCGATATGATGATGCGCGAGGCTGCAATGAGTAGAGGCTCAATGAGTGAAAGGAGACGGGCGATGGCGAACCGGGTACGGTCGACTGCTCTTATCTGTGGTGTCGCGGTAGTTGCCGTCCTCCTGCTGATGGTGCACCGCGGTCAGGCGCAAACCGTGGCCTCGGACCGCGCGGCGGGCTATGTCGTGTTTCCGAAGGTTGTGGTCGATGTTTTGAAGACTTGCGTTGGCGGAACGAACGGCGGCACGATTTGCACTACAAGTGTTCAGTGTACTGGCGGTGGTATCTGTCAGATCACCGACGATACGTTTCACCAAGGGCGCCGGCGCGACACGCTGATGCAGCTGACGAGTACCGCTGTTCCGAGCGGTACCGACACCGGGTGCCGTGTGGTGGAGTGCTTCTATCTCGACACAACGAAGCACTGCAGCAACAGCAACGTCAACTTGACTCCCAACGGCCCGTGCCGGACGAACACTGATTGTCTCCCGGGAGGAACCTGCGCGTTTCGGGCCGACTGCGGCGGTGAGACGAACTTCTGGATAGTGCTGAGCGCGAATCAGCCGGTGGGATGGAGCGCGAACTTCGGCGGGATCATCCCGTCTGACATTGACGGCTGTGCTCTGGCCCAGACGATACCGGCGGCGCCAGAGCCGTTCTTCGTCGGCGAGGTGAAGTGCGTGGAGGTGGACGGGACCTCGCCGGCCGATAGCACCGGGACGCCGCTTCTCGCGAATGAGCTGAAGGGCGAAGCGACGATTTACGATGTCGAGCCTGGTTCGCCTGGAGGTGTTGACGTTAGGGGTTACAATGCAATCGGCGTTCAGGCGGTGACGACCAGTGGAGACCCCATTGCCACGACCTGCGTGGGCGGTAGCGCCCAGGGTGACACGTGTGGCGCAGATGCTGACTGCCCCGGCGGCGCGTGCGAGATCGCAATGTGTCTCGGCAGTGATCCGGACGCAGGGGCGGTGTGTCCGACCGCAACCCATGCCAGCTGTCCGAGCACGCTGATTCTTGACCACTTCTTCGACTTCGCCCCTGACTTGTCCCCTGGCGGCTCGGGCTTGGAGGTGACGACTGATCTGACGCTGGTTCCGTGCTCGGAGAACGTGGGCAGCGGCACATCAAGCACCACAGCACAGTTCACGGTGTTCAACGAATTCGAGCAGCGGTTCTCAGCGAGCCTGAATGTCAGGTGCTTGAGGGAGATCCAGCTGTCTGACATCGATGTGTTGCCTGGTAACGAGCATGCGTCGATCTTCAGCATCTACGTGCAGGGGACTTTGACCGGGCAGACGCGGGTCCGGCCGGTTATCGGGTCTGAGCTGGACGTGGGTCACGGGCTGCTTGGTGTCGCTGAGGAATTCGTGGCAGGGGGCTCGGACGCCTTCAACCTGCACTACGCCGGAACGACTCCGGCAAAATCTGATGTAGTGATTCTGCCGGCGGCCGTGATTCTGCCGCCGATCACACCATAGCCTGCCAGTCGGTTGCGCTTCAGCGGAGGGCCGGCCAGGCGACTGGACCGGCCCTTCCTTTTTTGAGGGCTTCCAATCAGCGATTTTGTGCAAGGTCGTTCAGATTTGTCTGTTCGCCCTCCTTGCGTAGCCGGCTTTTTGGCTCGTGGACTGGCCGGGGTAAACGGGCACAGAAGTTGCGCCGTGTGGGCGCGTTTCTGTGCTACTCTTGGGGATAGAATCAGGGTTTGATGGCGCGCAAGAAGATTCTGGTCGTTGAGGACAACCTGGATAATCGCCGTATCTTGGTGTACCGCCTGCGGCGGATAGGCGATTTCGATATTCTGGAGGCGACTAACGGTAAGGAGGCGCTGAGTATCGTGGAATCTGAGGGACCTGATTTGATCTTCATGGACCTTAAGATGCCCGTTATGGACGGCTGGGAGGCCACACGGAGGATCCGGGCTGGTGAGAGTGGCAGCCGAGTTCCAATCATCGCCCTGACGGCGCAGGCTATGGCCGGGGACGAACAGAAGGCGTTGGCCGCCGGGTGCGACGATTACGTCGCCAAACCTATCGTTGATCCGAACATCGTGCGCCACAAGGTTGAACGGCTCCTGGGGACAGATCCGCCGCAGGTGGCTTCATAGAAGCAGAGAAGCCGGGCGCAACAAAGCGGCTTAGATCAGCTGCGCCGAAACTGATGGTGCCAAGTCTGGAGGATCGCGTTGGCGGCTCTTGCAACTACAATGACAAAGGCCGCTGCGGCGACCGAGGCAAGTAGCGAATGGTGAACACGTGGGGCCCAAAGTCAGTGTGGAGGATAGGCTCAAGTACAACACCGACCATCCCGGCACAGAGGAGCCAGCGGACGGGCACCTCTGCACGCAAGATCAGGCCGGCAGCAACGCCCGACCCGATCGCGAGTAGGAAGACCTCAAACAGAACCAAGGCTTCGAGCAACATCCCGATTCCTCCAAGGCGAACACCGATGTGTAAGCCATGGCCGTGCCCGAGCGTGGTGCGCCAGCGGCAAGCTTCGATTTGCGTCCCGGTGTCAGAGGTTTGACAGCAATCCTATCGAAAGGCTAACGGCCTCTTGTCGAGGGGAAGCCAGGTCACTCGTGTGCGGCGTCCGGTTCGCGGTCAGCGTCTTTGTTGGCGAGGTCGTGAACGGAACGGCCGTGCCGCTGCGCGAAATCCAGGAGGGTCGCGCGGGCAAGCTTGCTGGGCCGGAAACGGCCATTCTCCCAGCGGTTCACCGTGCCAACCGTGATCCCTAACTCGTGAGCGAATTCCTCTTGCGTCATCTTCAGTTCACGCCGCAGGCTCCGTACGAATTCACTCGCCTGATCAAACATATCGAAACTCCTCCGGTTTTTCTTACAGCGCTGGCTGCAATCAATATCAGCACGGCGAAAGAGCAAGTCAGGTGCCACGGTAGCTTCACCTTGAGGTGGCGCTCTGGGTCAAGCAAGGTGCCGTCACGAGCGTGGCGTCCCTTTAGTAACCGGCGCTTTTCATGACGAACCGCCGAAGCTGCACCAGAGAAATGCAGCGGCCAAAGCCGAGGTCACTAGGCGCCGAAAAGGCGCCGCCGATCGCCTGCGAGCCGAGCGTTGTACTCCTCGTCCAGCGACGCCGAGGGCAGGTAGGTACGGTCCAGCTCCAGCCGTAAGCGGTAGACTTGTTCACAGGCATGTACCAGCGCCTTAAGCTGCTCGGCGAACAGGCTCTGGAAGCCGTCCGACTTGGCGATCAGCGGGTTTGGGTGCGCTTCCACGAGCACCACCGATGCCCCGGCCATAATGCCAGCAAGGGTCATCGGATGAACGAGGTCACGAATACCGGTCCCGTGAGAAGCATCTACTGCGATTGGCAAGCCCGAAAGCTGATAGTGGAACGCTGCCACACTGCCGAGATCCAAAGTGTTCCGTGTGTAACGGTTGCAGGTGGTGATCCCGCGCTCGCAGAGGATCACGTTCTCTTTTCCCAAAGACAGGACGCGTTCGACCCAGAGGAGGTAAGCTTCGGTGTCCAGGGAATTTCCGCGCTTGTGAATGACAGGCAACGGGGTCGTTCGCAGGCGATTCAGAAGCGCCTGATTCTTGGAATTGGGCTCACCGATCTGCAGGCAATCGACGCCCGTATCCTCGTAAAGCGGGAGGTCGCCCGGATCGAGGATCTCGACCACGGTCGGCAGTTCATAAGCACGGCCGGCCTTGACGATGAGGTCTAGCGCCTTGTGCAGTGACTGCTCGTCCTCAGCGCCCAGCCCTTCCCAGCCACTGTAGGGGCTTGAGCGGTATTTCACTACCCCGCCGCGCAAGGCCTTGCAGCCAGCGGCTTTGATCATGCGCGCCGCTTCCATGATCTGGGCTTCGCTTTCAACGGAGCAGGGTCCTCCGATGACGACGAGGTCCGGCCCGCCACACATCACTGACGCGATGGCGACTCGTTGATGGGCCAGATGGCCTGGCGAGCCCTTTTGCGCCACCCGTTTGTACGCCTTGGAGATCGGGATCAGCGTCTCGACGCCGGCCATCTGCTCTATTTCGCCGCTGGGGAGCCGGCTGATGTCTCCGTAGACGCCGATCAGGGTGATCTCTTCCCCGACCATGATCCCGGTCTTGAACCCGAGGTCACCCAGGCGATCTTCGATGGCCCGCACCTCACCGGCGCTCGCGCCGGGTCGCATCTTGACAAGCATACTTGTTCTACCGATCAGGCGCTGTCGCAAAGCGCCTCAAGTTGTCTGCTAGTACCGTTCCAACTATTTCTTCTGCCAAGGCATATTTCCATATGCCTGTACCGACACCGCTAAACTGCCCCTTCCCAAGATGGTGCCCACCGTACTCTCCTGCTTCACGTTCGGGTTGGTTGCCATGCCCTCCTCCTGGGTGCCGCTCCCAAAGCCGAGAGACGGGCATGGTGCCCGTCAGCTCTCGGCCATTCAACAGGGGATCATCACTTTCGGCGCAATTACCTGACCCTGACGCTCAACGCAAGTGTCCGGTTACCCATGAATGCGACGTCCAAAAAGGCACTATCGTCAAAATCGGTCGAGCGTGGCCTTCAGAGCCGAAACACAGAGCCAAGACTGGAGGACATTCGCTGCTGGCATATAGTTTGCCGTGTCACGTGCTCCGTGTCAGCCATAGACACCATGATCGGCGGGAACGGGTCTGGACAAACGGAGTTCCTGCCGCAGGACTTTCCGCAGTACGAAGAGGAACGGCGTCGACTGACGCAGCGCGGGGCCGCCACCGGTTGTCTGCTGGCGATCGCCATCGCTCCGTTTTACGTCGTGACCGACCACTTCTTGTACCCACAGTACTTCCGCCCGCTTCTGGACGCTCGCATGCTGTCCCTGTTGCTTGGCGCGGGCGTTTGGGTCTTGCTGCGCCGGCCCACTGGGGCGCGCCTGGCGAACACGCTGGTTACGACCTTGTGCATGGGACTGGGTTTGTTCAACTGTGCCGTTCCCGTCTACCTCCTGGGATACGATGTTCCGTATTATGTCACCTGCATACTGGTGATCTGTGGAATCGCGTTCTTGCTGCCGTGGCGGGTCTCGCAAGCTGCCGCCGTGACCGTGGGGCTGGTGGCGATGTACGTCGTTGCTTCCGCCTTGCACGGTGAGATCGATAACTGGTTCCTCCTTGCGCGTGTGGCGTCCCTCATTGCCACCACCGCCGGGATCGCGCTTGTGGGTGTGGGAGCGAGCGAGAAACTGCGCCGGCGGGAATTCTGTGTACGTGCTCACTTGAGAAGGGCGTACGAGAACAAGAGCGAGCTGGCCGCGGCACTGGCCGACAAGACCGCCAAGCTCGAGGCCCTCAACCGCGACATGGAAGATCAACTCTACGCCACCTCGCATGATTTGCGCGCCCCGCTCATCAACGTCCAAGGATTCTCACGCGAGCTGCGGATCGGGCTGGACCAGCTGCGCAACCGTAATGGGAGATCACCCGAGGTGGTCGCCGTCTTGACCGATGTTGATGAGTCATTGCAGTTCATTTTGGCTGGGGTTGCGCGGCTGGACGCCCTGATCACGTCGTTGCTAAGCGTGTCGCGCATCGCCACGCGGACCAATCCGACCGAACAGGTGGACTTGAACCCTCTTCTGCAAAAGCTGGCGCGCTCGGCTCAGTGTCAGCTGGCGGACAAGAACATCACGCTCGCGGTCGAGTCGTTGCCGGTCGTCGTCGGAGACCCGGCCCGCCTGGGGCAGTTTTTCAGCAACCTCATTGACAACGCGATCAAGTACATGGGGGACAACCGGGAACGCCGCATCCACGTGGGCGTGCAGGCCGGGGCCAGCGAGCGTCGATTTTTCGTGCAGGACACGGGACCCGGCATCGCCAAAGAAGACCAGAAGCTAATCTTTCGGTTGTTTCGGCGG
>Ga0209777_10007946_pt1 | contig 11677 bp, 12 predicted proteins | sample FrelakmetHBP12HB_FD_187147 | JGI IMG/M metagenome (GOLD analysis project Ga0209777, IMG submission 187147) | Freshwater lake sediment microbial communities from the University of Notre Dame, USA, for methane emissions studies -HBP12 HB (SPAdes)... | ecosystem: Environmental > Aquatic >...
TAATACGATCAGATCCCACACGATATAGACAATTAAAGCAAATAGACTGCCTAATATGATGACTGTTCTAGTTCTTTTGAGATCCCCCTTCATATAGCTTCTAATTGTGGGAATCATATTGTGAAATCCAAACGAGATCACCAAAATGGGCAAGGAGAAGAAAATGGGATGGATATTGGTGCGGGCTAAAAGGGATGGGGTTACATGCATCAGCCCGACAGCCACGATTCCTAGATAGGCGAGAATTTTTCCGGTCATTAAAAATCGGTTAAAAAAATCGACCGTTCGTGTTCCGGAGTAGAGGATGCAGCCGAAGAGCAGCACAAAAAAAAGGGTTCCGAGCCATGGCGGGATGTGGTGGGTCATCATCCTGCTGGATATTGATGAAACGTCGATTCCAATTGCCGCTTGGTAAGCTACTAACAGCGAGTAGAATAAGAATAGGTATAATAGCCAACTGATCTTTTGGCCCCATTTGCCGAGAGAATGGCCGACCATTGATATGATGTTGACATCTTTGGTAAACCAGCTGTTGACCTCGACGGTGAGCAGGGCGGTTGATGTCATAAAAGCCCATGCCGCAATCATCATCAAGAGAGAGGGATAAAAGCCGCTAAGTCCGGTAACGATGGGCAACCCAAGCATGCCTGCGCCCACACAGCTGCCGCAAATGATTAAAGTTCCGCCGATCAAACTGCCCGGTTTTTTTTTCATAAAATCATCCTGGTTGCTGTTTTTTTTGCAAATCAAGTGCTTCGCGGTATAACCAGCAACCTTTGATTTTTAGGAAAAGACTTTTTTCGGTAAAAGATACATCACGAAGTTTTTGCTTAAGGATTGCTTGAAATGTAACCGTTGCTCTGTTTGTTTCCTCATGAAAGTCGATGATTTGCAAGCCTGCAAAATCGGTCATTTGAGAAAAAGTGATAATTTCTTTCTTCCATGCAGTTAGATCTGCCATGGCGGCGTTGTTTTCCGGATGGGTCGTTCGAATGATATAATCGGCTAATTTCAAAGCATAGGCAGAGTAGCGCGAGCGCATGAGAATCAGAGCATTCTCAGCAATAGTTCCTTCATGGTATTTCTTGCAGCACTCCTCGTAGGATTTTTGACTATGACAGGGACATGCTTTTTTGATCGATCACTCCTTTCCAAAGCGGCCGAGTTTAGCCTCAGTCAGTGATAAAAGATCTTTTGATTTCATAACGATCGATTCCGTGGGCAGTCCGCAGTTAAATGCTGCTCGATCATTTTCCAAAATTCGATCATCGAAATAATTATCGAGATTGAGCAGATTACCAAATGGAGGTACCCCACCGACGATCAAACCAAAGCGCTCCAGGATAATTGCAGGCTCTTCAAATTCGCACTTTTCTCCCACGGCCTCTGCGCATGCTTTCATATCGAGCTTCATATGAGAAGAAATGTTGAACTGATAATTCTTTTTACTGCTTTTTCCACGGAGGATAATTGCTTTAACACCTTCCTGGAGCGACGTATTGCGCATACGTGCGGCGTCTTGGGAGGTGGGGGTCGCCTCATGAGTCTTGTGATCGAATTCATAGTCGCGATGGCGTATCTGTCGGATGATTTCATTGCGGATGTTTTCTCCGCCGAAAAAGATCTTGGCTTTGATGCGAACCCCGGCGATTCGTTTTGTATCCGAAGGAAAGAGGGATGCTTCGCGTACGTTTTTCAACTTAAGCAAGGTCATCGTCAGTCGTTCCAATCCCATGCCAAATCCGCCATGGGGGGGCATGCCATACTTAAAAATGCTCAGATAATCGGTGAAATTTTCCGGATCCATGCCCTTCATGCGGATTCCTTCGAGCATCGATTCATATGTATGGCGCCGCTGGCCGCCTGATGTGATTTCCGTCCCCGCGCATATTAAATCGAAGGTGTTGGTCAATAGCGGATTTTCAACTTTCGGATAGGCATAGAAAGGTCGTTTTTCTGTTTTCCAATCAATGACAAAGACGAGGTCGGTCCCATGCTTTTCTTTCGCCCATGCAGAGAGCTCTCTTTCAGCGGCAGGGCTTAAGTCGGGCTCATTACGTTCATCAATATGGGTTCGTTCATAGTAGATCTCTTGCGCCTGTTCGAATGTGAGGCGAGGGAATGGAACGTTGTCCGGACAGGTGATGATGCTGTTCCCTAAAGCGGCCAAGTCTTCTTTCGAGTGCTGTTGGAGATAGTTTACAATGAATTTTAGGGCGCCCTCCTGAATGTCGAGGACCTCATGCCAATGATGAAAGAAGCCCATTTCAAATTCAAACTGTTTGCCTTCCGATAGATGGCGTGTTGTGTGCGAGGGCTCGGCACGAAAAAAAGGCATAAGAGCAAAGACCCGCTCATTGACGCCAACCATGATTTGCTTGTAGAGCTGACTGCTTTGAGCCAATGTGGCTGTATGGCCAAAATAATCGACATTAAAAAATTCTGCGCCGCCCTCAGATGAGGCACCGATCATGTTCGGAGCAAAATATTCACTTGCATCGACGGTATCGTGCATATAAAGCCGGTAGGCGTGAGCGATTTGGCCTTGAATGCGAAAAACGGCTTGCAGTTCGCGGTTGCGTAGCGCAATCGGGCGATTGTCGAGGATGAAATCGAGATCCGAGTGGATTTGCGGTTTATAATATTCGATCGGAGGAACTTCTTGAATCGAATTTTCAACACTGATTTTTGGGTTGATGATCTCGATGCCGATATTGGCTTCTTTCGATGCGACTGCCGTTCCGATTATTTGCAAAATGGAGCCGGGCTGCAGTTGAGCAATTTTTTGATTTTCATTTTTATCTTCGATCAGAATTTGCGATAGACCGCCGCGATCGCGCAAAATAAGGAATGTGAGTTTTCCAAAAGATCGGATGTTGTTCAGCCAGCCGCGTAAAAGAACGGTTTGGCCGATGGAGCGATGCAAGTCTGACGATAATGTTCGTTTCATAGATAAACTGATTTGTTAGAAAAACTATGAGATTAGGATAAAAGACAATTCGGTGCAATTGTGAGTTAAGGAGACCCTGGGAACCCCCCTTCCACTGGCGGCTCTCGAAGAGAGTGCCGGCGGAAGGGACTCGGGATTCAATATTTACTAGCGGTTCGTTTGTTCCTGAAGAGCTTTATGGCTCAGCTTGATTTGGCCGCGGTCATTAACATCCAATACTTTAACTTCGATTTCATCGCCCTGACGGAACGAGGTGTCCTGGATGTTTTGAATTCTTTGATGGGAAATTTCGGAAATATGAAGAAGACCCTCTTTTCCGAAAATTTCGACAAAGAAGCCAAACGGTACAATCGACGAGATTCGTCCTTTATAGACTTTACCGATTTCAACTTCAGAAGTGAGGTTGATGATGATTGCTTTCGCTTTCTCCATCGCCTCTGAATTTGTCGATGCAATGCTGACGAGACCGCTATCATTAATATCGATTTGGACGCCCGTCTCTTCTACGATTGCGCGAATCTGCTTGCCGCCCGGACCGATTACGATACCGATCTTGCTCGGCTTAATCTGCAGCACTTCGATTCGAGGTGCATGGGCAGACATTTGGGCGCGAGGTTTTGGACAAGCTTCCAACATCTTTTGCAGAATATGGATTCGGCCTTCTTTTGCTTGGGCCAAAGCTTCACGCATGATCGCATGGGTAATTCCCTCGACTTTGATATCCATTTGGAATGCGGTGATTCCCGCCTCGTCGCCGGTGACTTTGAAGTCCATGTCGCCGAGAGCGTCTTCAGCACCGAGAATATCAGATAAAATCGCATGCTTCTTGCCTTCTAAAACAAGACCCATAGCGATTCCCGATACGGGACGTTTGATTGGAACGCCGGCGTCCATCAGGGCTAAGCAGCCGCCGCAGACAGATGCCATTGACGATGAGCCGTTTGATTCTGTAATGTTCGACTCGAGACGGATAACATAAGGAAATTCTTCTTGTTTGGGAAGAATCGCCATTAATGCGCGTTCCGCCAATTTTCCGTGGCCAATTTCGCGACGGCCGGGAGCTCCCATACGGCCAACTTCGCCTACTGAAAATGGGGGGAAGAAATATTGCAAATAGAATCGGTGTGTAGCGTCGCCGTGTAAATCTTCGTAGCGCTGGGCATTGCTTTCACCGCCTAAAGTACAGACAGCGATCGTTTGTGTTTCGCCGCGGGTGAACAGGGAACAGCCGTGAGTTCTCGGAAGAATCGATTGTTCGATATCAATCGGTCGAATCTCTTTCAGGCCTCGGCCGTCGATGCGTTTTTTATCAGCGAGGATCATTTTGCGCATAAGATTGGACTGAAGATTTTTAAAAGCGAGCATGACATCGACTTTCGCGTTTTTGGACGCTTCATTGGGCAGGAGCTTTTCAGACATTTCTTTTTGAATGGCTCCAAGGGCTTGTTCACGCTTTTTTTTATCCGCGATTTTTAACGCGACTTCTAATTTAGCGGAGCAAAGATCATTCACCGCATCGGTGACTTCTTGTGGAAGAGCATGAAGAGTGTCTCGTTTTTTTTCTCGGCCGATCTTATTTCTCCAGGCTTCGAGTTGATGACAGATTGTACGAATAGCGTGTTGTCCCGCTTCAATCGCTTCAATGATCTGCTCTTCCGTTAGAAAATCGCAGTATCCTTCAATCATCAGTACGGCGTCTTCGGTTCCGGCCAATACGAGATCGAGTCGTGTTTTTTTCATCTCTTCGGTCGTCGGATTAATGACAAAGCGATTTTCGATCAAGCCAACGCGAACGGCTCCGATCGGTTTGATGAGTGGAATATCGCTGATGACAAGAGCGGCGGACGCGCCGCAGATTCCTAAAACGTCGGGAATGTTAATTCCATCGTAAGAGAAAACAGTGGATAGGACTTGAACTTCATTGTGATAGCCCTCTTCGAACATGGGTCGGAGGGGACGGTCGATGAGGCGGCTCACCAGAATTTCTCTTTCTGTCGGTCTTCCTTCGCGCTTAATGAAGCCGCCCGCTGTCCGTCCAACGGAAGAATATTTTTCCTGATAATCGACGCGTAAGGGGAGAAAGTCGACGCCTTCTTGAGCTATCGGAGATGCGCAAGCTGTTGAAAGGACAACGGAATCTCCGCAATGGACCATAACAGCTCCATTGGCTTGACGTGCGATTTTTCCTGTTTCAAATTTGATGGTTTTGTCACCGATCGTGACCGTGATGTGATCTCTTTGCATATGTTCCTTCATGTAAGAAAAAAATTGAATTATGGAAGGAAACTGTTGAGGGATAGAAATCAGAAAGAAGTCCTAGCTCTTTTGGAAGGGCTTATTTCTGCTCTCTATCAGACCCTGGTCTCCTTTTTCCTGAAAAACACACTGGAGAGAACTCCCCCCAGTGCGATAGTACTACTTTCTTAAATTCAACCGGACGATCAAGCTTTGATAGCGCTTGGTATCCGTAGAATTAAGGTAGTCTAGTAGTTTTCGGCGTTGGCCGACGAGTTTCAAGAGTGCGAGCCGTGAGCTGTGGTCTTTTGGAGCCAACTTAAGATGATCCGTAAGTTCAGCAATGCGCTCAGTGAGGATCGCAATCTGGACATCCGCTGAGCCAGTATCTTTCTCGTGCAATTGAAATTTTTTGGTGATCTCTTCCTTGGTACCTTTATCTAGAGACATTGAGGAAGTTCTCCGTGGTAAGTTTAAGACATTTACATGCGAATTGTACCCTAAAATCTATATACTCGCAAGGATTCTTGATGTTTCCTAGAGAATCCTGCTAAAGTAGCTGCAGATATTGATTTTGAGAGCACTTTATGAAAATGAATTCTTTTACCTATGTTCGTCCTTGGATGGAACAAATTTTACAAGTAGTCAAGAAAGATATTAAAACGGATCACCTTCCCGGTGATAAATCTTTCTATAAGACTCATTTTGGCAATCGACCCCAGAATAAACTGACGCAAGAAGAAATTTTTGTTACGTATGAAAAAGAGTTGCTTGCGGGCAATGAAGAACTGAGCGAATGGGTGATCAATCGCTGGGTATTTAAATATGGAGACATCTATCGTCATTTTGCTGAGCGGTTGGGTGCCGTCAACCCCAATTTTCAGGAAATCCAATCATTATCTGATGCTGAAGCGGACATGGTGCTTGCGGGCGCTGAGGAAAAGTTTGGTTCGACAGAGACATATATCTTTGCCCGACTCAATGGCGTTGTGTTTTCTGATTCGGTTTTTGATCGGCTTAACCGGGCGGCTCTTCAGGAGACGCAATCAAAAACTCAGATGCAAGAGCAAAAAAATGAGCAGGAGTCATTCGAGCAGCTCAATGCGCGTCATCAACGCGAGGTGAGCCGATTGCTGGAAAAATATGAGGATAAGCTTAGCGGCGTTCAACGTAAATATACGTCTGATGTCGAGGCTTTGAAAAAACAAATCCGCTCATTACAGCAACAAATCCACGCTCAAAAAAATATATGACGTCTCTTGTTGATGTTCAAAAGCTTGACTCTCAGCATCGGGACATTGCTTTCATGCGGGAGGCTTTAAAAGAGGCAAAAAAAGCATTTGAAGAAGATGAAGTGCCTGTGGGGGCTGTTCTTGTTATCAACCATAAAATCATTTCCCGTGGGCATAATCAGGTTGAGTTGCTTCAAGATGCCACGGCCCATGCTGAAATCATCTGTATGACGGCCGGCGCCGGGGCAATTGGCAACTGGCGTCTCAGCGATGCGACACTATATAGTACCCTTGAGCCGTGTACGATGTGTGCGGGGGCGATGCTCTCTTCACGTCTTAAAAGGCTTGTTTGGGCGGCTCCGGATATACGGCAGGGTGCGAATGGTAGTTGGATTGATATATTTGCCATGAAACATCCGATGCATGCAATCGAAGTGGCTAAGCAGGTTCTGCAAGATGAAGCATCCGAGCTTATGCGAACTTTTTTTCAAAAACAGAGAGCTTCTTCAAAACAGCAATGAGAACATATAGAGCGTAAATCGATTTTGTAAACTCGCTGGCGCGATTTCAACGGCTCAGCGAGTTTTATCGATCTATCATGCGCTGAAAAGACGATTCATTTCAGACAGGAGTTCTTCTTCATTGATTCGCATCATCTGAGAGATTTGCCCTTTCTGCATCATTGCGTCATAATAACTTTCTTGTGATTTCACAAAATGTGCATTTAAATTTTTGAGACGAATTTGCACTTCTGGATGGTTTGTTGATAAGTTCGATCCTAGCTTGTTGATCTGATGGATGGAGACGCAGATCTTGGATAGTGCTTCATCGGCTTTTCGATGAGTCGTAATCATTCTTCCTTAGACGTTGTTTAGCTGGAGTGAGATCTTCTTGATTTCTTCGGAATTTTCTTTTTCTTTTGCAGCTTGGAGTTTTAAGGTTAACAATTGAACCTGCTCTTTTAGCGCATCGGCCTCTTTGCTATTAATCTCCAATGAGCTTTGTTCTTTTTGCAAGATTTCTTTGTAAGTTTTAAATTCCTTCATTTCTTTTTCTTTCAGCGGATTGGGTTGGTTATTCGATGGGGTAGGTTCGCCGAAATTTTGTTTTGAATTTTTAGATATTTGCATTCTCGCATGCTTGGAATTAATGTGCGTCTCTTTAATTTGGGTTATAAATCAAATCGTAATATTATAAATTAAAATTTATTAACAGTATTCAAGTGATTAACCGTAAAACACTTGCCTTTAGTTTTTGAATGAAATTACAGTTGATGGTGAATGCGGATTTATCGAACGCGACTCAAAAATCCGATGAGGCCATCGAAGTCAGAAAGTAAATCTCACTGAGAAAACTTGTTTTTTTACCTTGATGAAGCTATGCTATTTTCCATTATATTAGGTGCACTATGAAAGAAAAGATTCATCCTCCCTATCAAAAAGTACTATTTGTCGATTCTTCGACTGGCGCTAAGTTTCTCATTGGCAGTACTCTCCAGCCGAAAGAAAAAGAAAATTTTGAGGGTAAAGAATACCCTGTGATTCGTATTCCTGTTTCATCCGCATCGCATCCCTTCTTTACGAAAGCGAACCAGTTTATCGATTCTGAGGGCCGTGTTGATAAGTTCACGAAGAAATATCAACGTAAGCGCGAGCAGGATAAATTGGATCACGAAAAACAGGAAGAGGCCAAAAAAGTAAAAACGAAGGCCAAAAAGAAATAGGGCTTGGTCTCATCAAGTGGATTTATGGAAGAAAAGGTCCAGCGGCTCTTGCTGCGGTTGCAGGAGGTCGAGCGGTTGCTGGGCCTGCCTGATGCTTTTAACGATCCAAAGAACTATCGACAATTATCCCAAGAACATTCTCAGCTATCTTCATTGAGGGAAGCTTGGGATGATCTTCAATCAATTCGCAAGCAGATCGATGATAATCGTGCATTGTTCGCTGTCGAAACGGATCCTGAAATCTTGCAGATGGTGCGCGATGAGTTGCAGCAACTCGAATCTTCTGTTGTCGTAGCGCAAAAAAAATTAGAAACTCTTCTTGTTCCTCCCGATCCTCGGGATAGTCGTAATATCATCTTAGAAATTCGCGCAGGGACCGGCGGCGATGAGGCGGCGCTTTTTGTAACCGACTGTGCTCGCATGTATCACAATTATGCAGAGCGTAAGGGTTGGAAAGTTGAAATTATTTCAACATCTCCCTCGGAATTAGGCGGTTATAAGGAATATGTAATGTCCTTGTCGGGGACTAATGTATTTCGACTCATGCAATATGAGGCAGGAACGCATCGTGTGCAGCGGGTTCCTGAAACGGAGACCCAGGGTCGTATTCATACCTCTGCAGTCACTATGGCTGTTCTGTTGGAGCCGACAGATGATGAAAAAGTTTTGATTGATGAGAGGGATTTAAAAATCGATACCTATCGCTCTTCCGGCGCTGGGGGACAGCATGTCAATACCACGGATTCTGCTGTGCGGATTACTCACATGCCAACCGGAGCTGTCGTTGCGTGTCAGGATGAGCGGAGCCAACATAAAAACCGTGAAAAGGCAATGCGCTTGCTTGTTGCTATGATCCTTGAAACCCAGCGGCGCAAGAACGAACAAGAGATGTCCGCCATACGGTCGACACAGGTCGGCAGCGGCGATCGGTCGGAGCGTATCCGCACTTATAATTTCCCCCAAAACCGCATCACAGACCACCGTATCAATTTAACTCTCTATAAGCTCGATCGCGTGATTGACGGTGATCTCGATGATATTACAGTGGCTTTGGTCGCTCATTTTTACGCAGAAAAAATGAAGGACTCATAACCGGATGTTAAAAACGATCGCTGAAGTTTTGACATTATCGACTATCTTTTTAACAGATCATCAGATCGAGCGGCCGCGACGCTGCGCTGAGGATTTGCTCGCATCGATTTTGAAAGTGAAGAGAATCGATCTCTATTTGCAGTTTGACCGTCCTCTTGTTGAATCGGAAATGGTTTTGATGCGCCAATATTTGAAGCGCACGATTGCCAAAGAGCCCATCGCTTATATTATGGGCGAAGTAGAATTTTTGGGATGCCGTATCGATGTAACGCAAGATGTGTTAATTCCGCGTAATGAAACGGAAATTTTCGTTGATTTGGTGATAAAAAAATTGAAAGTCCTTGAGCCGGCAAAGCGGGTGCTTTGGGATCTTTGTACAGGGTCCGGCTGTATTGGATTGGGGATCAAACGTGCCTGTTCTTCGATTTCGGTTGTGCTTTCCGATATTTGCCCAAAGGCGATTGAGTTAGCTAAATCAAACAGCGTCAAAAATTGCTTACAAGTAGAATACAGGGTAGGGGACCTGCTGCAGCCTTTTATAAATGAAAAGGCCGATTTTGTGATTTGTAATCCCCCTTATGTCTCAAAAAAAGAATTTGATCTTCTCGAAAGAAGTGTGCGTGATTTTGAACCCTCTCTGGCATTGTTGGCCGGTGATCAGGGGACTGACTTTTATGAGCGCCTCTCTATCGAATTACCCCGTTTTTTAAACCCCGGGGCCCAGGTGTTTTTAGAAATCGGACACACGCAGGGCGGGGCTGTTCAAGAAATTTTTCGCAAGGCTCCTTGGCGAGGTTCTCAAATTCTCAAAGATTGGGCTGGACACGATCGATTCTTTTTCCTTGAAATTGAATGATTTTTTGCTGTATTCTACTTCTGTAAAATAGCCTTTTTGTTGAAAACAAAATGTTTCATGCCCTAACTGAAAAGCTCCAATCCGTTTTCGCAGGCCTGCGTGGGAATAAAACTCTGTCTGAAGAGAATATTTCCGATGCGGTTCGCCAGGTTCGTTTGGCTCTTCTGGATGCTGACGTAAATTTCACTGTTGCCGGCGAGTTTGTTAAACGTGTGAAAGAAAAGGTTTTGGGCGGCACTGTATTGAAGAGTGTTTCGCCGGGTCAGCAGTTCATCAAATTGGTTCATGAAGAGCTGGTTGATTTTATGGGCGCGGAAGAAGCTGCCCTGGATTTAAAGGCTAAGATTTCTGTTATCATGCTTTGCGGCCTACAGGGATCGGGTAAAACGACGACGTGTGCGAAGTTGTCGGCATGGATTACGAAAACAGATCCTCATAAGCGTCAATTATTAGTTGCTTGTGATTTACAGCGGCCAGCTGCGATTGATCAGCTTCAAAAATTAGGCCAATCTATTCAGGTTCCGGTTTTTATGATTCCGGGAGAATCCAATCCGATCAAAGTGGCAAAAAAAGCCATGGAGATGGCCAAGAGCGAAGGTTTTGATGTTTTGATTGTCGATACGGCAGGGCGCCTTCATCTCGATCAGGATTTGATGCAAGAGTTGGAGGAGATGAAGAGCTTTCTGGAGCCGAGGGAAGTGTTTTTCGTCGCCAATGCTACAACAGGTCAGGATGCGGTGCGAACAGCGGCCGAATTCGATCGGCGAGTGCAGATTACCGGAACAATTCTCACCATGCTCGATGGAAATGCCAGGGCGGGTGCTGCGATTTCGATACGCGAAGTTACGAAAAAACCGTTGAAATTCGAGGGTGTGGGCGAGAAGATCGGCGATTTACAGGTATTTAATCCCCGTTCGATGGCCGATAGGATCTTGGGTTTCGGGGATGTGATTAACCTCGTCAAGAAAGCGCAAGAAAATTTCGACGAAAAGCAAAATGATGAGTTAGAAAAGAAGCTTCGAAAGGCATCCTTTACTTATGAAGACTATCTGAAGCAGATGTCGATGGTGAAGAAAATGGGATCCTTCAAGAGCATCTTGAAGATGCTTCCCGGAATGGGATCCTTTAACGATCTCGATTTTTCGGAAAAAGAGTTTGGAAAGCTTGAGGCGATGATTCTTTCGATGACGCCTTCTGAGCGCCAAGAAACGGTTGAATTGACCCATCTACGCCGCAAGCGCATTGCCACAGGCAGTGGAGTTCAAGTCGATGATGTGAATCGGATGGTGAAAGGATTCAAACGAGTGAAGCAACTCTTGAAAGGTATGCCAAATTTAAAAGCGCAAGCCCAGAAGATGGGACTAAAAGATATGATGAATGATTACAGAGGATAGCAATGTTAGTGATTCGCTTGAGACAACAAGGTGCCAATAGCCGGCAGTCTTTCCGATTGGTCGTGACGGATGAGCGCAACCCACGGGATGGAAAATATATTGAAATGTTGGGATGGTATAATCCCTTTGGTGCGGAAATGAAAAATCTGCAGATCGATGTTCCCCGTTTACAGCATTGGCTGGATATGGGCGCTA
>Ga0209777_10007947_pt1 | contig 11676 bp, 9 predicted proteins | sample FrelakmetHBP12HB_FD_187147 | JGI IMG/M metagenome (GOLD analysis project Ga0209777, IMG submission 187147) | Freshwater lake sediment microbial communities from the University of Notre Dame, USA, for methane emissions studies -HBP12 HB (SPAdes)... | ecosystem: Environmental > Aquatic >...
GATCTCGGTGTTCTGGAGGTCGATGGTGATCTTGGATCCGGAATAATTGGCGAGACCTTCTCCCAGAGTCCGACCACCGGCACGACCGGAAGTGACCACGCGAGGTTTCTCGACCTCGGGAACTGGTTGGGCTTCTGGTGTAGCCGCTGTCAAGGTGGTTGAAACGGCGAGTTGTGGTAGGGATTGGAAGGAACTTCCGACCGCCGGAAGGGTCGCTAGGGGTTTCATCAAGATGGATGGAGCAACCACAGAGGAGACCGGCCTATCACTTGAGGTCAAAGGTGCCGCTGCGATCTCCACAACAGGAGATGGTGGGGCTACCTGGGGCCGCATGGACTCATCAAACCGTGCTTGGACGCGTCCATCGCCGGGTGTCAGGAGAAGCTGGACCCCCTCGGTGCTGGAGCCAACCAAGACTTGCGTCCCAGGCAGGACCTCCAGGACTAGGCGGGTCACGGGCTTGGGAGCCGCGGCGAATTGGGCGAGTCGGGCCTTCTGGATAAGGGGATGTACCAGTTGGGCCAGATCCTTGCGCGTGACGGTTGTTCCTCGATCGACCCCAGGAAGGTCTACGACGATGCGATGGGGATTGGACAGTACCTGGACCCCGGGTTTCGCAACCATTCCTGGGACACGGAGGAACACTTTGACTCCGGTCCCGGTTGATTCAATTGAAGTTGAAAGCAACGTGGCCTTCTGGGCCATAGCTTCCATGGAAGGCGAAGCATGGAGGGATCCCGTGTGGATCCCCGCCAGGACCACGCCCCCTGCGACCAGCAAGGAACTCAGGCGAGCATTCATCGTTTACCCTCCTCACGCTTGAACGTCTTCGTGATGGTTCGGAATATGGAACGGTTGGTGGTGTTCATTTCCCATTGATGGAAGGTCACTGCCTTGTCGGTGATGGCAGTGATTTCTGCATCCTTGAACCGATGCCCGACGGGCAACCAGCGGACATTGCCGCGGCTGTCGGAAACGATTGCGAAATTCTTGCCATCCTTCTTGAGCATGCCCTTCACGGCGATGTCCTCGAGCAGGTCCAGGGCATCTACGGGGCGTTCGTCCCTTGGGGCAGAGAAAGGATCCCTCTGGATCGAAGGATTGTAGGGTGTGATCTTGATGATGGCCACATCTTCAACCGCAGGCGCGGAAGAGGCCGGCGTGGGAACAGGTGCCTTCTGGCCCTGATCCTGCGCGAGAAGCGCGGTTCCAGCAAGCAGGAGGATTGAGAAGCGTCGTTGGATCATGGCAATTCCTCAATCCTCTTTGGCGGCCGGCTTGGAGGCGGGGGTAGCCGGCTTCGCAACGGGATCAACCGGAGGAGGCTCGGGATTGTAGATAAAAGCGCTGATGGTGCATTTGACCGAAGCAGGATAGACGCTGCGGTTGTCGGTCTTCCGGGCGAACTCGATATTCGAGATATTGATGACCTTGTCATAGCCGGAAACCAGTGACGCGAATTGGCCAAAGGAGTGGAATCCCACGCGGAACTCGAATTCAACGGGTTTCTCGGTGTAGTAGGAATCCTTCCTTTCAGGTTTGAGGGAGAAGGACACCTGGTCGATGCCCGCGTTATCGGCAATTTTCTTGATCCGATAGGGAATCTGGCCGTAGTCCGTCTCTGAGGGCATGATCTTGATCAGTTCCTCGATTCGCTTGTCCTGCTTGGCCACTTCTTCGCGAAGCTTTTCATAGCTGGCTTTCAGAAGCTTGCCTTTGTCCACCTGATCCTGGAGGTTCTTGACATCCGCACGAATGGCCTCAAGGTCTGTCCGTTTGCCCCCTAGAAGGAAGTAGACCAATCCAGCCAGGACGATACCAACCAACGCGCCCACACCGATTTGTTTCTGAAGTTGAGGATTCATGGCCTACCTCAGACGGCGTTCTGGAGTTCGAAGGAGATGGTGAATTCGAATTCACCCGTGGAACTCCGTTTCGCACCCGGGTAATTGATCTTCTTGAACCAGCGGGTCCGGGATTGAAGGTTTCCATAGAAGGCATTGATGGATTCGAAATTGCGAGCCTCTCCTTCGACCGTGATGGTCATGCCCTTTTGAGAGACCTTCTTGAACCAGACATCATCCGGCAGGCTGTTTGCCAGTTCCTCCATGAAATGCACCGGCAGGGCCTGCTGGCGCTTGAGGGCGGACATCACCTCTTCCTTTTTCTGGAGAGTCTCCTTCTTTTCGCGGAATTTTTTCTCTAGTGCAATGTAAGGCTCATACTGCTTCCTATCCTGTTCCAGGTCGGCCTTCTTCTTTTCCGCCCTAGTGAACTCACTGTTCAGCCAAAGATAGTAAACACCACCAAAGGCTGCAAAGACCAGACCTACGACGACGCCTGCAATGGGCAGGCTCGACCGGCTGCCGCCTTCGCCCATGTAGACTTCGACGGGTTCAGCCGAAGCTTTGTCACCGCCCTTCTTAGCCCCTGCCTGGGCCAGTGCGTCACCGAGTAGGTTGATCTTGATCATCGGTCCCCCACTTGGCGCAAGGCCAGTCCAACAACCACGGCTGCTGCGCCGCCGATTTCACGGACTGTAACGGGATCCTCAGTGCGGCCATCAACCTCGATGAGTTGGAAGGGATTGAACCGGTCTACCGGCACGCGCAGGCGTTCGCCTAACACGTCCAACAGACCGTGGATCATTGATCCGCCTCCACATACCAGCACGCGATTTAGGCGATCGATCTTGAAACTGCTCTTGAAAAAATCCAGGGTCCGGGAGAGCTCATCCGCAAATGCATCTGAAACCGCATTGACAGAAGGATGAATTTCTTCCGGCTCTCGACCTTCCGAGGCCTCATTCCGTTTCAGGCGCTCAGCCGCTTCACGGCTGACACCCCAGTCCTCCATCAACTTCTCCGAATATCGACCGCTTCCCCAGGCCATGTCGCGCCAGAACACGGACTTGCCACCAACCATCATGGTCAGATTGGTAAAAGTGGCGCCCATGTTCACCAGAGCCACAACTTCATCCTGTCCGCCACCAGCTGTGTTGACCTCATAGGCATTCTGAACGGCAAACACATCGACATCCACAACCTTGGGAATGCAACCTGCCTGGGCGACGCAACTGACGTAGGCCTCCAATTTGTCCTTGCGGCATGCAACGAGGACCACATCCATGTTGCCTTCGTCTACCCGTTCCTCGATGAGGTAGTAGTCCAACGCATAGGAATCCAGACCCTGACCAGCCGGGAAGAAACTTTCAGCCTCCCAGCGCACGGATTCAGCCAATTCGGCCTGGCTCATGAGGGGGAATGTCACTTTTTTGACCATCACCTGCTGGCCGGCCAGGGAAATAGCCATTTCCCTGGCCTTGATCTTTTGCTCTGCGAGGACTTGTCGAATAGCAGACGCAACCGCGTTGCTATCCATGATGTCCCCGTCCACGATGGCGTCCGATGGAAGGGACACCTGCCCCAGCTTCTGGAGACGATAGCGGATGTTGCTTCCCTTCCCTATCTGCTGTAGTTCACAGACTTTCACGGAACTGGAACCAATATCCAAGCCGACAAGACTTTTGGTTTTGCTTCCGAAAAGACCCACCGGATGCCTCACTTGGAGAGATTTAGATTGTAGAAGGATTACACCTGGATCGGATTAGGTCAAGGTTAACTAGGCTTGCATCAATTCTCATCGGATTCCAACCCGACCAGGATAACAGTTATATTGTCCTCGCCCCCATGTTCCCTTGCCGCATAAATTAATGATTCAACGGCAAGTTGAAGATCATCAGACTGTTCCACGATGTCCCAGATCTGTTTGTCACCGATCATTCCTGACAGGCCATCGGAGCATAGCAAGAGTCGCTCCGATCTGGAAAGCTCCAGATCCTGAACTTCCAGATCCAGATCCCCTCCATTGCCCAGGGCCTGGGTGATTACGTTCCGGAAGGGATGCACTCTCGCCTCTGAAGGGGTGAGAATTCCATTTGCCACCTGCTCGGCCACCCAACTATGGTCACGGGTCACCTGACGAATACCCTCCGGGCCGAGGATGTAGGCTCGGCTATCCCCTACATGCGCCAGCGTGACCTTCGGGCCGTGGAAGAGGCAGGCAACCACCGTGGAGCCCATGGTTTCGCGCTCCGGATTGCGCCGAATGTCCTCTGCGATGGCCTGGTCTGAAAGAAGCAGGGCCACCTTCAGGCGATTCCCGTCGTAGGACATAGAGGGATCGTACTCCACAGGCCACGTGCGATCCTTTTCCAACGTTTCACCCACGAACCGAGCGACGGTCTCCACTACAATCTGGCTGGCGACTTCCCCCGCAGCATGTCCACCGAGGCCGTCAGCCACCACGAACAAGCCAAGGTCTGGATCCGCTAGAAAACTGTCTTCATTGTGTTTCCTGACACAACCCACATCGGTGCTACCCGCTGCACGAATACCCATGATCATCCCTTTCCCGTCAACCGATTCCATAGGTTCATTAGTTGATCCAGGAGGACCTTGGGCGGGCCAGAAATCTTCTCTTTTTTACCTGGTGCAGCCTGGCCTTTCATCCCAGTGACACCCTTCCTTGAGGCCGTACGCAATTTGGGGTGGTTCGGCGAGATATCCCGGGCAGCCTGGAGATGCCGCTGGGCCCGAGCCGTCATGCCCAGCGTCTGGAAATGACCGGCCAACCTGATGTGGCTTTCCACATCGCGCGGAGCCAAGCGAACGGCTGTTTCAAGTGCTTTCACCACAGTGCGTAGATCGCCACCTTCTTTTTCTAAAATGCCAGCCAGTAGCAAATGGTAGTTCGATTTTTTGTCATCCAATCGGATGGCGTAGTGAATGAGTGCGCGCGCCTGGTCAGTCTTTCCTTCGTCGAAAGCGGCTTTCGCCAAGACCGCCCAGTCTTCCGGAGTCCGTTCCTTGGCGGATTCGGGTTCCATGGCTGCCGCGTGATACTGGACCTTGGCCATCTGCTGCTGCAGTGCAAGTCTCTTGATCGGGTCCTTCAGCGTGCTGAAAGCCTCGGCCAACTCACGAAATTTCGACTCAGCCTCTTCCTTCTCGGCTCCGGTATACCGGTCTGGATGCCAGCGCTTGGCGAGCCGATGGTAGGCGGCCTTGATGTCCTCAGGGGTTGCTTCCGGAGGGATTTCTAGCACATTGAAGGGGTTCATGAGGTTCCAGGTAAGGATCCACGACCAACTTCCCGAAGGGGATGGAAGGACATGGCTTGAGCAGAGGGATGGTAGCCTATTTCCATCCTGCGCGCAGTTCCCATGCTTTGGAACAGGGTTGAATCTCGTCTAGAGATCTTCCTGCATTTCCGGACCAGGACTGGAAGGGCCCTTCGCTCGATGGCACAGTAGAAGGCTCTGGAGGCCCAGGCATGACAGTAGGCACGGCGAAGGCTTGGCGCGAAGGCCTGGATGCCGGCGACCTGTCCTCCGAGGCCCTGGTCAGGGGTTCCTTCCTTCGCATCCGAACCATGGATGACCGTCTGCATGCCATCCTGGCCGTGGACGAGGACCGGAGCCTCCGGCTCGCCCGGAAAGCGGATGCTCGGTTGAGGGCCGGAGAAAGGTCCCCTGTGCTTGGCTTGCCTGTGGTGCTCAAGGACAACCTGCACTGGTCAGGCCTACAGGTCTCCTGTGGATCCCGGATCATGGACGGGTATCGTGCCCCCTATGACGCCACGGTGGTTGATCGGCTCCTCACAGCGGGCGCCGTTCCCGTGGCCAAGGCCAATCTGGATGAGTTTGCGATGGGATCCAGTGGCGAGTTCAGTGCCTTCACGCCCGCATGCAATCCCTGGGACCTGGCCCGGGTCCCGGGGGGGAGCAGCAGCGGATCGGTGGTGGCCGTTTCTGCGGGGTACGCTCCGCTGGCCCTGGGCAGTGATACCGGCGGTTCCGTCCGTCTGCCGGCCAGTTTCTGCAATGTGACCGCCCTGCGCCCCACTTATGGCGTGCTGAGCCGGCACGGCCTCACCGCCATGGCCTCCAGCCTTGACCAGGTGGGACCCATCGCCGCCTCAGCGGCTGACATAGCCATGGCCTTTGGCGTCCTGGCCGGCAGGGACCCCATGGATAGCACCTCGGTAGACCTTCCGGGCGTAGAGCGACTGAACCCGCTCCAACCATTGAAGCTCAAAGGTCTTCGCATCGGCCTTCCGACGGAGTACTTCGGGGATGGACTTGAACCTGGCGTACGGAGCGTCCTTCAGGCGGCCGTCCAGGTGTTCGCTGAGCAGGGCGCAGACATCCGGGAAGTCAGCCTTCCCCACACCCGGTACGCCATCGACACCTACTACCTGCTCTGCACCAGCGAGGTTTCCAGCAATCTCAGCCGCTTCGATGGTGTACGTTACGGACATCGCGCTCGGAGTGGAAGCCTGACGGACATGATCGCCGAGACCAGGGATCTGGGATTGGGACCCGAGGTCAAGCGCCGAATCCTGCTGGGGGCTTTCTGCCTCTCCAAGGGCTACTACGACGCCTTCTACCTCAAGGCCCTGCGGGCTCGGACCCTCATCACCAGGGACTTCGACCGGGCCTTCGAATCGGTGGATATCCTCGCGACACCCGTCAGTCCGGGTACCGCGTTCCCGTTCGGAGCCAAATCGGACGATCCGCTGGCCATGTATCTGGCCGATGCCTTCACGGTTCCAGCTCCACTGGCTGGAATCCCCTGCCTTTCCATGCCTGCGGGTTTCACGGAGGGACTGCCCGTCGGGATCCAACTCATCGGGCCCGCCTTCTCGGATGTCATGCTTCTCGAAACGGCCCACACCTTCCAGTCGCTCACCCTCCACCACCTCGAAACTCCACCCCTCTTCCGCACAGGAGCGAACCATGGCCTTTGACGTCGTCATGCCCCAGATGGGCGAGAGCATCGCCGAAGCCACCGTACTGAAATGGCACAGGCAGGTGGGTGATGCCATTGCAAAGGACGACACCCTCTACGAGATCAGCACGGACAAGGTAGATGCGGAAATTCCCGCGCCTGCAGCGGGCACTCTTCTGGAGATCCTCGTGGAGGTGAACGCCACCGTACCCGTAGGCACGGTGGTCGCCCGCATCGGCGATGCCTCCGAGAGGCCCGCTGGCTCCGCAATTCCGCCTGCGCCTGCCTCGGCTCCCACAGCCCCGGAACCCTTCCTCGCCGCCCACACCGGCCTCCTGCCGGATGGGGATGACAACAGCTTGGAAGGCCGACTTAGAGCCAAGAGCAGCCCTCTGGTACGCGAGATGGCCAAGCAGCATGGCGTGGACCTGACCAGGATCACGGGCTCCGGTCAAGCTGGTCGGGTCACCAAGGTGGACCTGGAAGCCTTCCTTGCCGAGGGCCCGGCTATGGCCCCAGCGTCCATCAGCCTTGCACCCGTCCTGCCGGTCGTGCATGATCCTTCCGCACCGACCATGGGTCTCACACCCGCTCTGGCATTGGCCCCGAAACCCATTGTGCCCGCCTTCGCCGCGGGTGAGAGGGTGAAGGTCGAGCCCATGAGCCGCATGCGGAAGATCATCGCCGACAACATGGTGGCCAGCCGTCGAACGTCGGCCCATGTTTACACGGTCTTCGAAATCGACATGACTCACGTGGCCCAGCTGCGCAACAAGCACAAGCTGGCTTTCGAGGCCCAGTTCGGATCCAAGCTCAGCTTCATGCCCTTCGTGATGATGGCCGCGTGCAAGGCCCTTCGCGCCTACCCCATCGTCAATGCTTCGGTGGACGGCGACAACGTTGTTTACAAGCAGGACATCAACCTTGGCGTCGCCGTAAGCCTGGACTGGGGCCTCATCGTGCCCGTGGTGAAGAACGCGGACATGATGAACCTGGGTGGCCTGGCACGCAGCCTCAACGACTTGGCCGAGCGCGCTCGGACCAAGCAGCTCAAACCCGATGAGATCAGCGGGGGCACCTTCACCATCACGAACCCCGGCGTCTATGGCGACACCTTCGGCCTCCCCATCATCAACCAGCCCCAGGTGGCTATCCAGGGCGTAGGTGCCATCGTGAAGCGCCCTGTTGTGATCACCGGCCCAGATGGGACTGACTTCATCGCCATCCGGCAGATGATGTTCACCAGTCTCGGCTTCGATCACCGGATCATCGATGGCGCGACAGGTGACCTGTTCATGGCTTTCGTTAAAAAGGAGCTGGAGACCTCGACTTTCGGCTTGGAATAGTTGCCCGCTTGCGCATGAAAAGGGCGGCCGGTTGGCCACCCTTTTCATGCGTAGGACGAAGTCTCCCGCACCATCTCCCGGTACATGGCGAACTCACCCTGGAAGTGCAGCTGGATGATGGCGGTGGGGCCATTCCGGTGCTTTGCGATGATCAGTTCAGCGCTGGGATCCGGTTCCGGCTCAGCCGCAGAAGGGATCATCTTCCGGTGGATGAAGGCCACCATGTCCGCATCCTGTTCGATGGCCCCGGAATCCCGGAGATCGCTGAGCTGGGGACGACCTCCAGTTCGGTGCTCCACTTCGCGGTTCAGCTGGGACAGCACCACCACCGGAATGCCGAAGTCCTTGGCCATGAGCTTGAAACCCCGGCTGATCTCTCCGATGCGTACGGCCTCGTTCTGCTTCGCAGCACGGCTGCCCTCTGGGCTGCTCAGCAACTGCAGATAGTCCACAATGACGAATTCAACCCGGCGATTACTCTGGCTCCCCTGCTTCACGATCATGTTCTTGATTTGAGGAACCGTGATAGAGGCCTGATCGCAGATGAACAACGGCAGCTGGACCAATTCGTCCCGCGTCTTCATCACATGCTCAAGCCGGCCGCCGGCCCTGCCCGACTGCAGGTCCTTCATGTTCGTCTGGCTCTTAGCCGCGAGCAGGCGCATGAATACCTCCTCATGGCTCATCTCAAGGCTGAAGAAGGCGCCACAGTGGCCTGGGCGGCCGTCTCGCTCCTGGGCGGCCCGCAGGATCCAGTTCAGGGCCAAGGCGGTCTTGCCGATCCCTGGCCTGGCGGCCAGCACGATCAGGTTTCCGGGCTGGAACCCCTGAGTCAGTTCATCGAAGCGGCTGAATCCGACTCGGATGCCAGGGGACAGGCGTCCTTCCATCCTGTCGGCGAGGCGCTCCATGGCGTCATCAGCCACGGCCTGGATGGAAAGGAGCCCCTTGGCCTTGGTGTCGCCCTGCGCAAGATGGAAGAGATTCTGGGCCGTCTGGTCGACAAGGACCTCGGGGGCCTCGTCTTCTTCGGCTGCCTGGCGGATTAGCTGGGCGCCAAGATGCACGAGTCTGCGCAACTTCGCCTTGCGGCGGATTACGTCAGCCAGGACCTGAGGGCGCTCCACATCTTCGCAGGCGAGCAGCTCCACCAGACCTGGATAGCCACCCACCTTGTTGAGGCTGTTCTCTTGATCGAGGGCATCCTTCAAAGTAAGGGAATTGACCTCGACCTGGGCTTCGATGAGGGTGCGGAGCGCCCTGTAGACGGCCCGGTGGGCCGGGTGGACGAAGTCCTCCTCAGATAGGGCGAAAATTGCCTCACTGGCCACAAAACCCGCTCCTGGCGCACAACAGGTGGCCAGGAAGGATCTCTCTGCGTCGATATCCTCCGGAAGCCTTTCCGGAAGCCAGTCCGCCATCACCGCTCCTGCCGAATTTAGAGTCCTGGAGGAGTGTACCCGCCGCCGTTCACATCCACAAAGATCGGGTTTGTCACGGCAATGGGATAGATGCCCTTCATGATCTTGTTCCAGGGAGCCCCGGCCATGTACGGTCCGGTCTGAGACCGGGAAACGCCCGCCTCGACCACCAGCCAGGCATCTTTGCTAGCGGGCATGGGAACCGTCACGGTGGTCGTCCGGAGGCGGTAGTCGGCGGCCGAGGCCGTGAAGCTCGCCAGGGGCACCTGAATCGGGGCAGCTCCGTTCACGACCACCCGGACTTCATCCACGGGAACCCAGTCCGGCGCATAGAGAGAGATGCTGAGGGTGACGCTACCCCCCGCGGGTCCAGGTACCAGACTGCCTGGCCCCACACCGCCGATGGAGACGTCCAGCAGGGGCCCAGTGGAAGCCACCGCAGCACCGCTCTGCAAAGCCGTCAGCACTGAGGTCATCAAAGGTGCGGTCATCGCCGCGTATGGGATCGCAGTGCCCTTCTGCAAAGCCTGCCCCACCTGGCTCAGGTTGGCCTGGAGAAGCGTCGTCGCGGCCGAACCGATATTCAGGTAGGTTCTGGCCAGACCCACGGGCGTATCCAGGCTGAATTGAGCGGCGGACAGGCCCAATCCCTTGATGAAGGCGGCTGGTGTCTGCTGGTTCAGGATGGCGTACCAATCGTTCCGGACCTTGGCGAATTCCGCATACCAGGCCGTTGGATCCGCAGGATTGCAGCCTTCGGCCCTGAGTAGTTCCAGGGCATCGAAGTCTCCCATGCGCTTGCCCAAAGAGGCAGGACCCGTCGAAGTCCACCAGGCGTTGGCACCTGTTCCGAGAGGAACGGTGGGATCGAATCCTTGAAGGGTGAAGAGACCGTTAGGCCCACAGGGCTCATGAACGACGTTGTAAGCGCCTTGGGCTTGCGTGATGAAATCGGCCAAGGTCCAGCCGGAGGAAGGACGAGCTCCGCCATTCCGATCGGGAGTCGGCGTCGGCGTAAAGAGCGCAGTCGCGAATCCGTAACCTACGAGCGTTGAGCTTCGGGCACCGACCACGAAGGGATCATTTCCGAGGGGCGCACGCTGGGCATCCGAGACCGCAACAGTGTCGATTTCGGCCCTGAACTCCGTCTGTAGACCCAAGGGGTCCGTGAGTACGTCTTGTTCCGTGCGGGCCACCACCTGAACGCCCTCAGACACGGCCGAGCTGAGCATCTCTCCGGGATTGAACCCGCCGGTGGTCGCCTGGGTGGGCGCCGGGATGTCGAAGGAGGTCCAGCCTGGAGGCAAGGTCGGCGGAAAGACAACGAAGGCATGGTTGAGGTCAGTTTGGCCGTCAAAGGCCGTCACTGGAAGAGAGTCCAGATGCGACATGGGACCCCGGGTGGCATAGGCCAAGTAATTCCCAGGAGAAAAGTACATCACAGCCGTCGAGGCTTTGGCCCCGAAGGCAGTGCCGAATATCTGATTGCCCGCGGTGTAATGGTAGGCGCCATAGTTGATCCCGACACTCGCCTTGGCCTTGTAGACTTGGCTGTAGATGCTAGACAGTTCGCGGCTACGCTGCATGGTCGGGTCCGCGACACCCACACCCAGGAATGTGAGACGCAAGGGATTCAGGCCACCAAATTCCAGGGTCCCCGCTTGTCGGGCCGAAAACCCATGGGGGGTCTGCAGATTCCTGACCACATTACCCGCGGCATCCGTGACGTCTGCCCGCTCGGGGCTCAAGGGCTCGCCCACCTGCCAATACTGCGTCGTGGAAGGAGTGATTGGGGTGGGGAGGTTGGGTGCCTGCGAACTGAGGGCGGAGTTGGCGGTGTTAACATAGATATTTGTCCCCAGATAGAGGGGATCACTCTGCTGGTTTGCATTTCGGGCGCTGAGCCTGTAGCGATACGCGAATCCAGGGTTGTTGGGATCGGGGACCACGGGTAGATACATGCCGATGGGACCATTGGCTGATGCAATTTCTGTGGGTTCCCGCCATTCGACACGCTCCAGAGTCCAATTCGCGGCGTTGGTAAGATTGGTTGGATCTGTGGGGTTGGGTCCACCATAGGTGTACCGCTCGAATCTGAACTCCGTCTGAAGGGGTCCG
>Ga0209777_10007948_pt1 | contig 11676 bp, 8 predicted proteins | sample FrelakmetHBP12HB_FD_187147 | JGI IMG/M metagenome (GOLD analysis project Ga0209777, IMG submission 187147) | Freshwater lake sediment microbial communities from the University of Notre Dame, USA, for methane emissions studies -HBP12 HB (SPAdes)... | ecosystem: Environmental > Aquatic >...
CTTTGCTTCCCCAACGTCCTGGGCCCATGAGAATGAATTTTCTTTTCGGAAGTTTCGCGTTTAATTCACTTATGATTTTGGCAACTTTTTGCATTTGTTCTCTTTTTGTTAAGTTTGTGTATTCCTCCGGAATGACGTACACAATATATTCAATGTTTTCGATTTGGCCTGTTGTCACATATTTTTTTGTGGAAAAGAGTTTTCGATCCTCAGGAATATCCTTGGGTACTGGTTTTCGTTCAATGCCTGGAGACTGGCTTTGTGGACGACATTGCAAGATGTAGAGGTTTTTTCCATCGCAAGCAAATTCTACATCAACGGGGGTACCTATTTTTTCTTCAAGCAAGGATAAGATACGTTTAATTTTTTCCAGGAAATCACTTTTTTCGAAAAGATTTGCAAAAGTCACAACCATATCTGCTTTTTCTGGGTTGAAGAGAGCGTTCGGTGGGTTGAGCTGTCCGCTTTCATGTATAGAAATAATATCACTGAGTTTCGGAAAATCATCTGCATGTTCTCTGAAAAATTTTACTGCATCAACTGTCTCAATCATACCGGTTTCTAAATTGATTAAATCCATGAACCGGGGTGAGTATTTGATTCTCTCTTCCACTAAGGGATTGACTTGAAGGCTTGGTCTTTTTGGGGAAATTAGAATCGGGTAGTCATTTCCCATTCTATCGACTGCTCGTGTTCCAAGACCTGGAACAATGCGGATCATACCATCTTCCCTGCTAATCCGAGGAGACCATCGGAATTCATTCCTACTGAATGCAACCCCTGCGTATGTTGGCGTAAAATACGGGCCAACTCGAGTTCCAACAACCTCTTGAATCAGTATCCCCATCTCTTCGTTAAAATCAAGTAATCCTCGCTCACGTCGATATTCAATAGGATCCGGACTAAATGTCGATGCATAAACCTCTGCAATTGCATTCATTAGTGCATGGAGTCGTTCTTCTTCCGTTCCTAAGTTGGGGACAAATAAACTTTTATATTTTCCTGAAAATGCATATCCAAAGTTATCCTCAAGAAGGCTTGATGATCGAACGATAATTGGTCTATCTTTGAAATCTCGGATAATCCGGCGTAACCCTTCGACAATCTCATAAGGGAATGATGAGTGTTTAAAAATTTGTTCCAAAAACGGTTGTTCCTGGCGAATCTCAATAGGATCCAAATACTTGACATGAGACGTTTCATCTAAATCATTATAATGAATAAATGATAGAATGGAATCGGAGGTAAGATACCAGCTTTTTGGAAATGCGATATCTTTTAGAACATCGTCTTTTTTCATCTCTTCCTTGATGATTTTCTCTGCAAGTAATACACCAGAGGATTTTCCTCCTAATTTACCGGTACCTTGTGCTGGACCAGCCACATGTTCTAACAGAAAATCAAAATCTGCGACATCAAAAAACATTTTTGCGACATTCACATACTCTAATCGTTCCGTGAAGAATCGTCTGATGAGCGCGGTTTTAATACTCATCTGATCTTCTGGTGATATCGTTATTTCTGCGTCTGGTTGATCGAAAAACCGATTCAGCTCTGCAGCAATCTCTACCAAGGGAATCCCTGTTTTTTGGGATTGAAGAAGCAACGGTCGTGCCTTGTCTTGTTTCATCCAGTTCGCAAATAAATTAGAGATGTCTTCAGCAGGAATAGATGCCTTCGCGATTTCAAATATTTCTTTTTGTAGGTTCACAAGGGCGTCAAGATCCTGCCGTTGATTTGGCATATGGATTCCACGCCAGTCTATTGCACTTGAATCACTATCAATAGACGGAGCGATTTTATTTAGCAGATTTGTAACCTTCTCATTTTCTATTCTATAGAGATAATATGTCATCTTTCTGGTAATGCGCAGTAACGTTCGAGGATCTGTTTTTACCAGCAGATCAAGGATAACTTCCCAATCATGTTTTTTCTCAGGAATCTTGGATTTAACCTCCGCCTCTTTTTCCTCAGCCTTCATTATTTTTTCAACTAAATCTAATCTTCTTCGCTGTTGATCAAGTTCTTCTTTAATACGTCGTTCTTCAATGAATTTTCCAACCACTGCAGAAATTGCATCGATAAGCCGTCGTTCCTCTTTCAGAAACGGTCCCTCATCACTAATTGGTTTTTCTTCAAGGTAATAAATTTCGAGGGTTCCTATTTTTTTCTCATCAATAACAAGATTACTTTCAAGCGTCCATTTCGTTTTCTTAAAATTCTCAGTTTTAAATTCCTTTCTTTTATCAAGAACGATTCGCACACACGTTATATCAGGAAATTGCCAAGCTGGAGGGATCAACTCCACAATTTTCTGCAATGCTTCTTCAATAGAGAGTTTGCTATCATTAACTATCCTTGTAATCCGGTAAAAACAATTTAGCTCTTTTACCCGCTCTTTAAGTTCGTGCATCATGTTTCCATTCATGGATTCAATATTTTTTTCGTCCATTATTATCTCCTGTGTCATTTGCTCTGTTACCCATTCCGCTCATGTTGTCTATTTTGTTACCGTTATATACTATTTATCTTTTTTTTGTATGACTGCTTTCCCTAGTTTGCCGTCTATTTTCACTTCTAGTTCAAAGGGAACTCTCGCATGTCTGACATCAGTCATATCTTCGATAGATGGGAGGGAATCAAGCCATTGTACATCAATGTTTCCTTTGTCCTCCTTCGTGATGAGATATCCGACTTGGGAAGAGATCAAATCATGGAAGAAATGAGAGCCTTGCGATGGATCAATTGCTCTTTCTTTAGATGGTGTTTCTATAATTACTTTTACTCCTGCGATATCACTCCAGATTATGGGGATACCTAACCAAGAATCTGCTGAACCCCATCGCCCAGGACCAACCAGCATATAAAGTTTCCCTTCACCCATGAGTCTCGTATTAAGTTTCCGAATTTGTGTCACTGCACGAGTGGAATTTGCCATCTCAAATGATGATTTCACATATACAATATCTTGAATATGATCAATGATCCCGTTTCCTAATGCGTTTTCACTATAACAGATATCTGTTTTAGCGTTGAAATCGCCTATAAAGATATCACTCGTTTTCCCTGGTGGAACCATACTACGAATCTGCAAGATTACCAATTCTGCTCTCTCGGATTCTGTCTGCCCAATATTCACTGCGAATTCTATCTCAACGGGGTATCCTAAAGTAATCTCACTAATTCGTAACAATAATTTTAGGGCTTTAGCCAATGGTATTGCGTCGTACTGGGTGATAGGACCAAAATCAATGACGAGTGATCCTCCCTCATACACACCTGGATATAAACTATCATCTTGGCGCACATACGTTGACGCTATTTTATCTAACGTACCATGTCGTCGTGCATCGTCAACCCCAAGAATACTATAGGATGTTTCTTCATTTCGCTCGACGATACGATACACAGATTTAAGATTCAACGCATAAAACTTGCGTTGTGAATATCTCATAAAATCTTTTGGCGTCCCAAACAACGGAACCATAGGTCGTTCAGGACAAAACCCAAACGTACTGCCTCCATCGACAATGGCTTTTCCCAAACCAAGTGCTAGGTAGACAATCCCGTCCTCTTGTCTACAACCACTCGATGGATAATAGTTATAGGATTTTGCCACCCCTGAAATCGCTGGGTAAAAATATGTCTCATGTTTCCGTCCAACAACCTCTTGGATAACCACCGCCATTTTTTCGTCACCAATATTTTTCGGTGTTGATTTGATATATGTTCGTGCTTTTTCAAAAAATGTCGAAGCATACACGTATTTAACCGCATTGCAGACATCCTGGAATCGGAAATCAGTTTCCCAGGATTCATTTGGTAACAAAATGGAATCATAAATACCAGCAAAGGATTGTAACAGCGAATCTTCAAGTACCCCTGAGGAACGCACTACTAATGGTTTTCGTGTATTATGGATAAAAGCGCGGAGGTCACCAAGTACGGTCGCAGGAAGACTGGCGGACATGAATTTTAAAGCAATACGTTCATCAGGAAGATCAAAAAGTTCTTGATTCGGCAATGAATTTTGTGCCAAAAATGATTCAAATATATCGGTGGAGATCACAAGTGTCCGAGGTATAGTGATTCGGAGATTTGGGAACATCTCATCAGAAATATATTTTGAAACAAGTTTAGCAAGAAATGAAAGTCCCCGTGCTTTTCCCCCCAGTGCTCCTTTTCCAATGCGACTAATTTCAAGATAGGATGCAAGAGACGTTCGTTCAAAAGGAGTCACCGATGTTTGTGTTTGAGCATATTTATATTCTTCTAACAGATCAATAAGTCGCTTCCGTAGGTCAGAGTTCTGTTTAATCTCTTTTTCGATCTTCTGGATTTTTTCTGCAAGGTCAATTTCACCTCGAACGCGAACCCAGGTAGAAAACAAATGATGACTTGCAGCCTGGGTAAGAATGGTATCATCAACTGATAAAACGGCATCCTCAAAATCCTTTATATTTTTTATTCGATAGAGTTCTTTTTGATTTGAATCTTTTAGGATTATCTCTCGAGGACCAAGACACTCGTTAATAAAGTCTTTAATGATCAAAGCAAGCGTTGCTTCATTTTTCGACACAAATCGAAGACGAGATGTATCTTCAACGTACGGTTCAGATGATTGGATGAGAATCGGAATGTCAGGTTTTTCTTTCTGTATTATTTGGGCAAGTTTTTCGCCAGCCCGTGTCGTTTTTTCTAACCCACGACCAAGCTGATTATCGGTGATTATACCAATAATATTATTTTTATTAGCTTGATAGAGTTTTTCTCCGGTTTTAAAATCCTGGGCATGTAACAGAACAGGTCTATTGTTGAAGCGAAGTGTTCGTTGTTCCTCAGTTAAAGAATCAGATAAAATATTCTCAAGAAAACCATGAATTTCATCATAGAGTAAAAGAAGGTATGTCGAATAGTATTGAATCGAGTCTTCAATTAATAACACACATCGACCGTGGGCAGCAAGAGATGGATCTTTTTGTATATTCACAGAATCTTCTATAAGCTGGATAATGGCGAGAATAATTTTTCCATCACCGTTCCATGTCAATATTTTACTCAAAATATTTTCTGTGTTTTTCTCTTGAATTTTTGTAAGCTCTGCTATATTGTTCCCTAAGAGCACAATCGGGATGTTGGTCAATGATTTCATTTGTGTTGCTAAAGAGAAACTATCAACATCATCGAGTTTGTCAAAAATAATAACAAGATCAAACTGTTGATTTGTAAGAAGTGACAGGCATTCCTCTTTGCTTTCGACATGTGTTATCAGCGATGGTGCTTCACTATTATACAATGCATAGTATTCCTGTAATAGAGAACTCAATCTACCTTCTTCCTCTAATTGAAAAAAATGATACGAAGAAGAAAGAAGGAGAATTTGTTTGATTTGATAAGGTTCAACGAGGTGTTGTTTTTCAAGTTCCTGTTGTTTGGTAACGGAAGGTGTAATGCCTGTTATTTCTTCGATACAATTGATGATTTTTTTTTCTCCATCGTTGAACCGGATGTTCATATGATTGAATTACACCCAGCCTCGCATTTTACATGCTTCAGCGACTCGGGAAATCGCAATCATATATGCAGCGTCACTGACCCGTATTTTCTTTCGTTTTGAAAGTTCCCATACTTTATAAAACGCATCGGTCATCTTATTATCAAGCTTCCCGAGGACTTCTTCTTTTGTCCAATAGTAGTTCTGGTTACTTTGAACTTGTTCGAAATAGCTGCAGACAACACCACCAGCGTTTGCGAGAAAATCAGGGATCACGACAACTCCTTTTTTCTCAAGGATGTCCTCTGCTTCTGGTGTGACTGGTCCATTCGCACCACAGATAATAATTTTCACCCGTGGTTTTATTTGATTGACGTTTTCTTCAGTAATCGAATGTTCAAGAGCCGCAGGGATGAGTATATCTACGTCTTGTTTCAGCCAGTCATCACCCGGTCGAACCTCATAACCAAGCTTCTCCGCTTGTTTTTTATCAATTGTGCCAAAACGATCTGTGATTTTTATGAGTTCATCGAGTTTGATTCCTGTTTTTTTATAGTAACTATATGTGCGGTTTTCTGCCTGATCCCAGCAAGACACTGAGACAACAGTGCCTCCATATTGAATAAACAACTCAGCGGAATAACGAGCGACATTTCCAAACCCTTGAATGGATGTCATTGTTTTCGTAATATCCATTTTCATTTCTTTTAACAGTTCACGAAGGATATAGATAATTCCATATCCAGTTGCTTCTGTTCTTCCACGGGACCCACCAAGCTCTATAGGCTTCCCAGTGATTAAACCTGGGTATTGGCCACCTACGATTGTTTCGTATTCATCCATAATCCACAGCATATGCTGTCCACTTGTCATCACATCAGGGGCGGGGACATCACGAACAGGTCCAATGTCGCGAGCGATTTGTCGTACCCATCCTCTACAGAGTTTCTCTTGTTCACGTTCTGAGAGATTATGGGGATCACAAATAATACCGCCTTTTCCACCACCTAAGGGAATATCAGCGACAGAACATTTCCAGGTCATCCACATAGAAAGGGCACGAACCGTATCTTGTGTTTCCTGTGGATGAAAGCGAATTCCACCCTTACAGGGTCCTCGTGCATCATTATGTTGAACACGAAATCCTCGAAATACCTTTATGGTACCATCATCCATGCGAATCGGAATTGAAAAACTATATTCACGGAGTGGATTTCGCAATAGTTCTCGTGTTGGTTCATCGAGATCAAGTTGGTCAGCAATACGATCAAATTGTTGTTGAGCCATTTTAAACGGGTTGAAACCTTCTTTTTCTTTTCTAAAAACTCCAGTTGTTCCTCTTTCTTGTTTTAATTCCTGTTTAGCTTGCATAATTCATTCGCCTCTTCTTCGCCCACCATGTATTGTAATCCTATATAAATAATTTAGGAAGAAGAGATAAAAGGGAACAAAAAGAAATACTCTCTTTTATTTTATTTTTTGGAGATGTTTTTATATAATCAATACGAAATACCTAATACTTGAAGACGGGATGCAAAGGAAAATACAAATCAATCGAAAGGGAATCAAGAACAGAACTTCTAACGAAAAGGATTCGAAATCTATGACAATTATCGTTTCGTTCATCATCAATAAAGCTATTTTTAATCCAAATTATTTTTCGGAAATCTTAATTCGATATGCTGCTAATATTTTTGAACCAGGGAATTTTTATGAGCGATAAAAATGATGAACAGAAACAAAAAGAAGATATAAAAGATACTACTCCTAAGGAACCATCGAGAACAGATGATACCTCTTCCGAACATCATGGAAATGCACAGAAAGCAGTTTGTCAACAGATAATTAGATCAGTCTGGACTCATGAGCCCTGGTTGTATTTCAAAGTTATCGTTAAAAGTAACGAAGAAATGGGTGAATATATCGCACTTCATGGACTGGTCCCTCAGAATGAGCTTCCCCTTCAATTACGATATAAAATACCGGAGAATGAAATCTGGATCCGGGAAAACGTGTATGCTGATTCAGAGCGAAGAAAAAGTATTCTTGCTCACGAGTATGCAGAACTAGATTTGATGGTTACACGAGGTATAGGTTATAAAGAAGCGCATGAACAAGCAGAGTTTATTGAACATCTCTATTATCCTTCAGAACTCAATACGAAATGATATCTTATCCAAAATTTTTTTACTGTTTTTTTATTAGATTAAAGTAGGTTAAACATGGCGTATACCAAAAATTTTATTAAATATCAGCGGTTTGCGTAGCGCATCAACTAGGAGAAAAATACCTCATCATTTCTTGAATTAAAATGTTTAATAAAAAAAGGATTGTATTTCTATGAACATAAAAATTATTGTCACCGGCGGTACATTTGATAAGGAATATAACCCATTAAATGGTCAATTGTTTTTCAACGGAACGCATGTCTTAGAGATGCTTCGATTGGGACGATCACGGTTACCGGTCCATATAAAAACAGTGATGATGATCGACAGCTTGAGTATGACGGAAGCTCATCGAAAAAAGATATTAAAAGAATGTCAGACCTCTCCCGAGGATAAAATACTCATCACCCATGGAACTGATACCATGACAGAAACCGCAAAACTCTTAGGACAGTTTATCAAAGATAAAACCATTATCTTAACCGGTGCGATGGTACCGTACGCGTTTGGTAGTTCAGATGGACTGTATAATTTAGGAAGCGCACTTGCTTTTCTTCAGACGCTGCCAGTGGGGGTCTATATTTCAATGAATGGAAAATACTTCCATTGGAATAATGTACGGAAAAACAAGGATGTCGGTTTATTCGAAGAAACTCAATAATCTTACTCCTATTTTTTTGTCAGTCTTTTCTTCGAATGAGATTTCTTTTGTTGAATCAGCCACATTCCTTCTGGTGAAAAACCACACGTTTTATAGAAATGAAACGCTGGGTTTTTGAATGCGACACCAACCCCTACAAATTCGACCCCTTCTGCATACAATTTATCTAGTATTGTTTTAAGTAATTTCCTTCCCACACCACTGGTTCGATAATTAGGGTGAACGCATACTTCATCGATAAATCCAATTCTTTCTATTTTGTAGACTCGTGATTCATCTCGTTCTCCGACATGTCCGGTTATCATCCCAATAACCTTCTTTTTGTCTTCGGCTACAAAAAAGAAATAGTTACTATCACTCAGTAATTCTCGTTGACGGTTGATGATATATTCCTGGCATTTCTCTTTTGGTTTGAGGGTATCAAGTCTACCGCTATAATGAGTGTGTTCTAATGAGGAAATCCAGTATAACCTGAAGAACGTATCAAGGTCGGCTTCGGTTCCTTCCCGTATGATCGTCGGATTTTTTTTCATATAAAGTCCTTCATATATCACCGTATTTGTATATGAATGAATCGGAGTCTCTTCTTAAGACGACGAGTGAATATTACAAAATAAAAAGAAAGAAAAAAAGATTGTAATTTTTATACGAGGCCTTGGTCAATCATTGCATCGGCGACTTTGACAAACCCTGCGATATTTGCCCCTTTGACATAGTTGACATAGTTGCCCTCTTTTCCATATTTCACGCAAGAATTATGAATTTGCGCCATTATCCATTGCAATTTTTTATCAACTTCCTCTCTACTCCAGGATATCCGTGCGCTGTTCTGAGACATCTCAAGACCACTTGTCGCAACACCACCTGCGTTTGCAGCTTTACCTGGTCCATAGAGAATCTTGTTTTCTATAAAAATTTCGACACCTTCAGGTGTAGTTGGCATGTTTGCTCCTTCTGTAACAAGGATACAGCCATTGTCTACAAGCGTTTTTGCATCTTGTTTGTCGATCTCATTCTGTGTTGCTGAGGGAAATGCGCAATCGCAGGTAAAATGCCACGGGGTCTTTCCTGCCTCATATTCGCATTTATATTTCTCTGCAAATTCTTTGATACGTCCACGTTGAACATTTTTAAGCTCCATCACATAGGCAAGTTTCTTTTCATCGATTCCAGAAGGATCATAAATCGTTCCTGATGAATCCGATAAGGTGACAACCTTTCCACCAAGTTGATTTATTTTTTCAATCGTGTATTGTGCAACATTTCCAGATCCTGATACAACGCAGGTTTTTCCTTTGAATGACTCTCCTTTTGTTTTTAACATTTCCAAGGCAAAATAGGTCGAACCATATCCTGTAGCTTCTGGCCTTATGAGACTACCCCCCCAGTTCAGTCCTTTCCCGGTAAGCACTCCTGTAAATTCATTCCTGATTTTTCTGTATTGTCCGAACATAAACCCGATTTCACGACCACCAACACCAATATCTCCAGCTGGAACATCGGTGTTTGGCCCGATATATCGTTGCAGTTCGGTCATAAAAGATTGACAGAATTTCATGACCTCATTGTCGGTTTTTCCTTTGGGATCAAAATCAGATCCACCTTTTCCTCCACCCATTGGAAGCGTGGTTAAACTGTTTTTTAGCACCTGTTCAAATGCTAAAAATTTTAAAATGCTTAAAGTGACACTCGGGTGAAAACGAAGTCCCCCTTTGTATGGACCAATTGCGCTGTTCATCTCGATTCGATACCCACGGTTAATTTGAATTTCTCCTTTATCATCCAACCACGGTACACGGAAGATAATTGTACGCTCAGGTTCAACCATGCGCTCTAAAATTTTTGCTTTTTTATACTTCGGGTTCTTCTGAATGTATGGCATAAGACTTTCAACGACTTCTTGAACAGCCTGATGGAACTCTTTCTCCCCGGGGTTTTTATCTTTTACTTTTATCATGAATTCTTCGACAGATTTATCCATAACTATGCCTCCGTTTTTTGTTGGTTTGGTATCACTATTTCCTTTTAATAATTTCCTGTCAAAGTTTTATCTCCTTCTATAAAACCTTTGCTAGCAAAGTTTCATTCATAACGACCCTTAACCCATGAGTGACCTCTCTATAAAAATCTTACAGCCAGTTACAACAAACCATTCCCAGCTACGATAACCAACGAACTATTTGCTTAAATAATTTCTCTCATTGATAAAAATGACTTAAGAAAGCATAATTTTCTAGAGTAATAAAAAGGAATGAAACAATCTAGGGTAGTTTTAAATCATACCTATAATATTCTTTTTTGGGTAGACTATATGGCATATAAATACGAAGGATGGCAATTATATCTAATTGAACCTAATTTTAAATATATAGGTAAACGTAAAATGTATTTCTTCAGTAAGAGAACACCAAATCGGGGAACACCTTGCGATATGCCAAATGGATATGAATTACATATAAATAAAAGAACTAATCTACCTTATCTTAAATATAAAAATAAAATGTCTTTATATCGACATAATAAACAAATAAGATAATCGGGTTCTATTCCTTTAAGGAATCTTCAACAATCTCAATTTCTTTTTCATTTAATCCATAAAATTTGTAGACAAGTCTGTCAATTTCTTTGTCAATTTTTTTGATTTCTTCTTCAATCTTTAAACTTTCAAAAGTTTTTTTATCACCAATTTTCTCAAGTTGATTTTTAAGAATTATCATCTTATTTGCAAGCGTAATAAAAATTTCATTTTTTAATGGTTTACTTGGAAGAGGTATTTTTCCAATATAATAATCATCTAAATCCATTGTTCTAATTGCTTTTGAAAAAATGTATCTATATGCATACCATGAAATCAATTTAGAATTAAGTAAACATAATACAAATTCTAATGAATAATTCTTATTAGTAATGATTGTATTTTCAACAGTATCTACACTTAATAATCCTTCCTTATCTAAGGCAGACATAATAATAATGTGGTCTTGAGGTTTTGTTACATGGGCGACTATCCTTTGAGAAATAATCTTTGGTTGCTGTAAGAAATTAACTTTATTTTTATTGCCTTCTACTATTTTTTCTGAAAGAAATTCACTACTGAAATTAAAATTGAAACGTGAAATTGTTTTGCCTTTTATGATTGGATATTTTGTTTTTTCTGCAATTAAATATTTTTGGAAAGGTAATCCTCTACTTGTTTTGGTAATTTCTGATAAATATTTTAATGATTGATTCATTTTTTTGAAAATCTCAAAATCTTTTTTATAGTTGCGACTGGGAATACTGCGTGGTCTGGAGCGTAGCGTAAGACCCGCAGATGAAAAGTCGCATCTCTTTTTTCTCCAATTAAACCATAC
>Ga0209777_10007949_pt1 | contig 11676 bp, 14 predicted proteins | sample FrelakmetHBP12HB_FD_187147 | JGI IMG/M metagenome (GOLD analysis project Ga0209777, IMG submission 187147) | Freshwater lake sediment microbial communities from the University of Notre Dame, USA, for methane emissions studies -HBP12 HB (SPAdes)... | ecosystem: Environmental > Aquatic >...
CGGGACCTCGCCGCCTGCCGAGGCGAAAGACTCTCGCCGCCTGACGCACGAGAATCTGCGTCAGCCACGTCTTCACTGACGAGCGTTCCTGAAATCCTCGCAGCCCGCGAAAAGCGCCGAAAAACGTTTCCTGCACAATGTCCTCTGCGTCCGCCGCATTGCCTACCAACGAGACGCCCAAGCCAAACAGATACGAAGCGTGCCGATCCACCAGCCCGTGAAAGGCCGCAAGGTCTCCATGCCGGGCCCTTCTGGCGAGCTCCAGATCGTTTGGCAGCAAATCGCCATTCTCCATGATTTGCGGCGTCTCGTTACCGTCCATATAGTTGCCTAACGCAGCCGATTCCTTCCCATGCGATTCCTTTTTCTTTATGCCGGCCACTCAATAACGATGGAAAGTTCGGCACGGACACAGTTTTTGGCCCCGGCTGCGTAGTCTCTTTCTGTTGACGCACGGACCAGCGGCCCCTTAGACTGCCGGGGTATGATATACTTCGTGGCGAAGGCCGGGGTCAAGGCGTGGGTGCCGACATTCGGTATTCCCATCTGTGCCGCGGCGTTCTCCGGTCCCAAGGCCTTAGCCTGTGGCCACGATGGCGTCAGCATCGCCGGCACGGAAGTTAAGAGTCAACATCCTGCCACATATTGACTTACGCCCGTAGCTCAGTAGGATAGAGCGGCGGTTTCCTAAACCGCAGGTCGCCGGTTCGAGTCCGGCCGGGCGTATTGCCGAAAACCCCTGAGAATCTTGGGTTTTCCCAATGTTTTCAGGGGTTTTCTTGTTGTCGCTCACGTCGGCTTTCGGTGCGTCCTGGTGCGACAAAGTGCGAGAAAATGAGCCCTGTTGCGCCAAGAAACGCGCCGAGTTTTTCGGGGGCGGTTTCGGGCCGTCGTCGTCCGGCCGCGGCCAAGCCGGGCCGCGATCGGGAGTCGCGGCGCGGCTTGCCGTTTCGCGCTCGCCTTGTGCGGCGTCCGCTTGCCGACCATCGGTTCCGGTCGCTCGGGCCGACTCCTTCACGGGCGCCTGGCTCAGGTCGGGCAGGGCGGCCACGGCGTCGCTTTCCTGCCCTCGGAAGACATGGGTGTAACGGCTCATCGTCAGGTTGATGTCGCTGTGCCGCATGACGGCCTGGGCAACCTTCGGGTGTACGCCGGCGGCGGCAAGCCAGCTTCCGGTGGTGTGCCTCAGACTGTGGAAGTCGGCTACGCGCCCGGCCGAGTCCGCGTAGCACAGGAAGCGGGATTCCTCGCGGGCCTTGCGGTCCTGCGGGGTCTTGGCGTCGTCCAGCCACGCGGCACGGGCGGCGGCAAGATCATCGCGGAGCACTTCGGACAAGGGCCGATGCTTTGGTGGGTTGAAGGCCAAGGCGTCGGCCAGCTTGCAGGCCAGGAAGGCCCGAAGATCGGCGGCCGTGTCGGGGCGAAGGGGCAGCACGTCTTCCCGCCGATGCTTGCTGTATCCCGCTTGTACGGTCACGGTCGGATGCTTGCCGTCCAGGGCGAAGCTCGCCCGCGTCAGGCTCGCGAGTTCGCCGGCCCGAAGGCCGGATTCCACGGCCAGACGGTACAAGGTCGCCCGTTCCGGGCCGCTCATGCCGTACCGTTGTGGGCCTTGGCGGGTGGTATCCAGCAGCCAGCGGGTTTCCTCCGCGTCCAGCGCCCGGCGTTCACGGCGGCGGTCGGTCTTGACGTTCAAGCCGTCCAGATGGGCGACGGGGCTTTCGCTCGCCCGGCCGTCCTTCACCATCCACCGGCAGAACTGCTTGAACGCGGCCAAGTAGAAGTTGAAGGTTTGGGCGCTGATACCCGGTATCACGTTGCCCTTGTCGTTGCCCCTGTCGGCTCGCAGGCCGTCCAGGTGGGACATGACCTTGCTGGCCGATATGTCGCTCCAATAGGTGAACCGGCAGCCTTCGATCACGCGCCTGGCACGGCCGGCCACGAGGTCAACTTGCTTGGCCGTCGTGCCCTTGGCGGTGAGCGCCTGGCGGAAGCCCACGAAGGTCACGCGGCCGTTGTTGTCGGTCTCACCGTCAACGTGCTTGGCGAGCGGTTCCAGGGCGGCGACCTTCGTCGCGTCCAGCAGGCCAATTCTGGAGAGGGAACTCCGCAGCCGAGGCGATAAACCTTCGACCCACTTGGTCAGCACCGGGTCCAGCGCCTCACCGCTCCCCTTGGCCCACGCCAGCCGCTCGATCTTGCGGCCAAGCTCCAAGGTGGCCTTGCGGTCGGTGAAGCCGGCCACGCGGCGGATCGCGCCGCGGTGGTCGCGGAACTCCACGTACCACGTCGAGGTCGGGCGTGTCCGGCCGTCCTTGTCGGGGTAGCTGGATCGGAAGACCCTCATGCTTTTCCCCCTTCCCCACCGTTCGTGCGGCCCGGCTTGCCTCGCGTCTTGGCCACGTTTTCACTTTGGTAAGGCCCTGCCGAGCGTGTCAAGCATCTGGCACACAATTTCTTGAAAAATCTGCACTTACGTTCAGAACCGCCCCGGCCGGCGTCCTTCGGCGCTTGACCGCCGGCGCTGCCCGCCGCGCTCCGACGCCTTGCGGACCGTCCAGGCCGTCCGCGTTGAACGGCGGGCCGCACGCGAGGCCGGCGAGGGTGTCGTGCGCCTGATCCGCTGGTGTGCCGCGGTGTCATCGCTTGCCCCCATCCCAGCGGTCGCGGCCCGGGCAGCCGGCCGCGACCCAAGCTTCAAGACCGCCGGGGCCTGCGGCTCGCCACAGAGTTCGCCGGCCGAGGCGCACGGGCGGCGGGGTCTTGCCGGCCGCGTGAAGCGCCCACCAGGTACGGCGGCTCACGCCGCACATCGCTGCGGCTTGGCTGGCGTTCAGCAGAAGCGGTTGCACGGCCGGGCGTCCCGGCTCGGCCGGCGAGGCACGGACGGCCGCGGCGGTAGCGTCGCGGGAAGCGGGAGCCGGGCTGTTTTCGGTTGCAGGCGCCATGCGTCCATTGCGGAACCGGCTGGGGTTCCTTCCCCCATTACCTACCGGCGGTGGCCGGGAAGTGTCGGAGGCATGGCACACAGCGGGGGAGTCTGCTGGGGGCGGCTGCGCTGGCTGCCAAGCTGGGCAGCTATGAACGCCCCATGCTTTACGGGCTGTCGGCGGATGGCAGCGCCCGACCACTTTGCATCGCGGTAATCGCTGCCCGAAGGTTGGCAAACTCGTCCGGGGACAGGATGTCGAGTTTCTGGCCGGTCGCTCGGAACACCTTGTCGCGTGCCAGCGAAACTCTATCAACCATCTTCTTAATCTTCTCGTTCTGGGTGTTGACGAACTCCACCATGTCCGCGAAGCTCGTCGCGATCTTGTAGCCGCCGCGTCGTTGGCTCGCAATCAAGAGCCCTTGGTCACGCAGCCGACCGACGACGGACTGCCTGAGCTTGCGCGCGCTGATCTCTTCCCCAAAACGCTCTTCGTGCCGGCGGGCGAGTACGTGCGTGGGAACCCACTGATCCGGGTCGATGCTGTATTGCGAAAGCAGTATCTCAACGCAATTCACCTGTGAGCACAGATCGTGATCGGACTCATCGCTGTGGGTATTGATGAACTGATAAGCCTCTGCAACAGCTCTTGTCTCGATGAGGGCGTCAAAGTCTGACGACCCCACCCCCGTCAGGTCCACCACTGCCGGAACGCTGAAGTCCGGGAACCACGAGCACAGCGTAATCCGCGGCGTGAGGACGTGCAGCAAGTCATGCAGCATTCCTTCTCTGGCCTTCGTCTCGAAGCAGTAGGCCACGCTTCCCGCCACTACGTCCGCTGCTTGAACGCAGACTTCCTGTTCGCTGTCTACAAAATCGAAGTCCCACTGAGAGAACAGGGAGTTCTCGTGATGCTTCGCCCAGTATGAGCGCAACTCATCCATGAATGGCGGGTTCTTCACACGGTCGGCTCGAATCTGCACCTGGTGGAAGTCTCGCACAAGCTCTCGATAGAGCCTGTCGTGGATGTTCTTGACGAAGCTCTTCGGATATCGAAATCCTGGAGATTTCAGATTCCGCTTGTCTACGATCAGCAGGTACAGGTTGAATTGGACTTCGCACAAGTCCACCAGAACCACCCGCCTCTTGCGGTCGTTCTGCCCGATGCTGCTTGATCGCATCTCGGCGTTTCGCTGGAAATACTTCGCTCTAACCGCCTGGAACGCAGCCTTGCTCTGTGTCAGCTTGTCGGAGTCGAGTACCACAGCCGCCAACACATAGAGCGGCGTGTTCCCTCCCTTGGCAACGGCCAGCCCGTCGGTGCCGGACTCGTCAATGAAGGCATAACTGTCCATCGGCGATAGATTCCTTGTGGCTGGTCCTATCTGTGCCTTCTACTGGCCCCGGCCCACTCAAGATGCCGCCACTTGACCTTTCTGTAGAGTCGAAGGAGTTGCCGGCCTCCATCCGGGTCGAGCCACATCACGTACCCAATCCGCCCTCTGTACTGGTCTCGCGTCTCAAAGTCGCCGGACACGTCTTCCCGCAGGCTGGCTCTCCAAGCTCTGTCCAGCTCGCTGCGCAGGATGTCCTTGTAGCTGGATGGGGCAAAGACCTGGCCATCCCGGACCGTGACACCCGTGATGATCCGCTCCTTACCGTCATCGGGGCGGTACACTTCCAGCTTACTGCGTTTGATCGCGAACCCGGCTTGCCTGATGATCGTGATTACCTGCTCCGCCAACCGCTCAACGTCAAAGCGGCCCGACAAGGTAATATCGTCAACGTAGCGGGTATAGGTCAGGCCGTGGCGATGGGCCATCCCGCCGATTCTCTTGTCGATCCGACTGACGATCTGATCGGCGAGGAACGGGCTGGTAGAGGTTCCCAGCGGAAGCGAGTAGTTCCTCGTGGTAAGCCGCGTGAGAATCCGAGCCACGTCAGGTGAACACTGTTGCCCGATGAAGAAGTCGTAAAGCTTCTGGAATCGAATGCTTGGATAGAAATCGCGGATGTCCAGCTTCACCACGAATGGTGCTGAGGCGTGGGCCAAAGCGTTGTCGCGGATGCTACGCCCTTTGACCGCACCAAAGGCATGCGCGGAAACGGGGAGCCTGCATAGGATTCTGTCCAGGATGCGGCGCTGGACCACCGAGAGAGGCGGCTCGGCCATGGTCAGATGGCGCAGCTTGCCTTTGACATTGCGGTCGAAATCGTGGTAGTAGTCGGGGGTGTCGCTGGCGATTGCGGCAAGTTTGTCGGGGGCAAGGCCCAACTGAATCGCCAGGTGCTCGATGCGGCGGATACGAAGGCCGCTATCTTTCCGTCGTGCCGGCTCCATTCGTTGCCCCCAATCCGTCCTTGATTCGGGCTTCTTGAAGTTGATGAATCATCTTCTGCAATTGCCGAAGCAGAGAATCCGTCTCTGGCTCGTCGGATTCAAAGCTGGCTGTGCCCTCAAGAAACAAGAAGCTCACGGGCACGCGGAACTCGGAAGAGATCTTGCGAAGCAGGGCCAGACTTGGCTCGGCCTTGTTGTTCTCAAGGAGCGACAGGTAGTTCTGGGAAATGGCGAGCCGCCTAGCCATCTCACCTTGCTTGATGCCCGCCGCCACTCGAACAAACTTGATGCTGCGTCCTATATCCACGGTGTTGTCCACCGATGTCATCGGAGTTTTGGAAGTTTCGTGGTTTTCCGCCGACTCATCATCGTCGCCTTCGGTAGAGAAGCCTTGGCACTCCATCAGGACTCCGTAAGCCACACTCTCGGCTTCCCGGAGCCGGCCTCTCCGCAGCAAGGCCCGCAAGCGAACCACGCGCTGCCGAACTTCCTTGTTCGCTGTTCCTTTGGTCACTTCGGCGACCTTGAGCACTCGCTCACAGATCGCACGGACCATGCGACGCTCGACTGTGTGCAATTGGGCACCTCCTTTCTGCGTTGAAAGGAACTCGCGTTTCGGCGACCGACAATCGGTCGCACTCCGTCCCGAGAAACAGCTCGGGAACAGGCATCGACAGCGACACATCAGTTCTGATCGCCGCAGTCCAGCGATCCAGTCCTGTCGCCGCCGCATTCAGCCTAGGCGGCAGTTGCCGCCTTTCAGGCCCGTGGCGAGCACGGGCAACGCCTCTCGGCGTGACGCAGAAGGAACGTGCCCTCGTCGGGCACCACGAAGGCGGATTATACCGGCTGGATGGAGCCAGTCAATGAAAAAAATGGCTCAAGTGAATAATTTTTTGACCGTGGGTCAATGTTCGCCCTTTACAGCCAGCGGCGGGCCGGGTATCTTGCCTTGCACGCTTCATAGGAGTCGGCGACCACGATGAACTTGCGGCGACAGATCGAATCTTTGCGTAATGCGGCCAATGAGCTTTCGCTGTCCGGCGCGGAGGTCAAGCACTGCGAATCGGGTGTTCGCGGACGATTGCTGGTCCGGGCAGCGGAGCCGGTCGAAGCGCCCTGCGAGCGGTGGGACTTCGCTCGCCCGCTCCTGGAGGGCGCCATCAAGGGGTTCATGCGGCGATTGCTCTGTGGAAACGCCGCCGTTGAGGTCGTTGAGGAACCCTGGCGAACGAGCGGGTTCCCCTTCGCGGCAGCCGAGGCCACCCGTCGGGGCACCGCGCGCAAGCTTGAAGCTCGGTTGGAGGGAATCGGACATTCTTTCATCTACGGCGATAGAGGGGCAATCGCCCAACTCGCTCAATCGGTCGCGGTGCCCGCGGTCGGGTATCTTACCAGGGCCGCCTCAGACGCGACCCGCTGCGACGACCTACGGCTGGACCCCATGGTGGCGCTTGGCGAGTGGGTCTACATGGTGTACGACATCGGCATGAAGACAGGGGATGCGTGTCTACGTCGCAACTTCAGGTTCTTGATGCCCGTCGGCCGCGGCAACTCCCCCGATGACATCATCAGCGGCTTTGAGGGGAACGCGAGCATCGACGAGTCCAGTTTCGGGCATCCGCGGCTGTGGAAGGTGCTGTGGTCTGCTGCGGGCCGGCGCGATGTCGCGTACGGCAGGCTCGGCCTGAATCTCGCCGTGGCTTCGCGCATTGCCCTGGACCACTTGCTCGACATGAAGCTCCGCTATGTCCCTCCGACCAAGATGCGCGGAGCGCCCCGGCAGCATGACCCGGCGAAGGACCGGAAGATCATGCAGGAATGGGCGCAAGCTCGGGGCAAGGCCGGGCTGACCCGCAAGGAGTTCTGTGACAAGAAGGGAATCACGATGTTGATGTTCGTTCAGGCGCAGGACCGGCATCGCAAGCAGATCGCCGCGGCTAGCATGGCTCGATAGAAACTCCGACCCCATCGGAGCCGTCAACCCCCCACGATTTATTCCGCGAGTTTCCTTTCGGCGGGCCGAGGCCCGCCTTTTTCATGCGCGAAGCTCGTCTGTCGCCTTGCGGAATAATTCCCCCACCTCTCTGTTCCGCCATTTCCGTCCGCAACTGTCTGGAACCTGCCCTTACGCCGGTCATCGGGCGTAGGGCCTGATCCAACTGACACGGCACAACTACCGGCCGCTGAGCGGGCGTTGTGGGTGTCGCCGGAAACCGGCGCATCCGCAACGTCCCGTCCCTACGTCCCTCCCGGCGATCCCCATCCGCCCCCTCCGGCCAAGAGGAGCGACAGATGGGCATCGCCAGCAGTTCCCCCCTCCCGCAGTACATCAGCACACTCATCAAGGTCACGGCGGCACGGATGAAAGGCAGGCACCGGTTCACCGAATCGGACTTGGCCGACATCGAGCAGACAATCGCGCTTGAAGTCGTTCGCCGCCGGGCCAAGTTCGACCCAGCCCGGGCGCAGGAGCACACCTTCCTTGCCCGGCTGGTGAAGCACGCCGCGGCCGACATCATCGAGAGGCGTGTCGCCTCCAACCGTGACTACCGCCGCGAAGAAGGCACGCTGGACCAGTGGGTCCGCAACGACCTCGGCGAATGGGTCCGTCGGAGCGAAACGATCACGGAAGAGGCTGGCCGGCGGCACTTGGGCGTTTCGTGCCCGTCGGAAGAAGAGGCCCGCGACCTGGCCATCGACCTTCGGGCGGTTGTTGTTGGGCTGCCCGAGCCGCTTCAAGCCATGTGCCGGCATCTGGTGTACTGCGCCACCATCCAGGAAGCCGCCCGCGCCGCCGGCGTTCACCGCTCTACCGTCTACGAGGCCATCCGCCAGATTCGCGCGGCCTTCGTCCGGGCCGGGCTAGAGCAGTACCTTCCGCCCGATCCCCGCAATCCGACAGTTCGGGAAACCCGCCGGTAGGTAATGGGGGAAGGGCAGTCCTTCCAGAAAGGACACGGCATGACCAAGGCATACAAGTACGAGTTCAGGCCGGACATCGGATTGCGGGATGTCGAGGACACGCTGCTCCTGGCGTTCCTCGCCGCCGAAGGCGTCTTCGGCGAAGCCCGCGTCCGCATGGACGGGAGCTACAGCCCGGACCGCGAGGCGCGGACGCTGACGGTGGACGCATCCACGGCCGTCGGGCAGGTCGTCAACGCGGTCTTCACCGCCTACATCATCAAGGAGTTCGGCCGGGACAGCTTCATCGTCCGGCGGCTGGTCGAGGAGGTGGCCGCATGATTGCCACGGCGACAGCACGCCCGCCATACGCCCCGCCCGTCCGGCGCGTGGCTTTCGGGACCATCGAGCCGCAGGGCCATCGCGTCGGGCTGTTCGGCCCCGGCGGGATCGGCAAGACGACGCTGGCGGCGACAGCGCCCGGCCCGGTGGGCTTCATCGACCTGGACGACTCGCTGCCCATCCTCAAGCCGTCGCTGGGCGAACTGGACATCCGCCGCGTGGCGGGCCTGGCCGGCTGGCAGGACATCCGGGACGCCCTGCATTCCGACGGCTGGGATGAGGTCCGCACCATCGTCATCGACTCGGCGACGAAGGCCGAGGAAATGGCCTTGGAGTGGACGCTTCGCAACGTCAAGCACGAGAAGGAAAACGTCCCCATCCGCCGCATCGAGGACTACGGCTTCGGCAAGGGCTATCAGCACTTGTACGAAACCTTCCTTCCCTTCCTGGGCGACCTTGACCAGCACGTCCGCGCCGGGCGGAACGTCGTGCTCATCATGCACGACTGCACGGCCACGGTCCCCAACCCCAAGGGCGAGGACTACATCCGCTGGGAGCCGCGGCTGCAAAACCCGTCCAGCGGCAAGGCGTCGATCCGGCTCCGCGTCCGCGAGTGGCTCGACCATCTGCTGTACGTGGGCTACGACGTGGAGTGCGCCAAGCATCACAACGGCAAGGCGCAGGGCCACGGCACGCGGACGATCTACCCGCAGGAAATGCCCTGGTGCATGGCCAAGTCCCGCACCCTGGCCGAGCAAATCGAACTCGTCCAGTACGACACGACCCTTTGGAACAAGCTCTTGGCCGACCAGGCCGAGTAAGGAGACCCCATGCTTCCCAATCGCGAAGGACTGTTCAACGCGCACCCCGTCCAGATCGGCATCGACGAAACCGGGCCGAACAACCTGGCCACGTGCATCATCAACTTCAAGCTCTACGAGGAGCTTCAGCCGTCGGGTGAGCGGGCCGACTGCGCGGCCGACAACTTCGACATCTGCGGCTACTTCTACTTGGAGAAGAAGGACGGCTCGCTCAACACCGTCACTATCGACGCGCTGAAGGATGCGCTGGGCTGGGACGGGCGCGATCCGTTTTGGCTCCAGGAAACCGACCTGTCGCAGCACCCCGTCCAGGTGAAGCTGGCCTTGGAGGAGTACGGGGGCAAGACCCGGATGAAGGTCCAATACCTCAACCCTTTCGGCAGCACCGGAGGGGGCGGCGTCACCAAGGCCGACGACGCGACCCGCAGGTCGATCACGAACCGGATCAACTCCAAGCTCCGGGCGCTGGCAGGCCCGGCGCCTGCGCCGGCGAAGCCCGCCGGCAAGCCGGCCCCGAAGCCCGCGGCCGGCAGCGCCGCGACGCCGAAGCTCCCGCCGGCCAAGCCCAAGGCGCAACCGGCTACGCCGCCCCCAGCGGCCCCGACGCCCGAACCTGCACCAGTTGAAGCCCCGGCCGACCCGCAGGCTTCCGACATGGATGGGGCTTGGCGCGCGTTCTGCACGGCCTACGAGTCGATGGGGCCAAAGGGCACGCCGGAGGACCGCGAGCAGCAGTGGTTCAGCGCGATCAGCCGGCTATTCCCCGGCAAGCAGCCCGACGAACTGACGCCCGCGGAGTGGGCGGCGATGCGCGACGAAGGGCCGGCACAGATCATCCCGTTCTGAAAAGGGGCAGGTACGGGTGTGGTCTGGGCTCATTGACCCAGACTGCCGGTTCGATTCCGGCCCCTGCCTGTTGAGGAAAGGTCCGTGAGAAATGTCCTCAGGCGAGAGCAGCGCCGGCCGCGGAGCAAGGAGGCCACAGACAGCAACCGCTTCCCCGGCCACGAGGGACGCATGGCGGCGCACATGATGAGAATCCGCAACCATCCCTGCCAGTGCGGCAGCGGCAAGAGGTACGCCGACTGCTGCATCTCCAGGCCCAATCAGGAACGGCTGGAGTTGGCCAACCGCAAGAACAGGGGTCTTCTGCTATGAGGCACTGTGAGGCTTGCGGAAGGGATTTTGACCGGAAAAGGCACGATCCGATGGACTGCCCCTACTGCGGCTACAACACCTCGCCCGGAGATATGCCGCGGAGCAAGAAGTCGCTCAGGCGGATCGCGTCGGATCGCAAGGAAGACACCGAAGGCGGTAATGGAACTGCGCAAGCGGAAGATGATTGACGCCAGGACGGCTGCCCGTGAAGGCAAGCGGTTCGCCGCCTTCTATCACGGCTGCAAGGACTGCCGCGCCGGGCGGACGGCGAATCCCTACGCGCCGGGCAGCGAGGAGGCCCGGTGCTGGCAGGCGGGCGTCAGGTACAGGGAGGACGACACATGATTGGCGCTCTGCAACCCCCCGATAACCGCGTCGAAACGGACCGGAAAGCCACGATCGGCGGCTCGACCGACCGGAAGGACCTCCTGGCCCGGAAACTCGCCTCGATCCCCCAAAGGCAGCGCGGAATCTTCCTTCGCGCCTGGTCGGGCAAGAGCCGCAAGGCCGCGATGCGGGCGTTCTGTTTGGAGTGCATGGGCTTCGAGGCGGCGGAAGTGGGCCGGTGCACGGCCCCGGCCTGCCCCCTGTACGAGTACCGGGAGGGCCGCGCATGAGCTTGCGGGCCTCCGATGTCTTCGCCCCGCGCCGCAAGCGCGGCAAGCCCGAGCGGGCCGTCCAGAAGGCGGTGGCGCTCTGGCTCCGCGCCCGCGGCTGCCTGGTTGCCGTTACCGACGCCGGCGCTGCGTACAAAGCCGGCTCGTTCTTCGGCGACGGCCTGCCGGCGGGCTGGCCCGACATCACCGGCCTGCTGCCCGACGGCCGTTTCATCGGCGTGGAGTGTAAGGCGTCCGGCGGGCGGCAGTCGCCGGCACAGAAGCTCATGGAGCAGGAGATTTGCAGACGCAATGGCATCTACGTCCTGGCCTACGAGATCGAGGACGTGCAGCGCACAATCGAGGACGCCAATGCCCGTAGACCATGACAACAATCTTGCCGCCAACATCCGCTACGGTTACGGCCTGGGCTGGTCGTTCACGCCCTTGGACGGCAAGAGGCCGGTCCGCAAAGGCTGGCAGTCGGAGCCGCGGGAGTCGTTGGAGCAAGCGCTCGCCTGGGCGGCGCAAGGCAACGTCGGCCTGCGCACCGGCCGGGCGAGCGGGACGGTCGTCATCGACGTG
>Ga0209777_10007950_pt1 | contig 11675 bp, 6 predicted proteins | sample FrelakmetHBP12HB_FD_187147 | JGI IMG/M metagenome (GOLD analysis project Ga0209777, IMG submission 187147) | Freshwater lake sediment microbial communities from the University of Notre Dame, USA, for methane emissions studies -HBP12 HB (SPAdes)... | ecosystem: Environmental > Aquatic >...
GATGACGGTCTGATGGAGAAGAACATGGTTGAGCACAGAACCCAGGGCATAATTGGTATCACTGTGGCTGGCTGCGTCCTCCACTGCCTCGGAGATGGCGATGCCCAAAGAGCCCGGGGTGTCGGGCATCTCGGCCAGGATCTTTCTGCCGAAATTGGTCTTATCGGACGGGCTGGCGAAGCAATCTGCGCCCCAGACGCGCATGGCGCTCTTACGGTAGGGCTTGCTGTCGAAACTTGATCGGACCATGTAAACGGTGCACTTCAGGCCGAAGAGGCAGGTGGCCAAAGAGAGAGCCGAGCCCCACTGCCCGGCGCCGGTCTCCGTGGCCAGCCGCTCAATGCCCTCTTTCATATTGTAGTAGGCCTGGGGTACGGCGGTATTGGGCTTGTGGCTGCCGGCCGGGCTTACGCCTTCGTATTTGTAGTAGATCTTGGCCGGGGTCTGCAAAGCCCTCTCCAGGGCGGCGGCCCGGTAGAGGGGCGTCGGTCTCCAGAGCCGATAGATGTCGCGTACCTCTTCCGGGATGTCTATCCAGCGATCGGTGCTCATCTCCTGTTGGATGAGAGCTTTGGGAAAGATCATCTCCATGTCCGCGGCACAGAGGGGCTTTAGCGTCCCGGGATGCAGAGGCGGGTCCAGGGGTGTGGGCATATCGGCGGCTACGTTGTACCACTTCTTGGGGATCTCTTCCTCGTCGAGCAAATACTTGATCTTCATCTGGGACACTCCATCTTTAAACTACAATGTAATCTTGTGTACATCGTTGATATTATCGGATTATTTAAAGGCTTTGAATGGGTCGGAAGAGTTTTCGCCTGATATTATTTTGGGCTGCAAGGTAAGGATTTATTTATCATGGATGAGATGGCCTTTGCCATGAGTGGCCAAACCCTGTCTGAGAAGATATTTTCTATTGCCTCGCAAAAAGAGGTACATGCTGGCGAGTTCGTCATGGCGGACATAGACGGCGCCATGATCCACGACATCACCGGCCCGCTGGCGGTCAAGGGATTTTATGAGATCGCGGGCAGGGATGCCCGGGTCTGGGACCCTGCCAGAATCGTCCTTCTCTTCGATCATCAGGTTCCTGCGGACAGCCTGAAGGCGGCGGAGAATCATATCATGCTGCGTAAATTCGCGCAGGAGCAGGGCATCTTAAACTACGACATATTCTGCGGCGTATGCCACCAGGTCATGCCGGAGAAGGGGCATGTGCTGCCAGGGCAAATCATCCTGGGTACAGACTCGCATACCTGCACCTACGGAGCTTTGGGGGCCTTCGCCACCGGTGTCGGATCCACGGACATGTCATCCGTCTTTGCCACGGGCAAGCTCTGGTTCATGGTGCCCAAAACCCTGCAGATAATGATAGAAGGAAGGCTGCCCGCCAGAGTTACCTCCAAGGACGCAGTGTTGAAGATCATTGGCGATATCGGGGCGGACGGAGCGAACTATCTGGCCTGCGAATTCTTGGGCGAGGCAGCGGTACGCATGAGCATCCCGGAGAGAATGACGGTATCCAACATGGCCATTGAGATGGGGGCCAAGGCCGGCATCTTCGAGACGGATGAGACCACCATAAAGTACCTGGAGGGCCGGGTGAAGGATCGCGCGGCCATTCGAGAGGGAATTGTGCGAACCGATGAGGATGCCTCCGTTACCAGGAAGTGCTGGAATGTCAGCGATCTGGAGCCGCAGATTGCATTGCCCCACAACGTGGATAACGTTAAGCCGATAAGCCAGGTGCCGGAGACGAAGCTTGATCAGGTCTTCCTGGGCTCGTGCACCAACGGCCGATTCGAGGACCTTCAGCTTGCCTCACAGATGATGAAGGGCGAGCCTGTGGCCAAGGGCGTGCGCATGATCGTGGTGCCTGCCAGCCGGGTGGAGTATATGAAATGTCTGCATGCTGGCCTCATAGAGAAGTTCATGGAGGCGGGGGCCATGTTTGAGTCGGCCTGCTGCGGACCGTGTATGGGCGGGTCCTTTGGACTTTTGGGCGCAGGCGAGCGTTGCCTCTCCACGTCCAACCGCAACTTCGTAGGCAGGCAGGGAAGCCCCCAGGCGTTTGTCTACCTCTGCTCGCCGGCCACAGCCGGTGCCAGCGCCATCACCGGGTACATCACCGACCCACGGGAGATTTGATTAATAGTAATTTCGCTTGGTGTCTTTGTGCCTTTGTGGTTAGATCTCACTACGATTCACCACAAAGACACAAAGTCACAAAGACGACGATTTCTGGGATAATTGGATGAAGGTTGCACTAAAGCTCGCCTACCTGGGCGACAACTACTACGGCTTTCAGCGCCAGCCGGATTTGGTCACCGTCGATTCCGAGGTTCGCAAAGCTCTGGCACAAATTGGCGTCATTCACGGCGACTTCTGTTACGCCGGCCGGACGGACCGGGGCGTCTCGGCTCTGGGCCAGGTGATCGACTTTTGGATCGATGAGGACAAGGCCAAATTGACCCGACCGCGCTGCGTGAACGGCCGGCTGCCCCGTGACATCTGGACCTGGGCCTGGGCCAAAGCCCCCATAGGTTTCAGTGCCCGCTGGAATGCCCAGTGGCGGGAGTACCGTTATCTTTTATGGCATCCGGGCCTGGATCTGGTAAAGATGCACGCGGCGGCAGAGCAGCTTTTGGGCGAGCACGACTTTAGAAACTTCTCCTCGGCCAAGGTGGATACGGTGAAGGCTGTGCAAAAATTGCAGATCTCTGAGGAGGGCGGGCTTTTCGTCTTCGACATTCGGGCCAACGGCTTTCTCTGGAATATGGTGCGAAAGATAGTGGGCGCTCTGGAGAAGGTAGGGGCGGGCCAGAAGGAGATGAGCTGGTTTTCCGACCTGCTCTGCCCAGAGCTGAACCACGGCGCGCCTACCGCCCCGGCGGATGGGCTGATCCTCATGGATGTGGGCTACGAGGGGCTGGACTGGCAGGTGGACGAGTACTCCCGAGCACGGGCGGCCAATGCGCTGGCAGCGACGGTGCAGAGCAGGATGGCCAGGGCGAGCGTGGCCAGGGTGATGGAAAGGGCGATGATCAGATAATCTACAAATTATATTTCATTTTTTTCTTTGAGATATTTAATATAATTATCATAAGAATATTTACATTCGATATACTTTTTGAATTCTGATAAGTTACTCATACGTAGCTGTTTATACATTTGAATGAGCAGATTGTCTCCCACCGTTTTATAATTAGATCCCATGCTCATTTTCGTTCCGATGTGCGAGATTTTTCCATCAATCTTCAAATTATATCTATAATGATCCTTTTTATTTAATTTTTGGAACCCTTTCGAGGTCAATGCTGCATCAATTTTGTCTCTTTTCTCAGGCGTAATTTCACCAACTATTTTTCGAATAGATCTATTAGTTTTCGCTTCAATATCGACGCTTTGCTGGTTAGATCATTGTCGCTTAGATCCTTATACGTTAGATATTCGCTATACAAGTCCTCCTTAAACATTTCTTCTGCTTTATCAACGGTTGAATCCACACCGTATGCGCCCAGTTCATTATTGCTGATAACCCAATAATCCGACTCATTATCGTATCTCTCATAAGATAATTCTGCTTCGATGATATTTGTGAGCTTGACTTCACGAATCGAATCAATGAAAATCTTAGTGTTGGGTTCTATTTCATTCAAATCTGAGATTTCCAACGACCTTTTTTTAGTCCCTGCGCCGGTCAGCCTTATCGGCACCCTATTAGCCAAATAATCCAGAATCTGATGCCTTTTTTCCTCAGGCATCTGGATTTTTACTAATTTTCCAGCCCAATTTTTGACAAAAAAACTTGGAGAGGGCATATCATCTTTGATCCTGGACACCACTCCAAAAACTTCCATCTCATAATTCTTCATCTCTTCTCGTAATAATTGCTCAACCCTCCTCTTCAATAGCTCATCATGAAGCTCGATTTCTGGGTGAGCGTAATTTATATTTTTAAACCTTATTTCTGCTTTTTTCCCTTCTGGCGGTATGAGCTGCTTAAGACAATTTAAGCTGGTTATTCTCGACCTGGGATCATCGATTTGCTTCTCAATTTCTAATTTTATTTCATCGTACTCGACATCCCTATGCATCAGCAAACCGAGAAGATTTGATGCCTTGCTAAACGTGGGTGTCTGCGTCATGGTATTATCTAAAGTGGGCGCGAGCAATGCGGGTGAAAACTCCATTGCTATGCTTCCCTCTGAGAAGCTTACATTTAATGAAAAAAGTTCTTCAGTTTTCTTTGGCCTTCTCCCACCAACATGGTCTGCTTCAGAATTTGCGATTGAATAGATTAAACCCTGTACATTTAATAGTATCTTTCCCAAAAGTTGTGCAGGTACATTGCTAAGCGAGATGGATTCGGCAACTAATTTATAAACTATTTTAGGCGAATCACTTTCATCTCGCGCATCGTCTTCCAATCGCATCGGTTATTTATCAATCGAGGAAATAATTATAGCTTTTGCCATGTTTCAGACGCAATTTTCTTGTTACGCCTATTACTATCTCGCGCCCACCTCCCCAGGTGGATGGTCTGATCCCCATGGATGTGGGCTACGAGGGGCTGGATTGGCAGGTGGGACGAGCGCTCACGTGCGCGGGCGGCGACGGCTTTGGGAACGACGATGCCGAGCAGGATGGCGAGGGCGAGCGTGGCCAGGGTGATGGAGAGAGCGATGACGAAGAAGGGGGGCTAATCGCCTCACCAATCCAGGGATTCTTTGTGCAATTGCAAAGAGGTACCTGCCAGATTCTATCGGCAGGCGCGCCTTACATTTTCTCTTTCACAATTGCTTCAATTTCATCCATAAACTCCGGTCGGCTCATCTCTTGTAGCTTTTCCGGGGTGAAGAATTCATACCAATCATACGGTCGCACTACAAGGACAGACCTGCCGTCCTTTTCCATCTTCTCGATGTGGACCAGCTTCGATTTTTCCAAACGTCTAACCGAGGCATATGTCTTGCCGTTGCTCCAGGCCATCAGCTTGGCCAAAGAATATACGCTCTCTCCAGGACTATTCTCGATTACGTCGTAGAGCTCCAGGTCTGTATCAATCCCCTTGTCCTCGACGGCTTGAATGGCCTGTGCGATGCTCATGATATGAATACTCATTGGAAGTTATTTAAAGCTTGATAAAACCAGAAATGAAACGATTTATGAGCTTACTGACATCGGGTTGGATATCTGCCGCGAGATATTTCAGAAATATGTAAAGGGTATTCGGCTGATTTGATTGGCTCACCTCAAGCTGCACGGCCAGATTATCATGATATGCGATCCAAGCAGAAGAGCTTTAACAGTTTGGGCTGTTGAATGGTCAGAATTAAATGGGCGATTCTCCATGACCCAAATCCTACGCCTTACCCAAAGCCCTCCCTCTCAGGGCAAATACAACGTTCGGATCGAACTGCTAAGGGAAGGTGGATTCCCTCAGACCACTGATGTATCCTTTGAGTTCAATCAGTCCCATCAGGACCAGGAACGTCTCCGCTGGTACTTCGAGGACTATCTTCAATATCCCCAGGATCCGGCCTCGAATATCGCCGGTCAAATTGAGGGGCAACTGACGAAAATTGGCATTGAACTCTTCGATAAAATCTTCAAAACCAACTTCGATGCCTTCAAGATCTGGTCATATGCCATCCCCCAACTTAATAATACTCGCATTGAGATAGTAAACGACGTCCAGGAGGCCACCACCATACCCTGGGAACTGATATGCAATCCCGACACGCTTCAGCCCCTGGCGCTCAGTGCCGCCTCATTCCTGCGCACTTATAGCCAGGCCGCCGTGCCTCCCAAATTTAAAAGGACCCCCCAAGGTCCTATACGCATTCTCCTGGCCATATGCCGGCCTGGTGCAGATAATGATGTTCCCTTCCGGTCGGTAGCCAGCCGGGTCATAAGCGGCCTAAGCAAGGAAGGTGGCTCTCGTTTCCAGTTGGATCTGCTCCGTCCGCCCACTTTCGATCAGTTGGGGCGGGTTCTAAGAAAGGCCAAAGACGAGGGCAAGCCCTACCATGTGTTTCATTTTGACGGTCATGGAACTTATGCCGATCTGGGTGGGTCAGCAGGCTTCGGCGGAGTGAATAGAAACACGTTCGCCGCTCAGAGGCCCGGTTCATGCGGCTATCTGCTTTTTGAGAATCCTCGTCAAGAGGAAAACATAGAGCTGGTGGACGGGACTAGCCTCGGAAACCTTCTCAGAGAGGCCGAGGTTCCCATTCTGGTGCTCAATGCCTGCCGCTCCGCCTATGCACAGTCGCCTAACGAGCCAGCATCTGCAGAGGATGCAAAGCAGATGGACGCTCACTCGCGTATCAGAGCCTTCGGCTCCCTGGCCCAGGAGGTGATGCATTCGGGCTTGGCTGGGGTGGTGGCCATGAGGTATGTGGTCTATGTGGTGACCGCCGCCCAGTTCGTAGCCGAGCTCTATGATGCTTTGGTGCAGGGCAGGACTCTGGAAGAAGCAGTAAACCTGGGCAGAAAGCATCTTCACGACCAGCCACAGCGTGAGATTGCCTTCCGGGAACGTGAGCTTTTGGACTGGTCTGTTCCTGTGGTCTTCGAAGCCGGCACTCTGGCCCTCTTTCCCAGGCAGAAAGACGAAAAGAAATTCGAGATCAAGATACGTGAGAACGAGGCCATACCAAAGCGGGGCGATCTGGACTCCAGTCTGCCTCTCAGTCCCGATACGGGCTTCTTTGGCAGGGACGAGACGCTGCTGGCCATCGACCGTGCCTTTGACTCTCAAAAAGTCGTTCTGTTGCATGCTTATGCCGGCAACGGCAAGACCGCAACTGCCGCAGAGTTTGCCAGGTGGTATTCTCTGACCGGCGGTGTACAGGGTCCGGTGCTGTTCACCTCCTTCGAGAGGTATATGCCCCTTCCTCGCGTGCTGGACAAGGTCGGACAGGCCTTTGGCAAGACTCTAGAAGGCCAAGGCGTCCATTGGCTGACTCTGGATGACGAACAGAGGTGGTCTTGGGCCCAGCAGGTGCTGAAACAAATACCAGTTTTATGGATATGGGATAACGTCGAGCCGGTGGCCGGATTTCCCATAGGCACGGAATCGGCCTGGAGCATAGAGGAGCAGCAGGATCTTGCTAACTTCCTGCGGGCTGCAAGAGACACCCAAGCCAAGTTCCTGCTCACATCTCGCCGAGAGGAGCGGGAGTGGCTGGGCGAACTGCCCCGCAGAGTTTCTGTCCCGCCCATGCCCATGTTTGAGAGGGTGGAGCTGGCAAGGGCCGTAGCCGACAAGCAGGGGCACAGGATGGTCAAGGTGGAGGGCTGGAAGCCGTTGCTGAGGTACACTGAAGGTAACCCCCTGACCATAACCGTCCTGGTGGGCCAGGCACTGAGAGAGGGCCTGAACACGGAAGAGCAGATACAGAGGTTCGTGGAGCAACTGAGGTCCGGAGAGAAGGAGATCGAGGATGATGAAAGCCAGGGTCGATCCAGGTCCCTGGGGGCATCGCTGAGATACGGATCACAGAGCGCTTTTGACGAAAAGGAAAGGAGCATCCTGGCTCTGCTTAGCTTCTTCCAGGGGTTCGTGGATGTGGACGTTTTGAGGCAAATGAGCCTGGGTCCGTTCTCTCTGGTAGAGTTACGAGAGCTCAGCCGTGATGAGGGCATGAAGCTGCTGGACAGGGCTGCAGAGGCGGGGATGCTTACGTCTTTGGGGGGAGGGTATTACCGCATTCATCCTGCACTGCCCTGGTTCTTCCGGGGGCTGTTCAAGAAGCACTACAAAGGTCGAGAAGATGAAGTTGCCAGGGCCTTCGTGGAAGCTGAGAGCTCTATAGGGGTCTATTATCAAAAACAATACGAGATGTCTGGTAATCGAGAAGTCATATCAAACTTAGCGGCCGAGGAGCCTAACCTTCTCCATGCTCGGCAGCTAGCCTTAAAGAACAGTTGGTGGGGTGCAGTCGTTTTGGCCATGGTGGGTCTTTATTGGTCTTATGATCAGACTGGTCGATGGGAGGAGTGGAGACGGCTGGTCGACGAAATAGTGCCCTTTTTTGTGGATCTGAAAACCGATGGCCCCATTCCCCGCCTGGAGGAATATTGGAGTGCAGTCACAAGCTATCGAGTAAAACTAGCTATCCAATCGCTGCAGTGGGATGACGCCCTGAAACTACAAAAAAGGCTTATCAATTGGGACCGGGAGAAGGCTGGTCTAGCCCTTGCCTCTAATCCAAATAAGATCGATGAAATAGCCAGATTCGCCGTCAGAAACTACATCACCTCATTGAACGATTTGGCTTTTATTCAACTAAATATAGGCGATACGTTGTGCGTCCAGAGCTATAAAGAGGCTATAAATGAGAGTGAGAAATATGGTTTCGATCAAGAAGCTGCCACATATTCCATGAACTTGGGCAATGCATATCGGGAATTAGCAATAATCCGCAACCTAGACCAGTCAGAATACTGGTACAGGCGGAGCATGGATCTTATCCCAAAATCCGATGTGCTGGGTCATGGTCAATGCCTATTAAACTTGGGGCTTGTGGCCGAGGATCGCTTCGTGGATACTAAAGAAGCAGGCAGGCCGGAAGGCAAATATCTTGAAGTTGCCCGGAAGTTCTATCAAAAATCACTTGAGGTACTACCATTGAATGCAGCGGAGGACAGGGCTAAAGTGCATAACGCGCTAGGTGGAGCATATGGATATGCAGGGATGTTCGACGAGGCCTTGGGACATTATCATTTGGCTATCCGCTATGGAGATGAGCTAGGCGATAATTTCTGGGCTGGAATATATCGTCGCAACGCCGCTGTAAACCTTGCGATAGCTCTCCGGTTATCCGATGCTATCGAATATGCTATGTCGGCCCGGGAAAAATTCAAGGCTTGCGGACCTGCCGGAGCCAAGAGATTACAGGAAACTCAGAACCTGATCGCTTTGTTCGAAGATCTCTTGAAATCTAAGGGGAATTGATCTTTATATTCACATTGTATGCGAAAGCTAAGAATATGATATAAATGTTGATCGATGAGACCCTTTATCCTGTAGAGACCGCCTGAGAGGGCAAGCTCGTGCCGCCCTCGGGAGTCTTCGCGGCCCGGGGAAAGGCGATGCCAAAAGTGAGCATAGGCAAGCCCGACTGGTGGGCTGGCCAGAAGATCCTGGGTGACGCCTGGAAGGCTCCCAAAGGAGGCTGCAGCTATGGTCTTGCCCGGTTCGCCTTCTCTCTTCGGCCCGAGGGCAGGCAGGAGGTGAGAAGGACGGAGCTGGTGGTGGACTTCCAGCCCGAAGATGGCGGTGCAAGTCCTATTGCCTTCGATTCGACCTTGAGCCCAGGGCTGAGACGGAAGAGAAGACCGGAGCGTTTACTCTGGGCATCGGTCCGGATTTCAAGTTCTCCTCGATGGGCGTGACCCTGGCCAAGGCAGAGACCACCATCGACCTGCGCCGGGTCTTCCCGGTGATCACTGCGGACGGAATAGGCGAGAGCACGGCTCGCTGGGTCTTTGTTCCAGACCGGCTCACCCCCTGGTGGGCAGCCAGATCGTTTATGCTATCATTCAGATGCCTCCGGGAGTGGAAGCGGCCAGGGTTAGCCTCTTCCTTAACGCGGAGATGACCACAAGATTTGGCCCAATCAAAGGTCTGCTTCCGAAGGATGAAGCCTGTGATCTGAGCTGGACGCTGAAATAGGGGTGTGGCAAGAATTGTCCTTCTCTCATCGAGACTTCGCGGCTTCGCGCCTTCACGTGAATCGGTATCTCGCATGAAGCCGCAAATTGTTGATCGCCGATCTATAAATATGTGGTCTGATAAAACCCAGTGATAAGCTTAACCGGCCTCTTCCGCCGACTCAGCAAAATAGCATGGAGATCCACAAAATGCCCGCCCCCGCCTGGCAGTACCACGAGCCCGACCACCCCGGCGCCGACTTTGACGCCCTGGCCGAGATCTACGATCGCAATATGCAAAAGTTTCGAGATGTGCAGGGCGAAATCGTTGAGATCCTGGACTTCCTTGCCCTCCAGCCCGACCAATCCGTCCTGGAGATAGGCACGGGCACGGGTGAGTTCGCCCTGGCTGCGGCCCGCCACTGCCGCAAAGTTTATGCCGTGGACCTCTCGCCAGGCATGCTGCGCTATGCCGGAAAGAAGGCCGGGGCGCGCGGCGTTTCTAACGTCGAATTTCTGCCGGGGGGCTTTCTCACCTACCGGCATGAGGGCGCGCCGCTGCACGCCATCGTCAGCCAGATCGCTCTGCACCATCTGCCCGATTTTTGGAAACAGATCGCGCTTTTGCGCATGGCCGGCCTGCTGGCTGAAGGCGGAAGGCTTTGCCTTAGGGATGTGGTCTACTCCTTTGATCCGGCGAAGCACGGGGAATTCCTGGATGAATTTATCTCGAAGGCAGCGGAGAGGGCAGGCCCGCAGTTTGCCGGCAGCATCTCTGAGCATGTGAAGAACGAATATTCGACGATGGATTGGATTATGCAAGGCATGATCGAGAGGGCGGGCTTTAAGATAGAAAAAGCGACGCACAGTCAGGGATTCTTCGCCCTCTATCTGTGCACGAAGACGAGTCCTCTGCAGACGATTTCTCCAGCGAATGCGACTGTCCTTACGATTGGGGTGGATTATGCAAGCAAATAAGAAAAACAATTCCGAATTGCAGGATACCAAGAATCTCCTCAAGCTGGCCGATGCGGATGCTTTGCATAGCTTCTTGCTCTTCGAAATGGAGAGGCGACCCGATCTTTTTAATCGGTTCAAAGCCGTCTTTGGCAAAGAAGGCGAAGGAAGAAGTCTGGATGATTATAAGGCAGAGGTCGAATCGCTCTACGATGATGTCGAGTATCACGGTTATGTTCCTTATGGAGAGGACGTAGATTTCTCTTCGCTCAGCGATCTGGCTGAGCTTTATATTCAGAAAGGCGATTTCCTGGAGGCTGCCAAGATCTACCAGGCCCTTTCCGAGGCCATAGCTGAGAAAATGGATGATGTGGACGACTCAGACGGCGACTTTGGTGAGGAGTTCACCAATAGCCTGGAGGCATTCACAGACTGCATATTCAAGGCCGGACTGAATGCCTATGGCAGGAGACCTTACATAAAATATATCTTTAACAAGTACCTGCGAGGAGATCCTGACTATTTCCAGAGCGACTATTGCGAGGCTCTAGATAAGCTCTGCCGCGAAGAGTTGGACTGGCGGTACTGGAAAGAGCTGCTGGAGCCGCATATGCCTGGCGAGCTTCCCAGTGATCTGGATTGGTGGCACCACAGTGAAGCCATGAGACTGATCTCGATGAAGCTTGACCTTTACCTCAAACTCGGGGAGAAAGATGATTTTTATGGGCTCATCGAGAAATATTACCTTACCAGTGATGCACTCTGTCTCAGGTACGCCCGACAGCTTTTGGCCGATGGGGCGAAAGCGAAGGCGCGGGAGGTGGCTGAGGAGGGCGTGGCCATCTTTAAAGATCACCTTACAAAGGAGTTACGAGATTTCCTAAGCGGGATCTACAAAGATTCTGATCCGAAAAAGTACCGGGATACCCTACAGTCGCTATTTCTCCAGAGCGGGGATTGGCAGTATTACGGGCCGCTCAAGAAGTCCTCTCAGCCGGAAGAGTGGCAAGAGCGGCTGGGCAAGTTACTGGCTCACTTTGCAGAGAACAGATCCA
>Ga0209777_10007951_pt1 | contig 11675 bp, 18 predicted proteins | sample FrelakmetHBP12HB_FD_187147 | JGI IMG/M metagenome (GOLD analysis project Ga0209777, IMG submission 187147) | Freshwater lake sediment microbial communities from the University of Notre Dame, USA, for methane emissions studies -HBP12 HB (SPAdes)... | ecosystem: Environmental > Aquatic >...
TAATATAAGGCATTAACTGTTTTGTCAAGAAATTTTTGGCTTATACTTTATTAACTACACATATCAATCATAGGAGGAGAATCCCCATCAATGTAAAGTATTATTTGAGATACAGACCTTTTCATCTGTTCGGAGGGAATCTCCCATACTTCTTCTAGAGCATTAGTAGGAATCCTTACTGCTAAATATTCAGACCCCACATCAAGATAACGAGAAAAGTATTTTTCCTCAACGGCATGTACCTTCAACCTTAATCTAGTCTCAGATTCAAAGGAAAGAATTTCCCACTCGTTTCCCCCATAAAGAATACGTTGACCAACCTTTAATTTAGTTTTCATCTATGATCTCTTTATCTTGTGAGTTTTTTATTTAACTACCTGTCTATACCTATCAATCATTTTCATGAGTTCTTTGTCATCAGAGGGGACAGTTATCCAACCAGCGCTGTAATCATTCTCTGACAACTTTTCCCAAAAAGCATGAGCTTGTTCCCAAGTAACAGCTAGACCTTTATGCTTTTCAAGCACTAAAGCAATTCTTTGTGCATCTTGCTTTTCAGCTTCACAAGATTTCATACCATCTTGTCCAACATAAATATTTTTCATCATTACTTCCTCTTACATTTGTTTTGGCTTGTATCTTGTCTTTCTATGAGCCTTCCAGCTTTTCTGTATCTTGTAAGAAATATCATCCCAAGCTGATGGGAGGGTCTTAACTTTCCTTTTTGTCCTATGCCACTGTTCTTGGTTGGCTTTCTTTTCCTGCGTAGTCTTTGGGTGCCTTAGTTGAATGTGAAATTTCATAAGTTGTGCATCGGGTGAGATTTGAACTCACATAACGCGTTAGCGCAACAGTTTTACAGACTGCCCCCGTTTCCAGTTCGGGCTCCGATGCCTATACCATAGCTATTAGCCGCCTCAAGCGGCACGGTATAGGACAGTTGGTTATCCGAACAGAATTGAACTGTCATCTTTGGGTCCACCGCCCAACGTTCTGCCATTGAACCACGGACAACATGAGAGTGTAATCCGCAGCTTGTATGGAGTGGTTTTGATTTTGTTAGCTTCATCATAGTTTTACAATTTTTCAACAAACGCCGAAGCGCCCCGTGGGAGAATTGAACTCCTCCAACATTGCCGTGACAGGGCAACCGCACCAACCAGATGCGTTACGGGGCATCTGATCATCGGCCTCTGTATCTATCCACGTCATATTTCGCTCTTTTCTTTTTGAGTTTTTCGTAATTTTAAAGCTAGTCTTTCTAACGTACTAGAAAGTAATGGTCGTATCATTTCTTTGGCCAACACTTCATGGCTTGTTGGAGTTTTTATATCGTTCTCTACCATTTTCGAGATAAGTTGTTTTGAATCTTCTTTCTTCATACTTTTCTTTTTTCAAGGCTATAAGGGGGAGCACCAACTAACCGTATCCATTTTAGGGCTGTAGCGCCTTGTGCTCCTTCTTTTAGCCTCGCATATAACCGTTTCATTTCCTTTTCATCAAAACCGTACAAGATCCTAAAAGTCTCCATTATACTATTTTCACGTTTCACTTCCATGGTTGCGGGAATCGGATTTGAACCGACAACCTTCGGGTTATGAGCCCGACGCGCTACCGGATTGCGCCATCCCGCTACAAATTTCAATTTTTTTCCTCTTCATACTCTAAGTAAGGATACCGTTTTGTTGAGTCCTCAGTCTTGCTGCATTTATCACAACGATGCTGATATTTTGGTGGAGTGTAAAGATACCGTAGATCGGACAGGGCTATTTCATGATTATGTTCGTCTACTACAAAACAAGTACCTGTTGGTTTCAGTTCACCTCCACAATCACAAGTCCAGTGAGTATAATATGTTGTTACCTTTTTTCTAGGAAAACTTTGCATGACTATTACTACACCAGTCTGGGTAAGTGGATTCGAACCAACGACCTTCTGTTCCCGAAACAGACGCTCTACCAAGCTGAGCTATACCCAGTCATTATTCCGTGCCTCAAAACGCACGGCTGAACTGGGATTACATTTTTCAAATAATAAGACATCTCGTTCTTCCTTTCTACACCCACCACCAGGAAAAATCAAGATTTCTTTAGAAGTGGGCTCTTTGACCCACCTTATTATATAGGTAGGTCAGTTAGCGATAAAGTCGCCCGGATACATTCTATGTGGCCCTATAGGCATAATTCTGACCTGTTCTTACTTAATACACCATACAAGAAGATCTGTCAAGTATTTTTAGAAAAAATCATCCCCGTAGTGAAGGAAACCTAAAATCCCTTGATTTTCGGCAATTTTTACAGGTGACTTGCTTACGATCCTTCTTTTTCCATCCTGGTGTCACTAAACATCTCTGTTCTGTCCAAATGTCACCAAACAAGGCACGGTGATTCACATTAAAGGGCAAACCACAAGCGGTTCTAGGTATCTTATTTTCGGCCTTATAGTGGATCTTCTGCTTTTTCATATAATGCTTTAATACACCAATCTCTATGCCTAGAAATTCCATTTATTTCCTGCTATTTGTAGAAAGGTAGGGAATCTCAAAATGCTCAAAGAAGTATTTGCTCCCCATTTAGGCAAAAAAATAAAGTTTGGCCGTAGACGTCCCTCTGGATTAATCCCAAAATTACATTTTGACAAATACGTCAATCACCTTGTTTTACCCACACCTCCGGCCTCAATAGATTATTCATCCGTTGCTTCAAAAGATTTAAGAAATTTATATCTAAATGATGAGTTAGGGAACTGTGTAATTGCGGCTGGCTATCACGTAGTTGGAGTTGAAACAGCCAACGCTGGTAAAGAGTTTATAGCCACAAACTCACAAATTATTGCGGACTACAGTGCTATTGGCGGGTATATCCCTGGGCACCCTAATACGGACGAAGGATGCAACGAACAAACGGCCTTGAATTATTGGACTAAGAAAGGCTTCGCCAACGGTACCAAGTTGACTGGCTGGCTTGCGGTTAACGCCACTAACAAGACTCAGGTAATGCAAGCCATATGGTTATTTGAAAATTGCTTTTTGGGCATTGATTTACCTGACAAATGGATTAATCCTTTCCCATCTGCTGATGGGTTTATTTGGGACGTAGGGGCACCAGATCCTTATAATGGTCATGCGGTAATGGGGTCAGGATACTCTGCTACTGGCGTGAAAATAGACACTTGGGGTCTCTTAGGGACAATAACATGGGCAGCTATTAGTCATCTTTGTGTAGCTTCTACGGGTGGGGAGTTATATGTTTTACTGACTCCTGATCAGATCAACAAAGCTACTAGTAAAGCCCCCAATGGGTTTGATTGGGTGACATTAACTCAAGATTTTAATGCTCTAGGGGGCAATGTCCCCGTCCCAACTCCCCCTGCTCCCCCAATTCCAGTGCCTCCTACTCCCGCTCCTACAACAGTAACGTTAGCTCAAGCGATTGCCTGGGCAACTCAAGGCCTTACAAACAATTGGCCTAAGTAGTACCACTCTGTCTCACTCTTAAAGGAGGTAAGCTTCCATTAGTCTCACTCTTAAAGGAGGTGGGCTTCCATTACGACTAATATTATTGCACCGAAAAACCCAAGAAGTCAAGTAATTTTATGCTTGGTGTAGTTAAAACCCCACCCTAAACAGTAGAAGCATTATTTGTTGAGAGACATGCATAGGAGCACACTAATGATACTACACCGAAAGACTGAGATCAATTAAAATCGTAATTAAAAACAAAAAGCATCCGCCCCACCCTTATGCAAGGGCTCATCAACCCTTTTCACTACCCCACTATCCAAATCAATCAAAACGTAGGTAGTAAAGTACTCTTGTAGTCCTTTAGGCATACGTTGTAATGGCATTTGCCCTGGCTGGATACAAATTGTCTTTCCGATGTTAGCAAACCATTTCCCACTAACACATGGGGATTCGTGAACGTGACCGTGTAATGAGAGAAAAGGCTGCTTATTTGACAAGAAATTGTGGACAGCTTGAGAGCCTATTTTGCCTCTTTGGATAACATCAAGTCCAATGCCATAAGGAGGCTCATGAATCACGTAAATACACTTATTCATATTTGTAGGAGTGGGGAGTTTATCTAGCTCTTGTTCAATGGTTGGAAGTCTCCTTAGGTAAGCATTATAAGCTGACCGTGATTGTTCTATAGCAATAGAAGACATGGAAGAAACCGCTGAACCTGATATTGCTAAATACAAGTCAGTCAAGTCAAAAGGCTCAAGAAGACTTCTTTCTGAAGAAGCCTTGCCCTCTTTATAGACTGAAAATAAAGGCGTTCCGTATTGCTTCTTATTGATATGATCCTTACAGCTATCTAATCGGCATCTGTCTTTGAGCCTAAAAGGATAATCTAAGACATAACTCATTCCAATAAACTCATAACCCAACACTTCTACCTTATGCTGGGCTATGTCTTGGATGTATTCTTTCTTACTATGACAAAGTGTTCTAAAATCTTCATCATATAGGCACAAATCATCGTTACCCAACATACACAAGTAATATATTTTAGCCTTACTAAATCTCTCAAAATAGTCAGGTAAGTAATTCCGAAGAAATTCGTCCTGTCCCCCATAAGGCAGCATATCCCCACCGTTGACTACTATGAAGACCTTTTTCCTAAGAGCTATTTCTAAGGTCTTCTCATATTTTTGCACGTCACCATGCAAATCTGTTACGTAAAGAAGTCTCATTTTTTACACAATTTATGAATATCTACCAAAGCTCTGAAAACAGCCAAGTCATTTTTGTTACGTATCGGGATTTGGATTTTCTCAGCAATAGTGCAAACACTATGTAAAGTTCTTGTTAGTTTAGAGACTTGTAGTTGCAATCCTACCACGGTTGTTGTAATACATAGGAAAAAGAGAAGAACCAAAACTCCGGTTGGTATCTTTTGTAGGAATCTCTTCATTTAAAATCCATAGCCTGCACATTCATTGATATTCATAATTAGCACACAAAAGATGAAATCAAATTAATGTTAATTCCGGTATAGGTCTGGCATAAAAATTGTCCTCTTGATTGAGAAGATCTTCAACCTTAGAACTAGCTAATAAACAACCATGGCCTTTGAGATTTAGAACGAAATGGGAATCAGAGTAATAATTAGCATCCAAATTCTGCATTACGTTTACTATTTCATCAACTTCCCTTATATCACCACATGGGACGTACCTGGCAGTCATGATTCCCGCTTTGTGATAAACGTGAGCATGAAGCATAAAGTTTATTTTCGGAAAGGCTTGATATAACAAGACTTGTATTGGAGTGTCCACAGAAGGTTTGTGATACCCAAGGTATTTCACAGTGCCGCCTTCAAGTACTGGGGACACTGCTACAAAACTGTCTGCATCCAAACAACGCTTGTCTACATTTCGTTTACTAACATAAATTGCATTGCCTGCTCTTTGGGAAGGAAATCCTCCTTTAGTGCAACGAAAAGAAGCATTCCCCATAAATCTAGGATTTTCGTTTGTTCCATGAATTAGGGTGTGGAACTTATCTGCATATTTTTGAATAGCTTTCAGAAATTGAGGTTCAATCCATGGAATGACATCATAAAAAACTTGAAGAATTGTGCTTTTTTCAGCTTCACTGCCACACTTGCTCGCTTCAATCTTGACAGACTCAATCCGTTTCATTTTCAGCAAAAATTGAATTCTCTCATACAAGAGGCAACGAAATTCTTCCAAATCAGGTGTAAACTCAGAGACATTTCCAAGTGGATCTATAAGCCTGAGATTAGGGAATGCCTGAAAACCAGTTTCTATAAGGGTTTGGATTTCTTTAGCATATGTGACCTCTATAAGCAATTGTGATTTGGAAGTCAATGCTCTACTCACAAGATCTTCAAATGCATATTTGTTATTATCGTTTCTTTTAGAACTGACAAGAGCTATATGAGGAGCTTTTTCCTTTATTCTTGGAAGAAACTTTTCTTCCCCGTTAGAAATATTTGGCATCCAAATGAGGGCATCATATCTTGCCACATGCTCCAAAATTTCTTCTAAATCCTTAATGGTTCCGCTATTGACCGTTTCATATAACCCATAAGCTAGTTGCCGTACGATCTTTGATGGATGGCTACCCTCAACCCGATCAAATGTGCCCCCTACGAATAAAATTTTAGGGTTCATAGAGGTACTATTACACCGAGAATAAATAAAAGTCAAGCTTTTTCACTTTTGAGTGCTCTTAACTCCTACCTGAATAAAACCCGTCCCACTCTTCATCCTCTACAGGCTCAAAGCTAGAAGCCATTCTTTCAATAATAGGGATTAGATAATCTCGTCCGTCTTTTTTAGCACGTTCAATGCAAATTTCCTTTGAAGTTTTGAAGAACTTATAACGCCGAACCCATTTATCCGACTCCCAAAAATCCCTAGCTTTCTTGGTAATGTTAGTGGAATCCAAGATAATTTTATCATGTCCCGCCAAGAATAAAGATTCTACCATATATTTGGAAAGCATCCAAACGAAAGGTTCAGCTTCTTGAATAAATGGTTGATTGTAAATTGCTAATCTAATGGAATCAGGATTGATTACAACAAAGTCCTTTATCTTTTTGGATACCCAAGTTGATTTGCCAGATCTGGGCAGTCCAACACATAAAATCAGAGTTTTCTTCATAACCCTAATACACTGAAAGCAATCAAAAATCAAGTAAATAAAATTTCCGTCCTAATCTTAGCTTTCCAAAGCCGTTCCACCATATCCCGAGTTCCTTTACTGTTTTCAAAATCTACTGAGAAAGCAAAAGCCTTATCAATCAAAACACCATCTCCATCAGGATGTTCTGATTTTAGCATTCGTTCATTTCTTAACACCCCAGCCGCTTTGCCTACCTTATCCCATTCTTCTTGCGGAACGGGGTATTCTCTAACTTCTAACCCAAGTTCTTTAGCAATTCTTCCAGCAATACTATCAGCTCCTCTAGCGCCTCCATGAACAATAGCAGTATCTTTTGGGAGCTTGGATAAAATCCTACGAATAGGTTCCTCAGATGTCCAAGTACGAGAGCCACAAACAAGAATTTTCATGCAAAACTACTGTTCTCGTTTCACATTACTTAATTTGATAACTCTTCCAAAAGAATCTTTGAGGTCAAAGCATAAGATATTCCCTTCAAACCAGTAGGAAACTTTTGGGTGCATTGATCTTCGGTTCCTTTTAATAAAATACAAAATACTAGAAGAGGTTAAACAAAACCTGACAGAATAAAAATTATAGAAATCAGAATATTCATGTGCTGTATACCAGCACCCACACACAATTTCCATAATTTTTATTCCCATCGTAGATAAAATGGTGCCTCTACTACACTAGGAGGGGTTTTGAAAGTTTTGTAAAAAGCATCCATGCAAGATTCACAAATGTGAGATTCGTATTTGTCCCTATCTTTACCAGAACCGTAGCCATAGATATTTACGATTGTTGTAAAGCCGTCACCCAATTCTTTATTTAAATTAACAGCTTTCCCACATTTATTGCAAATGATCCTGACAGGGATCTGTTCTTCGGTTTTTACTTTTCGGTATTTAATTGTCATGCCTTTTAATACACCAAAAACTTTTTTCTTGACTAACTTTTCTTTCGGTGTAATTATGTTCAAGGATCCCTAAAAATGGAGATGAAAATGAACACTGACCTGTCAAAGTATCTGTATGACAAATTGGATCTAGAAAGGCAAGCTCAGAACTGGACATGGGGAAAACTTGCTAAAGAAATCCATGTGCATCACAGCGTTTTTAAAAGGTTGAAGGAAAATAAACCTATATCTATTAGAAGTCTTCAAACAATTAATACTTGGCTTGGGCCTGACATAGAAAAGAACATTCAACTTATCGCTCTACTGCAACAACCGGAAATTAGAGAAGAACTTGCTTCTGTTTTTCATGAGTTCTGGTCGAAGCAAGCTGCTGTCAGTTTAAAATATGGGGGATTTGATCAAACTCAAATTGGGCAGGGATGGTTAGATCGTTTAAGTAGAACATACGATGAGTTACTCCTTACAGAAGGTGCTCATCATAAAAAATGTCAAATGTGGGCTGATAAGGCTATAGAAACAATAATTAATTCTCTCAAATAATGCTTGATCAAACTTCAGCCGCCGCTCTATTAGGCGTTAAAGAAGACGTTCTGGTCCCTTTCAAGGAGATGGATCCTTATAATAATAACCAACTTGAAGGCTTCTTGTGTAGACAAAGTGACCATAGATATGGGACTTTAGTAATTTGTAAGGTCAATGATATTGAGACAGAATCCCAAGTTATTTATGCAACTCCAAAACTTCACTACCCATTCTCTAGCGATGATTTAGAACGAAGATACCATTGGCCTAAATTCCGAGAAGTAAGAGTCTATGAAAAACTAGATGGGACAAATATTTTTGCTTATTCTTATAAAGACAGTTTAGGCAATAGTTTTACGACATTCAAGACTCGTCTGGCACCAATTCTCAAAGCTAATAAGTTTGGTGATTTCAAGGGAATGTGGGATGAAGTTTTGAAAGTATATCCTAAATTGTTGTCTTGTTGTAAAATAATGAATGAAGGTGGCTTTGGGTTGTCCTTTGAAATGTATGGATTACGAAATCCACTCACAATTAAGTATAATGTAGCTTTAGATTCCCGATTACTTTTTCTTGTGGATACGCAAGGACTTATAGATATCCCAGAAGCATGTTTAAGCTCATATGAAGTTCTTCCTGTCTCTGTAGCTCAGGATGTGTTATCTAGTAAAAAAGATCTAACGGAATTCTACAACCAATTACGTGAAGAAGCTAAAAGCAAGAATATACACAATGAGGATGAAACTGTTACTGGCACAGAAGGTTATGTCTTTTATGTCTTTACTGAAGACAACGTTTGGATACAATTTAAATGCAAACCAGAGGATATAGAGGCAATCCATTGGGTCAATGATTCAATCCCACGGACCTCAATAATGACCACGGTACTAAATGCTGTAGAAGATTTCGAGGGAGATATAACATCAAGTTTATTCAAAGATCATGTTATTGTTTTATTGAAGGAAGAATATTCAGAAGAACAAATTCAGAAGTCCTTTGATCGAATCAGCATTGGTATAAGCGACGGAATTCAACTCATACTATTCAGACAACGACTTCAAGAGGTTGTTAAACTTATAAACCTTCATGGGGACAAAGGTTTTATAATGCGCCAATTGTCTAAATACTACGATAAAAAAGACATGGCTCATGTTTATAACAATATGGTTGCTATGAGGTACCTGAATTAAATGCCTCGTTTACTCAAAGAAGCAAAGCACCCCTACCAAGGGCATTATATTGGTGGAGGCTTGTATTATTATCTAGGAGATCATAATGAGCAGTGTATTTATGACACAAATTACCACACAATAAGCGTCATAAGGGAACCTAAAGAAATGGAACTACCAGAACCAGAAATTGAATTACTGTTCAAGATAGCACTAGGAAACGATTTCTAAGCCAACAAACTTTAGCATTTACAGATGTAAATAATATCCCGTTTGATGCTCGAATAATTCAATCAATTGATCGTTATAAATATCATCATATTTCTTTACAGGCTTCTTAGAAGTCCCTGACACGTTGTAAAAAACCATTTCATAAGTATCGCTTGGTTGGAGTTTGATTTCAACCAAATTTCCTTTTGATCGTTGCTTACTTGGCCACTGAATAGCAACTCCGTTATGGATAAAAGCCACCTGAGCCCCAAGCATTGCTTTAAGCCTTCCATAGCCTCCCATTTGCTCCAGAATGATCTTGCCCACATCATCAGCCGTCTTCACACGATCGGCCAACACAAGCAGCCTAGAAGCGATTAGAGCCCTACTAGGGGACTTCTCCCCACAATAAGCTAAGAGTTGTTGGAGTTCTGTTTGAAGTTCTTGTGGAGATGCAATCTTATTCATGATTTAGAGAAGCCACAAAACAATTAAAGAGTTAGTTAATTTATAGTCAAACATAACTACAAATTAACTTCATTAGGCATCAGGGACTCTAAACTCCTGAGAGTTTCCAAAGTACGAACGAGAACATTCAATGAGCCAATATGATCGGCATCACCCGTGTGATTACAGGTTTTACATCGAAAATCCTCTCCTTTACGATTTTCCTTTGATACCGTACCACACTTCGGACATGTTCGGGATGTGTTGGCAGGATCTACTTCCACAAGCCGAACACGGTTCTCTTGTGCTAAATATTTAATCCTGTTGAGACATTGCCGATATGTCCACGGTATCATGGCCTTGCGAAAATTCTTTCCTCTACCCTTCTTTTTACCTTTCTTTAAATTCTTTAACTCTTCAACACCAATTGCCCTTAAACGATCAAAAGGCAAAAGCTTGACGGTCTTATTAATAAATTGTTTACGCTCTTCACAAGAACTTTTATGACCTTTACTTCCTGATCTCTTACGTCTAATCTTGTCTCTTACGGTTTTGAAATTTGTTCCGTAATATCTCTCCTCTGAATCAGAAAGAAGCTTATTTACTCCAATGTCTACTCCTAAAACATCGCCTTCAGTTTTGTAGGGGAGATCGGGTAACTCAATCCAAAGGACTAATTGATTCTCAGAAAGGGAGCAACCTTGAATCAATTTTGCTAAAGGCTTACTCATCCATTTATTGAATACAGATGTTTTCTTAGTCAATAATGTGATGCGTTTGCCTTTATTAAGAGTTGAAAGTTGTATGGCTAAATCAAAAGATTTCTTACCTTCTTGAATAGTTACAAATTTAGCGTCAAGAGTTGCTGAACCAGTGAAATTAGGAATTGAAACCATCTTACCTAATTCTTTAGCAGCTTTTCTAGTTGCTATAACAGTTTCTAGAGCTTGTTTTAATGCTTGTGATTTGTAACGCTCAGAAAGTCTTGTGCTTTGGAGACGAGCTAAAGTTTCTTTGTTTAATTTTCCACGAGTAATCCATAAAGAACGGATATAAAAGTTTACAGCTCCTCGATAGGCTTCAAGTAAAGCTTTAATTTGTCTACGCTTTTTTGCCGTAGTAAAACCTAAACTAACTTTTATCGCTCGTTTCATTTTGGTAATTCAATACATAACTCTTTTTTCAAATTCTTTATCTTATTTTGGGCTCTTCTAAGTCCGTATAATCTACAACAAAATGAAGTAATTATTGCAACGAGATCTTTAAGAAGATCCTCTTTCTCTTCTTTGTCTCTATTAATCACAACTAAATCACAGTTGAGTTTAGGGAGTAATAATTCAAAATAACTAAACCACTATCTGCCACATAACGAAAAACATTTCCTAAGTGAAAGGCTTTACGATTGCACAAAATATGATATTGCCTGAACATTTCTGGGTATCGTTTTTTGAATTCTACAGCAATTCCGTGCCCCATAACTCCCATACAATTGCAGCCATGAGCTATAGCTTCCAATCCTGGATATGTAAAAAGATCTCCTGAGAGGAACTGTGTTGGCATTTTTTCCTTATTCTTCAAAATCTTTGGGAATTATATATTTGACTCCCGTGAACAATTATCTAATAATTTCAATACGTTCCAGAATCAATGGTAAGACTTTTACTTACTAGTCGGCCAGCTCTTCGGTTTCCAACAAAGTAGAGATGTCATCTAAACTCATTTGAGTTAAATCCTCTGGCTTTCTCTTTGCTGATTTAAGAACTGCAATCTGTTG
>Ga0209777_10007952_pt1 | contig 11675 bp, 13 predicted proteins | sample FrelakmetHBP12HB_FD_187147 | JGI IMG/M metagenome (GOLD analysis project Ga0209777, IMG submission 187147) | Freshwater lake sediment microbial communities from the University of Notre Dame, USA, for methane emissions studies -HBP12 HB (SPAdes)... | ecosystem: Environmental > Aquatic >...
ACTGGCGGGGAAAAAGAGTAATTGACATCTTGAACTGGGACTTTCTTGAATTCTCTGTAGTAAAGACTCAGCCCATCTTTGTTCAAATAAATTAACTGTATAATTTGGGAATGATTTTAAAAATTCAAGAGCTAAAGCTTTAGCTAGAAAGGGTCAAATCCAAGTCTGCCAGAGTAAGCAGATGACAGAATGCTTCAAACATAAGTGCTCAATCAAATTTACTGGCTATATTAGTTCCACGCATATCTTGTACGGAAAAATTACCTTGTTTTTCCTATTTTTTTGTATTCATTTGCTTTTCTAATCATTATTTTCGAACTATCAATTCCAGTAACATTATAGTTGCGGCCTGCAAGAATCATCGCATGCAAATCTGTTCCGCAAGCTAGATCCAAGATATTTCTTGCTCTTTTTGGATAATAATCTTCAAAAATCCTTTCTATAACATCGCATTCTTTCTCGTAATCCTTGATTTCGTAGTAAATTAAGGCACGAGCACCTTTAACCGGCATTCTAAACAAGTTAACATTTGTTTGTATTAAATTCTGCTACTCAGCCAAATTTATTCACTAACTATGGTTAAATGGATTAACAAGCTAGGAAGCGAACTATCGGTCCTTTCAAAAAGGGCAAAATACTATTTGTTTCTTATCGAATATTCGCATTTTGTTAAAGCTTATATAGTAATCGACACAATATCAAAATGGAGGTTTTAAGGGAGGCAATTTGATTGGCAAGAATTTTACCAGGTGTAGAAATTAACGTAGTAAAAGAAATAGTGCCACAACAACTCAATCCATCCGGAATTGTTGGAATCGTCGGAACAGCTGAAAAAGGACCAGTATTAATGCCTAAGCCCGTCACTAGCTTTAGAGAATTTCAAGAAATCTTTGGGTCTGATGTAAGTAAAAGCTTGACTAAAGAAGTACGTCTTTGCTTTTTAAATGGTGTCTTTGAGGTTTTTGCAACCAGAATTGAAGCCACTGGGTCACAAAGTGCGAGTGGAATCATAAAAAACAGCGATGGCGAAGATGCCATCAAAATTGAAGACAAAAACATGGGCGAAGGAGGTAATGCTATTAGAGTAGGGGTGTCAAAAGGAACCGCAGGAGGAACAATGTCTGTTCAAGTAACAAATGGTGTAGCTTTTGAGGTTTTTGACAACTTAGTAGCTGACAAAGCCAGCGACACGTATGTGACTAACATCTTAAGCAGTCGTTCAAAGATGGTTAACGCATCAGACAAGTGGAGGGAACCTAAAGGCAAAGATGTAAAGCCACAAAAAAGAGACCTATGCATGGGAGAAATCACCTTATCTGGGGGTGCCACGGCACAGCCAGAACTGAAAGACTATGAGAAAGCGCTAGAGATGTTGGAAATGGAGCCTGACGTCGATTTAGTTTATGCAGGTGACTCTTGGGATGCTAAGGTTCATGCTCTAATTGATGCTCATTGCCAAAACATGAGTAAAGATGCTAAAAATCGAATCGGTGTTGGTACGGTAGGTCCTCATGAGAAAATCGAAGACATCGTAACCAGAACCAGTGTTCTTGCAAGTGATAGATTTGTCATTGTTGCGCCGTATGGCCTAAGTGGCGCGATTTCAGGATTGATAAGCAAGCTAAACTACTACGACTCACCGACATTCAAACCGTTAACCGGAATTGCTGATGTTGAAACACGATATACGCCATCACAGTTGATGGAACTTCTGAAAGCAGGTATTTTAGCGATTGAAACCAGACCAGGCAGAGGCATAATAATAGAAAAAGGGATCACAACCAGCAAAGAGCAGATAAGCGTGATGCGAGTTGCGGACCACGCTGTTAGAGGAGTAAAAAATGTTGCTGAAAACTTCATTGGCACCTTGAACACTGCTGGAGGACGAAGTGCTCTAAAGGAGAAAATCACAGAGTTCATGCTTAGCATGGGAAGAGAAGAGGCAATTGTTCCAAGCACAGATGGCAAAGAACCAGCGTTTCTCGTTGACGTATACTCATCGCAGATGGATTTCGCTCAAGGCATCGTTCGCGTTGACTTAGCCGTCAGACCCGTAAGAGCCATAGATTACATATACGCGACAATCACTGTGCAAGCTTAATTGGAGGTGAAAAACAATGCCACTAATGCCGGTTAAATCAACTTTCATGGCTGCAGCAAACGTTAGTAACGTAAAATGTGATGGAGATGTAATCAAAGGCCTTCAATCAATCGATTTCAAAATAATGAAGAGAAGAGAAAACGTCCATGCAATAGGTATTCATGAACGACTAGGAATACACTACGGCGACATGTATGTAACGGGTGTCTTAAGGGTTAGGTCGGCTTATCCCAAATTCGACAAATACATGGGCGACGAGAAGAGTTTCCAACTGGTCACTGAGCTTAAAGATCAGACTAGCAGCGTCGGAAAAATAACATTCGATGAATGCTACATCGAAAGCAAAAGTTTCTCCATGGAAGTGAATGGAACAGCACTAACCGAGTACGCTTTCACAGCAACCAGAATTAGACAAGAAATGGGTGACACTACCATAGACTTTGGAAAGATTCCAGGCGTCTAATAGCTCAAATATTAATGCAAAAAACGAGCAACAAATATCGAATTTGAGAGGGGAGACAAGTAAATGCCAAAACTGACTAAGCAAGCTATCCTTGAAGGGACTAATTCAAGAGAGACTCTAGTGGTTAAAGAATACGATAACTCCGAAGTTGTAATCCGTCCTTTATCCGACGGAGAACTGACTAAAATCTTCGAAGTTATCGGCAATGTCCCCTTGAAGAAGGATGGGACACCAAACCTGAACAAGGTTGACATCTACAAGAATTTCGAAGCATTGAGACTAGCTGCTAGCATGGGACTTGAAGACCCAAAGCTTACCGCGGAAGATGTAGCCAAAATGAAGTTTGGGGTTCCAGAGTACATTGGAATGAAAGTCCTTGAGCTGAGCGGTGTTACAGGGGAAAAAGCACAAAAAAAAAGTTAGCTATTGAAAAATTCGTTAGAACCCCTGATGGTATTGAACTAGCTGCATTGTGCATGGACTGCGGGTATAAATTCGCAGAGCACCCCAGAGACCTCACTAGAGACCAGATACTTTTTCTCACAGCAAGCATGGCATATCGTATCGAACAGCAACAAAATGTGAAGCTAGCGGCGGAGGGATATTCAAGAATAGTTGTCACCCCAGACGAAGAAGAGACTGAATAACATATGGTAGAAAGCAATTTCCTCCAGAAACCATTCGATCTCGCGTTATCTAGTCAACGTCTTATAGAACGCTTACTTGAAAATGGTCAAGGCGTCGAAAAGGTTCCAGCTGTAATTACAATAGTTTTCTCTTATTTGGATACGGTCTACCGAGTAATCACTTATGAGGCGGATGTCTGCAGAGCCATCCAAGGATTCACAATAACCCATTTTGAGCATTTATTTCCGAATTATTTTGGACTTGAAGCGACAAATGAGCACGAAGAAGAAAGTGCCGTTCGTGCTACTGGAATGTCGCCTATTTCTTTCCTTTTTAACATTTCAATGCTTCAAACTGATAACCCTCAAGCAGAAAAAGGCTTGAGAACTCAAGAGACACGTGTGCTTCCAAAATCTAAAGGTCGCAAAGAACTAGCTGACACTTCACGAAGAATCGATTGGCCTCCTCAGCCTGAAAGTATCTTCAAGTACGTGATCAATCTCCAAAAAGAGCTTGCAACTACGCTATCGCTAAAGGTTCAGAAAGCCTCTGATGCATTTTTAGAAAGCCAAAATCAGGCAATGTATCTGGCTTCGGTCGCTACGAAACCAAAGGCTGCAATTCTCAGCGAAACCATTGCTCGCCCAGCTATTGTTCCCAAAACTTCAGCAGCTAAGGCTCCCAAGGAAATCAAACCAGAAAAGACCAAAGAACCACAATTTCCGCTCATCACTCGAGAGAAGCAGAAAACAGTTCGAAAAATTGTGACGGAGGAGCTTGAGGAAACTGAATTAGCACCTCTTCAATGGATTATCGAACTCCAAAAGCGAATCGCCACAAGAACCCTTCCCCCAATTGAAAAGGCGCAATTACTGCCACCTGCAAAAGTGGTTTCTGAACCGTTTATTTCGGTAAAAAATCAAACCACTTTTCCATTAGGAATTGCAACTGAAGAAGTTATGCCTGCCGAGCCAAAAATATCATCAGATGTTAATAAAACTCCACTTTCAAGATTAGAAGAATCATCTGCTGAAAAAGAAAAAATGGGTTCGCCTCCGCCCGCTGTTCATATTCTGGCAGAAACAGTGGTCTTACGAAAGCTTCCCTCGCTAATCGAATATGTCCAAATGGTGCCTGCTCTCATTTTGGCCAAAAGTATTGAGGAAGCACAAGTTCCTCGTCTTCCGCCTATACAAGTTGCAGATGAAACCGATCAATCCCAGAATCCTCTAACTACTGATCTTGAAAGCGCTGAAAACAAGCTAGTGATATCTCATCTCATTGCATATCTAAATTCGTTGCCTGCTTTAACTCTTGGAGGACGTAAAACCTTCATCACTACCGAGAAGGCTGATATTCCTTTTGTAACACCCGCTTCAGGGTTTGTCCCTTCTCTCGACCAGAACACTGAAGCAACTAAGATTCGCTTAAATGCTCCTCAAATGCCTTTGGAAACGCTGCCGACTTCGTATTTTTCAAGAATACTAAAACCTCTGCTCGCTAACCTCCACACCGTACAGACTATCCTTGCCTCATATTCGAGATCAAAGGTAACTCTAACAAGTAGTTTAGCTGAACGAATCCAAAACTTTCGAGAAACAGAGGTAAATTTAGTAAAAAAGGCAAGAGAACCATTTTCTCACACGCCAGAGTTGGATGCTGAATCGTCTGAAACAGAAATTTCGCAGCTTCCTTCAAAGTTCACTAAAACAACACGTCGGTCATTGCGGAAGAATCAACAAACAATTGAAGAACACCCAGCTTTGAAAGGGCGTGAAAAGCTAAAACGAGTGCCTCAACGACGAAAAGGGGAAAAGCGATTTTATCGAGAAGAAAATACTAAAGTTTTCCAAAGAGGGGCTATTGAAAAGGCGGAAGTTCTCTCATACACCCCAATTCAGGCTTCCCTTTCCATTGAAGAACAAATATCTCAGAAACCAAAGAGGCGAGAGCCTGCAACATTAATTGAAGACATTCAACATGTTTGGGCAATATATGCTAAAAATCTGCCCGATTTAGCTGTCTCGGGTCCTATTAGAACAACTATGCTTGATGAGCTTTCCGCCGGCATGAAAGTATCCGAGGCGCTTAAACCTAATGCCATGGAGGAGCCTGCTTTTCAAAAAACCAGCGAACCTGTTAATTTCGACCAACAATTTGATTCATCGAAGAATTCATTTCAGACTTTTAGAGAGTTTGAATCGAAGTCTATTGACGTTTCATTATCCGCCAATACTGCCAATGAAGACTTAAGGGTGCTTGAGAGAAAGATTGGCAAAATTCTATCGGAACAACTCTCAGACACTGGCTTAGCTCCGCCAGTAACAAGCGCGATTCCAAGCCAAGCTAGATCCGGTTTGCTCAGTTCAGGTTTGCCTGACCTTTATGCTTCGCATACAGCATCTACTAGACTAGTTAGGCAGGGCAGCATCCACGGAGGCATAAACCTGAATATTGTTACGGATGCTGAGGACTTAAGAGAATTAGAAAAGAAGATCCGTCAAATCCTTGCAAAACAGATTTGCGGATACTATGGAACTTCGAGGTTATGAGAATAGCCCTTGAAAATGAAATTAGACGACTTTGAACTCATAAAACGGGTCGACAAAGATGGAAAAGCAAATGAAATCAGAAGTATCTCAAATCTTGTCGTCTACGGGAAACGTCGACTAGTGGAACTCCAAATCCCAGGTTCCGTAGGCAACGTTTTCCAAGATATGGGAAGAAACCCAATTACTATATCCTTGGATGGAGAACTTACAGGTCTACAAGCAACAAAGGTCTTGGAGGACCTGAATTCTAAGTTTGAACTGAAGAAGCCAATCAAGTTTTCAACAGACATCCCGACAATTAGTGGAATTACGGAAATCGTGATTGATAACTTTACAATCCACTTCGCTAAGGGTGACCGCCTTGGTATCCGATACTCGATAGTTCTAAGGGAGTATGCTTCTGCAAACACCGGTTGGAAAAAAGGTCCAGGCGAGACACTACCTCCGAGTCAAGAGGCAGACTCGAAGAAGGAAGTTCAAAAAAAAATAGACAAGGTGCTTGAAGAAAACAAGCATGGAGATGGATCAAGTGGTTAACGATGATGTAATGCGGCCAAACTACGAGGTCACAGTGGGGTCGAAGAAATTTAGCAGAGAAACCGGTCCCGAACTCGTAAGCCTCAGAGTCTTCAGAAACGTTGGGTTACCCACGGATTCGGCGGAATTATTCCTCATCGGAAGCAATTCATACTCCTTCAAGAAGGGAGACGACACCAAGATTAAACTTGGTTACGACGACAAAACAGAACCTGTGTTCAGAGGCGCAGTCGAAAACATAAATCAAGAACTTAACACGGTGCGAATTACTGCGCTTGGCTCAGGTGCAAAGCTTCTCCGTTTAAGGCTTAATAGGATTTACCTTAGCCAAACGGTAGGTCAGATAGTGAAGAACATTGCTCAAGAAGCAAAAATCCAAGTAAAAACTGCGTCTGACGGAATCACCGTTCCGATCTATACGATAACTGATAAGATGAACGGTTACGAGCATATTCTTAGGTTGGCGGAAAGATGCAACTTTGATGCTTACTTCACGGAAGACGAACAGCTCGTGTTTAAAGAGTGGGGAAAATCCAAGAATCACCCTATTAAATACGGTCACGAAATAATCCGTCTTGAAGCTTTCGACTACTCACCCTTGTACAAAAGCACCGAAGTCTACGGGGAAAGCCCTTCCAGCATCAAAGGCTCGGATACGTATCATTGGCTGACTAAGAAAGAGGTGAAAGGCGAAGCTGGAAGTGGCGAAGTGCTTTCGGTTCATGATCCAGCCATCAGGGATCAGAAAACGGCTGAGACAGTTGCCAAGGCAAGGATGGAGAAGCTTAAGTATACTCTTGGCTTGGTTGTTGACACTGTAGGTAAACCTGCCATAAAATTGGGAGACACCGTGACTTTTGAGAACGCTCCTTATTCAGGTTTGAAAGGTACGCTAGAAGTGCGAAGCCTAGAACACAATTTGAGTAAAGACAGAGGTTTCATGTCAATCGTTACGTGTTGGAGTAAGGTGTGACAGGATGAGTATAGTTGAAACAATGAGGATTGTCGCACAGAAAGAGCTCACAAAAATTCAACTGCCTACGTTAGGTGTTGTGACCTCAATTTTTCCGCATTCCAATGCAAGTGACAACGACAACTACGAGTGTAATGTGAGGTTGAAGAACACTAAGCTTGAGTTGAGAAAAGTGCCAATCGCCACTCAATGTATAGGTTTGGCAGGCATCCCTCGAGTAGGAGATCTTGTAATTGTAGTCTTCATTAATGGTGACATAAATGCGCCAATCGTTACGGGTAGACTCTACAACGATGAAGATAGACCACCTCTAAATAAGGGTGAGGAAATAATTTACATACCACCTTATAGTGCGAATCCTAAAGTCAGAAGAATCTACATGGAGTTCCCTCAAGGAATGATTCTCAAGATAACTGATGATGAAGTGGACATAAAAGCTGGAGAGACTAAGGTAATTATTTCCAGAGATGGCGACGTTCTCATTGAGTCAAAGGCGAATGTTAACGTTTTAGCAGATGGAGATGCCACTCTAAAGTCTAAGGGCAACTTCACCATCAAAGGTGCAAGTGTAAATATAGAAAGTGATAAAGATATGAATCTCAAATCCGGGAGCGACTTGAAAGTCAACTCGGGAGCAGCAGCTGAAATCAAATCCTCTGCAACGATGAACGTGGAAGCAAGTGCAACTATGAAAATCAAGGGGGCAACAGTCAACATAAACTAAGGTGAACTATTATGGCCCAAAAACAGCGAATAGGAAAAGACCTCAGGTTGCAATTTGTCGAGTTGGGCGCTGACCTATCGCCAACAGTCAAAGGCGATTTGGATATTGTTGAAAATGAAGACAACCTTCTTCAAGCAATCACGATTAGGCTCTGCACGGATGAAGGTGAACTGTACGACATCGGGCACGCAGATTATGGTTCACGCCTTTTCGAAGCCGTAGGCGAAATAAACAATGAGGCTACTAGGAAAAGAATTGAGTTGATAGTGCGAGAATGCCTCTCTCAGGAACCAAGAATCAAGGAGGTTGTCAATGTTTCCGTTTTAACAAACAAGGCTGATCTTCAACGAGTGGACATCGAAATTACAGTTTTGCCAATTGAAAGTAATCAGTATGTAACTTTGTTATACCCATTCAGTTTGGAGGGATAAAAAAAAGATGCCGTTTGAAAAAAAGGAGTATAGGCAAATCGCCAGAGAAATCCTATCGCAAATAGCTGGCGGAACCGTTTCTGAAACTCTACACTTTGATCAGCGCAGTAGAATCTATAAATTACGCAACGCGCCCATCACTCAGATCGATGCAGTGACTGGATCCTTCAAAGGCGCGGTAAAACTGTTTGAAAAAGGCACCGATTACCGTTTGAACACTGATGCGATTGAGTGGCTAAGCCAAGGTGTAAATCCAGATGACGGAACTTTGTTCACCGTGAACTATTTGTCCACAAGCAACTCTGGAATTACAGACTTAAATGCAGGGAGCGTAGTCAGAACAATCGTTGAAGCAGTAAGCAGAGAAATAGAGTACCTCTATCTTGAGATGGAGGAAGTGTACCTTTCAGGATTCTTAGACACGGCAACTGGGAAAGCGTTGGATTTTGTGGTTTCAATTCTTGGAATCAAGCGTAAGCCTCCTCAAACCTCATCAGGCTACGTGACTTTTGGCAGAACCTCAGAACCTGAATTACAAACAATTACTAATGAAATCCATCTTTTCGACGGTTCAACAGAGTACGAACTGAAAAAGCTCTTGGCAAAAGAAGTAACAAGAATTGAAGGCACAATGGAAGGTGAGTCGAGGATATTTGAGAAAGAAGCTGACTTTCTATTAGCTAAAAACAACATCAGGTGGCTTACTGAGGGTTTTAAACCAGATCCGAAAACAGTCTTTAAAGTTGATTACACTGCTTTTCGAGAAATAACGATTCCTCAGGGAACCTCAGTCGCAACTCAATCTTCAAAACCCGAGGACGTCCGAATGTTTAATACTGTGGAGAGCAAAACGCTGGTTTCTACTAGAGAAGGGAAATGGGAAGCAGAAATCCAAGTGATATGTGCAGCCCCAGGACCAAGGGGAAATGTGCTTGCTGGAACTATAGGCGTAATGCCTCAGGCCATCCCTGGAGTAGAATATATAATAAACAAAGCAGACACAACAAACGGGGTTGATTCCGAACAAGATGAGGAACTCAGAGAGAGGTCAAAACACGCTTTAGAGTTTGCCGGAAAAGCAACATACTCGTCAGTTGAATCAGCAATAAAATCTGTTGAAGGGGTAAGATCACTATTAATTGAAGACATGCCAGATAAGGTGCCAGGAATCGTAAAGGTAATCGTTGACGGTGGAGACCTTGAAAAGATTCGAGAAGTCGTTGACGACACAAGAGCGGCTGGAATAAAAGTCGAAATCTCCAAACCAAACATAGTTCACGTCGATATGATGCTAACTTTAGTTCTGGAGAAATCTGCAGTTCCCGCAGAAGTTTCCTCCGAGGTGGAAAAGCGAATCCGAGCTTACATTTCAAATCTCGGAATAGGTGATAGTGTGCTCTATTCAAGAGTTGTGGAATCGATCGTCGGATCCGATGGAATTTGGGATGTACGTGATCTCAGATTGATTGCGTATCGACCTGAAAAAATGATTGAGAGCGAACAAGGTAATCTTGAAATAAGTCATGAGGAAAGGGCTGAACCCAAAAGAATTAACATCTCGTTTGAGATGAGGAAATAGGAATGGCCACGTTAGAAAAGATTAAAGCAAGATTGCCAAGATTTTACAAGTGTTGGGATAATGAATCCCTCATCTCCATTTTGCTGCAATCAATTAGTTCTGAAATGGAGTTAGCAAACAGTGAAATCACAGAGTTGATTAAATCGCATTGGGTTGATACAGCAAGGGGCGACCAATTAGATTGTTTATGCTCACTCGTTGGATCAAAAAGATATCCTAACGAGACCGATGAACACTTACGTGCCTATCTAAAGAAAGCCGTGGATGAAATTAAAGGTGGAGGTACCGTCTCGGTTATTCTCGAATCGCTCAGAAGTCTGATTAAGAATGAAGAAAACTTCCGGCTCATCGAGAATCCTCCCATCGAAACAGTGTCAGAGGTTGCAGTGAAAGCAAACGACACGTGGCAGCTTGGAAGCAACAGTATCGAAAATGAACAGGCGACTATATCAGTCACAGTAGAAGAAGATGGCGAAGTTATCAATCCTCAATTGTCAAACCAGGACACTAATGAGTCGCTAATTTTTAATGGAACTTTAAAGAAAGGAGATGAGCTAATTCTAAAACAGAATTCTGCTTTACTTAACTCGAAGGATGTGACAGAGAACATGTCCCCCTCAATTGTGCCTGTACTTAGGAGGAAAAGATCAACTTGGAAATATAGTGAGGCACTTCAAGAGAAGATAGGGGTTTTCAACAAAGGTCGTTTTGATGAGCACACTTTTGCTATAGGAGTGCCCACAGTAAAACTTCGTTTTGAATGGATCAGGCGGCAACCCGCTACCTTTATGGTTCAGGTTAAATCTGAAGCCTTGAAGATAAATGGGCTCAGTGAGGATAACCTGCAGAAGGCTATGGATTCTTTGAAAGGTGTGGGAGTAAACGCAATAGTCAAAATAACAGAGGAGTTAGAAAAATGACAAAATTCAATCCTTTATTAAGGAAGCCTGGAGAGATAATCAAATCTGAAGATTGGAACAAGATGCAAGAAGACATTCGATCAGACATTGATGAGCTAAAGCATTTGATTGAAGCGCTAAAAGACTATGTAGACAACATGGAAGAAAACGCAACGTTGCTGAACATGGACAGTCTCGTAGGCAAAGCCTACAATCTAGATGAAGTTATATCGGGCGAAAGGCAGAGCTACGAAAGTCAAATGGTCGGGTTACTCACGAAACAATGGCTTGCTCTCAAAGGCGGAGTTGGAGACATCTGCAAATTCAGCATCGTTTCTAATCTTGAGTTATTCGACTACTGGTCAGGCGCTGATAAAGGAGACAAAAAAACTTTGGAAGTGACATTCAACTACATTGATGGAACAAACGCGGTAATAAGCGACTTATTCATACATGATCGATCCAAACTTCGTCCTAAAGGCACAGATAACCCCCCCATTGAATATCTACTTTCTCCCAATGAATTCGTATGGTACAGATATAGAGTGATCAATCCAAATCCCGAAAAAGAAGTCTTAAGCATAAACTTCAGAAACCTGCTTGCAGATTGCACGCCGAGAATAGGCAATGTAATTCACTATCGATCGAAAATCATACCAAGAAAGGTTCTGGCTGAGTGATAGGTATTGCTGAAGGAATTTGAGAATAAACTTATTGAAATCCTCCAGCAAAATCCAGAAATCCTTAAAGCAAATATTGTGGCAAACTCAACACCTAGCAAATCACCTG
>Ga0209777_10007953_pt1 | contig 11673 bp, 10 predicted proteins | sample FrelakmetHBP12HB_FD_187147 | JGI IMG/M metagenome (GOLD analysis project Ga0209777, IMG submission 187147) | Freshwater lake sediment microbial communities from the University of Notre Dame, USA, for methane emissions studies -HBP12 HB (SPAdes)... | ecosystem: Environmental > Aquatic >...
CCGATCTAGCGGCCCGCCCCGCCCTCGGTCCGGATGACCATCGGCACGGTGGTCTTGCCACCAAACATGTAGCGGTTCTTGCCGGCCTGGTTGACGAACTGGTCCATCGCCAGCGTCATGAAATCGACATACATGATCTCGGCCACGGGCCGCATGCCGCACATGGCGGCCCCGGTGGCGGCCCCGGCGATGACGGCCTCGCTGATGGCCGTGTCGCGGACTCTGGTCTCGCCGAACTCCTGGACGAGCCCCTGCGTGGCGCTATACGCGCCGCCGTAGATGGCCACGTCCTCGCCCATGACGAAGACGCGCGGGTCGCGCCGCATCTCCTCGGCCAGGGCGTCACGAATCGCTTCTCGATACATGATGACCGGCATCGGAACTGCCCTTTCATACTGATACTACAGCGCCGCTTGGCGCGGAATCCATGGGTGCCACGGCTGCGCCTTGTGCAGCCGTGGTCGTCGGCCGGGACTCGCGGCTGCAAACTGCGCAGCCGTGGCACCCACAATGTTAAAGTTGACGCACTACTAAACGGTTAACCGATACGCTTCAGGCCCTTCTCGTCCTCGACCCAGCCGCAGTACACGTCGTCCATGACCTCCGACGGGTTCGGGTATGGGCTTTCCTCGACGGCGAACTTTTCGGCGGCCGCAATGGCCTTGTCGACTTCGGCCTGGAGGGCATCGAAGAACTTCTCCGTCAGCACGCCCTCGGCCAGGAGGTCGGCCTTGAAGAGTTTGATCGGGTCGCGGTCGTGCCAGTAGGCCTCTTCTTCCTTCGTGCGGTAGACGCGCGGGTCGCTGCGCGAATGGCCGCGATAGCGGTAGGTCATGGCCTCGATGAGGCTCGGCCCGTCGCCGCGCCGGGCGCGGGCGATGGCCTCCAGGACTGCCTCCCGCACCTCCAGGACCTTCTGCCCGTCCACCCGCACGCCCGGCATGTTGTAGCCGGCGGCCCGGCTGCAGATCGAGCCCACGGCGCACGCGCGGCTGAAGGCCACGCTCATGCCGTAGAGGTTATTCTCACAGATGTAGATGACCGGCAGTTTCCACTTGCCGGCCATGTTGAGCGACTCGTGGAAGTTGCCCTCGTTGGACGCCCCGTCGCCGAAAAAGCACAGGACCACGCTGTCCTTCTTCTGCATCTGGCACGCCAGGGCGGCCCCCGTGCCGACCGGGATGTTGCCGCCGACTATGCCGGTGGCGCCGAGGTTGCGGTTGGAGACGTCGGCGATGTGCATCGAGCCGCCGCGGCCCTTGCAGTAGCCGGTGGCCTTGCCGCAAAGCTCGGCCATCATGAGCTTCAGGTCCGCCCCCAGCGCCAGGCAGTGCCCGTGCCCGCGGTGGGTGCTCGTGGCGTAGTCGCGCTGGGCCATGGCCGAGCAGGCGCCGACGGCCACGGCCTCCTGGCCGGCGTAGACGTGGCTTGCGCCCTGGAGGATGTTCCGCGCGAGAAGTTCGAAGACCTTGTCCTCGAAGCCGCGGATTTCCATCATGCGCCTGAGGAGGCCGATCTTGAAATCCTTCGTCAGCCCCCCCGCCTTGGCAGGCGCGGCCCTGGCGGGTGCAACTTTCTTGCGTTTCACTTCCTTTGTTTTGGCCATCGCGATGACTCTCCCAAAAAACGCGCCGCGCAAGCGCGGCGGCTAAACGTGTTTGCCGCGGCAACCGGCTAACAGGCCGCCCCAAAAACGCGCCGCGCAAGCGCGGCGGCTAAACATGATACGTGCCAAAAAGGCCGGGTATTATAGCCGCAGGGCCTCGGGTACGCAACCCAGGATGTCCAGGGCCGTGACGCCCAGGATGCCCAGCCTCTCGGCCGCCAGGTCCCCTGCCCGGCCGTGCGCCCAGACCGCCAGGACAGCCGCCTCGAAGGGCGGCATGCCGCTCGCCACCAGGGCCGCCAACATGCCCGTCAGGACGTCGCCGGCCCCGGCCGTCGCCATGCCAGGGTTGCCGGTGGTGTTGACGTACATCCGCTGGCCATCGGTGACGACCGTGCCGTGCCCCTTGAGGACCGCGACCACGCCGCGCGCGGCCAACTTCGTGGCGGCGTCCTCGCGGTCGGCTTGGATTTCCCTGGTCGTCACGTCCAAGAGGCGCGCGGCCTCGCCGGGATGCGGCGTGATAATGACGGGGGCGCGGGCGGCCCTGAAGACGTTGGCCCCATGGCGCCCGAGGACGTTCAGGCCGTCGGCGTCCAGGACGATCGGGATCGCCACGTGCGAAAGGACGGCCTGGACCACGCCCGCCACGCCGTCGGTCTGCCCCAAGCCGGGCCCCATGGCCAGGACCTGCCAGCCTTCGGCCAGTTTGAGGACCTGCGGGGCGCCTTCATGCACCAGGTGCGCCCCATCGTCGGGCAGCGGCGTGGTCGTGCAGCACGGCGCCAGGCCCGCCACTGTGTCGAGGGCGGCATCCGGCGTGGCGATCTTGACGAGGCCCGCCCCCGCCCGCAGGGCCGCATTGCCGACCAGCGCGGCGGCCCCGGCCATGCCGCGGCTGCCGGCCACGACAAACACCAGGCCCGCCGTGCCCTTGTGGGCATCGGCCGGACGCATCGGCGGTTTGGGAATAGCGTTAAAGCGTTGCATTGATGTAGCCATGTCGCGTTGCCACATTTAGCCGGCGAGTTTACTCGCCGCGTGTTTTTTCACCGGCCGACGCCCCGCGAACGATCAGGGCCGCCAGGTACCCCGCGCCGAAACCGTTGTCGATGTTGACGACGCCTATGCCTGCGGCACAACTGTTGAGCATCGTCAGCAGGGGCGCCAGGCCCTGGAAACTCGCCCCGTAGCCGATGCTCGTCGGAACGCCGACGACCGGCACATCCACCAGGCCGCCCACGACGCTCGCCAGCGCCCCCTCCATGCCGGCAACCACGATCACAACGGTCGCCTTCGCGAGCGCCTCGGTGTGCGCCAGCAACCGGTGGATACCCGCAACACCGACGTCGTAGAACGGCTCCGTCCGGCACCCCATGACCTCGGCCGTGACGCGAGCCTCCTCGGCAACGGGCTGGTCGCTCGTGCCGGCCGAGACGATCGCCACGAGGCCGTCAAGCTTCTGACACCTCTGGCGGCCCACCAGAACGATCGCACGGGCCGCCTTGTGGTAGATCGCCTCCGGATGATGCGCTCGGACCGCCTCGTAGACCTCCGGCGCGGCCCGCGTCGCCAGGACGGCGTGGCCGTGGTCGGTCATGCGGGTGATGATGGTCACGACCTGCTCGGTGGTCTTCCCCTGGCAAAAAATCACCTCGGGGAAGCCGCAACGGATGGAGCGGTGGTGGTCGAGCTTGGCGAAGCCGAGGTCCTCAAAGGGCATGTGGCGGAGGCGCTCCGCGGCCTCATCGGGCGTGATGCGGCCCTCGCTCACGGACTTCAGCAGTTCTCGCAGGCTTTCGGGGTTCACGTGGCGGCACCTGTCTGGTTGAGCAAGGACACATTATAAAGCCCCCGTGGGGATGGGTAAAGGCGAAAGGCCGCGCAGGCGCGCCTACGCCCGTGCTTCGAGGTCGAGGCCGGCGAACTGGCCCGCCTGGGCGTAGTGATACGCCAGGCCGGCGACCATGGCGGCGTTGTCGGTGCAGTAGCGCATCTCGGGCAGGATGATCTCGATGCCAAGCCGCTCGCCCTCCTCCATGAACCGCGTCCGCAGCCGCCGGTTGGCCGCAACGCCGCCGCCCACGATGATCCGGTCCGCGCCGCGACGCTCCGCCGCACGCAGTGTCTTGCCGACCAGAACATCGACAACGCATTCCTGGAAGCTTGCGGCCACGTCGGCGAGTTCCTGCTCCGAAAGCTTCGTTTCTCGCTTCTTCACGTCCGCTCCGTGGCCGCGCACGTGGTAAAGGACGGCGGTCTTGAGGCCCGAGAAACTGAAGTCCGGCGAATCGGCCGAGAGCCACGGCCGCGTGAACTTCACGGCGTCGGGCCGGCCAGCCTCGGCCGCGCGGTCGATGCTCGGCCCGCCGGGGTACGGCAGGCCCAGGAGCGTGGCGACCTTGTCGAACGCCTCGCCTGCGGCATCGTCGGTCGTGGCGCCCACGAGTTCGTGCCGCATCGGGTCGGAGGAATAGTAGATACTCGTGTGGCCGCCGGAGACGATGAGGCTGACGCACGGAAACGGCAGCCGCTCGCGCTCCAGGCACCCCGCGTAGATGTGGCTCTCGACGTGGTTGATGCCCACCAGCGGCCGGTCGTGCAGCCAGGCGAGCGTCTTGGCGGCCGTCAAGCCCAGGAGCAGCGACCCGATCAAGCCGGGCCTGTACACCGCCGCCACCGCATCGACGTCGCCGGCGCCCGCGCGGGCCTGTTCGAGGGCCTCGGCGATGACCGGCACGAGGGCCTCCAGGTGTGCCCGCGAGGCGATCTCCGGCACAACGCCGCCGTACTTGCGGTGGATTTCGACCTGGGTCGCTATGACGCCGGAAAGGACGCGGCGGCCGTCTTCAACGACCGCCGCGCAGGTTTCGTCGCACGACGTCTCGATACCTAAAATTTTCATAACGGAAGTTCAAAGTTCCAAGTTCAAGGTTCAAAGTGCAAGGTCAAAGCGACCGTGCCGCGAGGACGGGCGTCGTTTTGAACTTTGAACTTTGAACCTTGAACTTTGAACTGTCGTTCAGGCCGCCTTCTTGGCCTCGGCCGGCTTCGGCTGCTCCATCTTGACGGGTTCCTTCTTCAGGTACTTCTCAATGACGTCCATGCTGCGCAGGACGTCGATGGCCCGCTGGAGTTGCTTGTCCTCGGCGGGCTTGACCGGCTTGGCGGCGGCCGCGTCGGTCGCGGCGCCGGGCGCGCCTTCATCGGTATCAGGCATCACCGGACCGTCGGACTTCGGTTTGTCGGACTTCGGGGCCTCGGTCTTGGGCTTATCGCTCTTGGGCGGAGTTTCGGACTTCGGGGCCTCGGTCTTGGGCTTCTCGCTCTTGGGCGGAGTCTCCGGCTTGGGCGCATCGGTCTTCGGCTCGTCGGACTTCGTGGCATCCGGTTTCGCCGGACCTGGCTTGGCGGCATCGGACTTGGCGCCGTTGAGGCCCCTGTGAATCACCTCGGCTTCCATGCGTGCCCTGAGGATCCCGATGTAATCCTCGGGGGTCATCGGGACGATGATGTCGGGCATGACGCCCCACTCGTCGGTTTCCTTCATGTCCTCATCGCGGTGGATGTTACGGCCGCTGGGGAGGTAATACTTGCTCGTCGTCAGCTTCAGGGCCGCCTTCTCGCCTTCCAGTTGGATGACGTTCTGGACGCTCCCCTTGCCGAAAGACCGCTCGCCGAGGATGACCGCCCGGTGATGGTCCTGGAGACAGCCCGAGACGATCTCGCTGGCGCTGGCGCTGAACGGATTGATGAGGACCACCATCGAGAAGAACGGAAGCGTTCCCTCCTTGGTGGCGGTGGCCTCCCAATTAGGCGTGATGCGGCCCTTGGTCGAGACAATGACGCCGTGGTCGATGAACATGTCGCAGACTTCGACGGCGGTCTTCAGGATGCCGCCGGGGTTGAACCGCAGGTCCAGGATGAGGCCCTTCATGCCGTCCTTGACGAGCGGCTCCAGGGCCTTGCGAAGGTCCCCCGCGCTGGCCTCGGTGAAACTGGTGATGCGGACGTAAGCGATCTTCTTCTCCGGATCGATCCAGTGGACCCACTGGTCCTTGTCGTCGCGTTTGATGCCCTTGATGCTGTGGACCTCGATCATCGCGCGGGTGATGGTGAACTCCTCCAGTTCGCCGGTCATGTGGCGGACCTTGATACGGACCTTCGTGCCCGGGTCGCCCGTCAGGATCTTGACGGCGTCTTCCGTATTGCGGATGGTCTCGGTGCTCTTGCCGTCGATCTCGGCGATGAGGTCGCCCGCTAGAACGCCGGCCTTGTAGGCGGGAGTGTCTTCCAGCGGACTGATGACCGACAGGAACCCCCGCCGCATGCCGATCTGGATGCCGATGCCGCCGAACTTGCCGCGCGTGTTCTTGTTGAACTCCGGCAACTCGCTCTCGGGAATGTAGTTGGAAAACGGGTCAAGGCTGCTGAGCATGCCGCTGATGGCGCTCTCGAACATCTTCTTGGTGTCAACGTCTCGCACGTACTGCTTCTGGACGAGGCGGACGATCTCGATGAACCGGTTGAACTGGTCGTAGAGCTTGGCGTCCGCGGCTTCCTGCTCCGCCGCCGCCTCAAAGGCCCAGATCAACAGCGCACCGGTCACGACGACCAGGAGCAACCCCATGAGGTTCCTACGCGCCATTCGATATCTCCTCGCCGCCATCGGCGGCCACCCCGCCCGCACTTACCCAATACTACAGCGCCACTTGGCGCTTAATATACCAGAACTATTCTACCAGCGCACGCCCGCTTTGCAAGGGTCGCGTCCCGAACGACCGCTTCTCGAGCCGAAGATCGCCTGGCGAAACCGCGTCGCCAGGACGCCAACGTAGGCCGCCGACACCGCCGCCGTCGCCGGCCGCCCCAGCCTCGCGGCCACGGCCGCGAGAGCCTTGTTGGCCTCGCAAGCCAGTTGCACGCGGTCCAGTCGCTCGCCGGCCAGCGATTCCACGAGCCTCCAGAGCCACGCGGCCTCGGCCGCCGGCTGGTCGGCGATCGCCGCGAGCGGCCGCACGTCGGCCAGCGCCCCCAACGTCACCATCGCCGGCGCGCTTGGGGAGCAGCCGCGCACCACCTTCTCCCACAGCAGCCGCGCGCTAACAATGCAGCGGCGCCGGATGGCCTCGGCCTCCGCACGATCAGAGACGGGCAGCACGAACCGTTCGCCGGCCAGGGCCCGCGCCGGCAGAGGCCGAAGCCGCTCCGACCGTATGCCTTCGCTTTGCCGAAGCAGCGCTGTCGCAACCAGGCGCCTCGAACGGACCGCGGCAAGGGCGCCTCCGCACTGGGGACACCGTCCATCGCCAGCCGCCCAGGTCCTGCATCCCTTGCAACGCCAGCGCACGACGACAACGGGTGCGGCAATCCCCGCGGAACGCACCACCGCCGCAAGGGGGCTGCTCAGGAACGCATGCGACCGAAACTCCCCGGGCACCTGCCCCGCCAGAAGATAACGCAGGACGAGACCGATCGCGTCGATTCCTGGGGCCCAGCCGAACGGTGGCCCGTCCGGCCGATCGGCCAAGCCGATGCCCAGCAGGCGCAGGTCCTTGCGCCCCGCAGCCAGACTCTTGAGGAACACCAGCCCCAGCGGCGAGGCCACCTCGTGCCTGAGGTCCTCGCGGTTGCAACCATGGGTCGTCACTCCCATTTTCTCCAGCGCCGGCCGAATCACGCTCCAAGTACGGTCCACGATACCCGGCCAGTAGACACGAAGCGCGCTGTCCGGCTTCAGCAGGCGCGCCGCCAACAGCCGCGCGATGCACGCCGGACCCGCCGCAATGCCAAGCGCGGGGATCCGTTCGGCGATCTCCCGAGACCACAGGATGGCCGCGGGCAGGCTCACCAGCGCCACCGCGCTGGCAACGAAATCCTCAACCGTCGGCAGATAGCCGTGCGGCCCGTTCGATGGCGGCGGGCCGGCGCAGCGGTCAATCTCGTGCCGGATAGGTTCGGGCACGCATGCGCCCAATCTCAGCGCCGCCCAGCCGCGAACCTCAGGGCAGAACCGTCCAGCCCCCGACACGTCGGACATAGTGTCACCCTCAAGTGTGCCGCCGAGGGTCTGCCCGGCCTGTGCCGCCGGCCGCTGCTTCTTTGCCGCGGCAACCGGGCTCCCCACGTATGTGTTTAGCGTGAACGCTGAAACGGGGTGGCACGGCAGCGGCGCCTTTGCCGCGGCCGTGCTGACTGTGCCCATCCGGGAAGCACGATCACGCAACGGCGGTCGCTTGGGCGACCAGGCTGTGGCCGTGCCACCCGGCGCTCTACGCTAAACAGATACCTCCCCACGCATCGGTAACGGTGCCCCACGCCCGAACCGATGTAAGGTAAACGCTGCTGCTACCATGACTTAACGCGACCGGCCGGACAGTATAGGAACGCCGGGGCGACACCGAGCGTCGGCCCCGAGGGAGTAGTGACAACTGTGTGTCGCTCTTGTGCCAGATATGCGACTCAAGATAGGCATTTCACCCACCTGGGCAGGGGTTGCCGGGCCGAGCCGCCTTGCCTCGCTGCGGAAAGGGCTCGACAGCCCTCGCGGCCGGCCAGGCCACCTGCGGACACCCATCCCCGGCTTGGCCACCACAGACGTAACTACCTGATGCTGCACAACTTAGGCAGATTCGCCCCTGCCATTATCGTCCGCGGAGCGGGACGGGCGGGCAATTACTTCAGGAGAAATTTGCTTTTTGAAGAATCGGTGTTATATTGTTACCAACGGGACTGGTGCAGGTCGGGTTGGGAGGCCCGGCCCACGGGTCCTGAGCTTGTACCATTGTGTCCGCGAACCAGGGGAGTCTTGGACTTTCCCCATCCGTTCGTCACATGGCACCAAGGGGGTTGCCTATGGGGACGAATCGGGGGCCATTTCTTTGTTTGCTGGCTCTCGCATGCGTCTGCGCGTGGTCTGCCGGTGCGCGCGGCGCGGGGGTCACCCAAGGCGTGTGGGTCACCCAACAGGTGGACACCTACCACGACGTGGGCCTGTTGACTTCCCTGGCGGTGGATCCCAGCAGCAGCTTCCCGGCCATCAGTTACTACGACCAGACCAACTACTGCCTGAAGTACGCCTCCTGGGAAGACTCCGTCTGGACCAACCAAACGGTCGATTCAGGGTTCGTGGGCACGCATAGCTCGCTGGCGTTCTACTCCACCAATACGCCACGGATCAGTTACACGTCTTACGATCCCGTTCTGAAGGTCGTCAACGGCGTCAAGTACGCCTCTTGGAACGGCTCCTCCTGGACCACCCAATTCGTGCAAAGCGGCTCGAACCTGGGCGAGTACACGTCCCTCGCCATCGACAGCATGGGCCAGGCGCACATCAGTTACTATGACCGGGGCAACGGCACGCTAAAGTACGCCACGCAGAGCGGCTCGCAGTGGAACATCCAGACGGTCGACACCGGCGACGTGGGCCTGTATTCCTCGCTCAAACTGGACGTCAACGGCAATCCGCGGATCGCATACCACGACGAAACCAACGGCACGCTGAAGTATGCCGCATGGGACGGCAGCGCCTGGCAACGCACCGTCGTGGACTCCAGCGCCCACGTCGGCGCGCATCCGTCGCTGGCGCTCACGAGCATGGGCGATCCGATCATCTCCTATTTCGACTCTACCAACACGGACCTCAAGCTCGCCATGTACCTCAACGGCACGTGGCACACCGGGGTCGTCGACGCCACGCCGGTCACGGGCTTCGGCAACTCCCTGGCGCTGGATCCCGTGTCGGACCTGCCGCGCATCGCCTACGCCACCGGCGACCCGGCCACGGATACGGACCTGAAGCTAGCCTGGTGGGACGGCGAGGCGTGGCAGTTTGAGACTGTGGACAGTCCCGGCATCGTGGGCGAGTTCCCATCGTTGGCGCTGGGCCGGCACATCGGTGAACCGATGATCAGTTACTACGACCGCACCAACGGCGACCTGAAGTTCGCGTCGCCCGACGGCATGATGGCGCCCGAACCGGCGACGCTGGGCGTCCTGGCCATCGGCATGCTTGCGGCGTGGTCCCGCCGGCCCCGCGCGCGGCATGTATAGGGCCGTCGTCCCCGGCTTGAATCTTCGGAGCCCTTGCTTCCCGTCCCTCACTTCCCGGCTACGGCGATCAGCCGCTTGAAGAGAACGTTCGAGAGTACCCACAGCGCATCGAGCGGCAGTTGCCGGTCCGCGGCGCGGTCCAGGAGCACCTGCGCCCGCGCGGGAAACTCCTCATCGGCCCGCCACAGGACGATCGTAATCGGCACGCGCGGCAAGGCCGCGAACTCGTAGGCCGCATCGCCTGCCGCAACTGCGCGGCCGCCGACCTTCTCGGATGCCGCGCGGAAAGCCTCGACGCGGTCGCCGAACGCCTTGACCAGCCGCCACGTCGGAAAATCGTGCGGACCGCGGAAGAAAAAGTCGCCGGAAGGGATCGCCCGCGGGTTGACCATCTCGCCCGCCGGCGGCTCGTCCTGCGCCGTCAGGAGGTACTGTACGCACGCCAGCATCGGCTCGTAGCCGCACGGGCCGTCGGGGCACTCGACGCGATTGGCCGCAGGCAGGACCCGCACGGGCTGGCCGCATAGCGGCACGAGATAGGCCTGGGCGGCGGCGGCGTACTCGACCGCGGCGCGCCTGGCAACCGCCTCGGGCGCTTCCGCCCGCAGCCGCTGCCACAGAACATCCATCGGGCCGGGCTTGTCGGCCATGTGGGCCTTCTCTTACGCTGGAATAACGGACTTGGTGGGCGAGACCGGAATTGAACCGGTACGGCCTTTTGGGCCAAGGGATTTTAAGTCCCTAGCGTCTGCCAGTTCCGCCACTCGCCCAACCGTACGCAAAGTAAGATAGCCCTGCCCTTGTCGGGATACAAGCCCTTGCCACGGGGCTTGATGTGCCGCCGGTCGAAAACTCGACCGGGCGAGCGGCATCTCGCACCACATGAAAAAGGCAGGAGAGGCGTTTGGCGCCTCTCCTGCCGCAACCTGCGATCCGTGGACCCTATTCGGAAACCGGGTGCCAACTCTCCTCTTGCGTCACCGGGAACGGCCCGAGGGTCGTCTGCCACTTCACCTGGACCTTCCCGCTGAAATCGGTTGGTACTCGCCACGAGTACCGGCATGCCAGAGGTCAACCATAGGGCAACGTGCCGGTCGACAGCACGGTGCCCTTCTCGTCCAACACTTGCAGCGCCACCTGCGGCGCCAGCAACTGGCCTTTCTTGAAAGTGTTGAGGTCATACATCTCGCCGGCCTTCCCGAAGACGCGGAGACTCAACGGAATGACCTTGCCGGTCGGCCCGGTCTCCGCCTTGAAGAAAACGGTCTTCAGTGTGAAGGGCGGCCCGGCCTCGATGGTGGTCGTCTCCCCCTCCTTGACCGAAATCTCCTTGATCTTGCCCCAGTTGGGCGGAGCGACCTTGATGGTCCAGAGTTCCCCCTTGCCCTTCAGGGCAGGGTCTGTGGCGCCGCAAGTAAGCGACGCCGGCTCATACGTTCCTGGGGGGGTCGGCACGTCGCGCCCCGTCGGAACGGCCCCGGTTTTGCCGTTGACCTTGAGTTCCAGGGCAAGGCCGGCCGGCACTTTCAAGGTGCCCGTCGGCTTCGTGGCCGACTGCACCGTCAGCGCGGCCAGCAACGAAAACGCCAGCACTGCCGCAAGCGAAAACCGTTTCATGACCGAGCCTCCTGAACGCAGGCCCCTGTTCCCATACCGCTACCCTCACCTTATACGATTCTCATCGGCCAACTGCAACGCCATTCTCAGGCCAAACCGCCCCCGCGATTTCCGTCTCTCGAATCCTGAATCTCGAATCTTGAGATCGCCCCCCCGCCGTTGTGCCGTTCGCCGTCCACTTTGAACCTTGAACTTTGAACCCTGAACTGTCTTTTGTGGATGTTGTTTTTTCGCAACACGGTTGCCGGTTGCCAGTTGCCGGTTCCCGTTTTTGCCCGTTGACGTAAGTCGCGCTTGCCTAAATTGCCAAATGGGATTATTAGAACGGCGCGCCGCCTTTTTGCCCCTTTTGGAGGGTCAAAACGGCCCTGGCGCTAGCGCCAGAGGGGTTGGAGGGG
>Ga0209777_10007954_pt1 | contig 11672 bp, 7 predicted proteins | sample FrelakmetHBP12HB_FD_187147 | JGI IMG/M metagenome (GOLD analysis project Ga0209777, IMG submission 187147) | Freshwater lake sediment microbial communities from the University of Notre Dame, USA, for methane emissions studies -HBP12 HB (SPAdes)... | ecosystem: Environmental > Aquatic >...
GAGCCACGGGGGCTCGACCCGACCAGTACCCTTGGGTCTTCCCTGGTCCTGGTGACGATTTCGACTATGTACGTCAACAGGGCAGGGTCCACGTGGACCTTCTCGACGACGGTCTGGAGCTGCACGACCTTCTTGGGGTTCGTGATGACATCCAGTTCGACATCGTCCTTGCGCCTCAGCTCACGCCTTATCAGGATTTCCTTCTCCTCTTCCCTGTTCGGGTACCCGACGGCCATCTTGGACATGAACCTGTCGACCTGTGCTTCAGGCAGAGGGTATGTCCCTTCCTGCTCGATCGGGTTCTGGGTGGCCATGACGAGGAAAGGCTTTGGTAGTTTGTGGGTGACACCTTCGATCGTGACCTGTCGCTCCTGCATGGCTTCCAGCAGGGCGGCCTGGGTCTTCGGAGGTGCACGGTTGATTTCATCGGCCAGAAGGATGTTCGTGAAGATAGGACCGGGCCTGAACTTGAATTCGTTGTCCTTTTCGTCGAACACGTACGTCCCGGTGATATCTGCTGGCAACAGGTCAGGGGTGAATTGTATCCTCTTGAACGTGCACCCGAGGGCCTGGGCGAAACAGTTCGCCATCAGGGTCTTGGCCAGGCCGGGGAAGTCCTCGAACAGGATGTGCCCGTTGGCCAGGAGCGTGACAAGCACTTTCAGCATGACTTCCTGCTTGCCTACGATGGCCTTACCAACCTCGTTGAGGATGGCTCGGCCGGTGTTCGCCACATCCTGTATTTCCTCAGGTGTGGCCGTCGATCCCGTGGGGCCTCGTGGCCTGCCCATCTGTGAGCCCATTGGGCCCATCGGCTTTGCAGGTGGCATGCCCGGCTTCGGTCCCATCATAGGGGGCCCCATCGGTTTCGGACCGCCAGGTGGTACACCTGGTCCCATGACTGGGGGACCGGCTGGCCTCGGCTGTGCCGGGGGGGCACCGCCTGGTGGTGCTGCGCTCAAACGTCCAGGGTTGTTTCCGCTCATTTCTCCCATCTCCTCAATTTATCGGTCATCATTGCTAGTTCTTCGTTCGTGAATTCGCGTTGATCATTTAACAGTAGCTCGTTGATGTCATGGTCCTTAACCATGGAGGCGAGCTGCGTCTGGGTCATAGCCTGGAGCTCTTCATTCGTAAGGCTATGCAGCATTCGCAATTTACGCATGACAACTGATTTCATACGATCGCGTATCTCACGCCTACTATCAGGCAGGTCGGCCCTGCGCTTGATGGACGCGATGTCGTACACGTGGACCCAGTTGTCCTTATCTTTGGCCCTGAAGATGACCATTATCAGTATCATGGTCATTCCGGCCAAAAGTAAGATGAGCTCTCTTGGGTTGGATGTAAGGATCGTGATAGCTTCGATGGTGCTGTAGACCGGCTTGAGATATTTGTTCTGCTCGTGCCGGCTCTCGTCCATAATGATCTTTCCGCCGTTTGGCAGGAGACGGTTGACGATAAGATCACGTATGAACTTTTTATTGTTATTGAATTGATGAGACGTGTTGACCATACCGGGGTCGGTCGGACTGGGCTTGTCGATGAAGTCGTCGGTAAAGATGCCTGAGTCTGACATGAAGACGATGGTCCCGCCGCTGGTCTCCTTGTGGTATTGTGCGATGACCGGTATGTAGCCCTGTGCGTCGTAGAGGTCAATGTATCCGTTGTTGTTGCGGTCCACGAAGGAGTCCTTGGAGCCGTTGGCGATGATCGAGATACCGGTTATGTTGGGCCTGGTCCACAGCCCGGTGGGCTTGTCCAAAGTAAGGACATATTCCTCAAAATCAAGGAAGGCGTGGACCTTCGGGAAGGACACATTGTGGTCGAAGGCGCTGTCCCAGAAGGTCTGGCCGTAATAGTTCACTTCGTATTCCTGGCTGAAGGAGTTGGACTGGGTGTGGTCGTCGGCGATTATGATCTTGCCGCCCCGGTTGTAGAAGTCCTTGAGGCTCTCGATCTCGGCCGCGTTGTATTCTTTCTCAACACCCAAGGCTATGTACAAGGTCTTGGATGGCTGGTCGATGTTCCTCAGTACCGTTGGGCTACCGACCATCGTGTACATTTGGTAGTTGGACTGGCCTTCCTTCTGCATCATGTTCCAGAAGATATCGCACTTCTTCCAGTCCTTGCTCTGGGCGCTGGGGTCCTTAAAGGGAGTTATAGACCCATCTCCAGTGCTAGTCTGGAACGCAGGGGCCAGGAAATATGCCCCCAAAATGAAGATTAGCAGCACGATGGCGATGATGCGCTTTGTGAAAGTAATCCAGTTCATAAATTAACCGGACCCTCTATTGTATTTCTAGTATATAATAGTTTAAGGTTTTCACTTCGTCTATCGCCGAAACTCATTTAAATTTTCCCCTTAAAAACTGCGTTTTTCGTAGGCCCCTGACCGCGTCCCATGTCATCTATTGCCTAGGTCTGAAAATGGAAATCGCCTAGCCTAGGATTTCTTTCCAAAGATTATTATAAACAACATCGAAAATAAATGTTGTACTACATATGAAAGATTGGTGCGTGGGGTCCATAGCACATGGTGTCGGGGGCCCAAAAGGCGCTTTCGAAAGTCCAGACCCAGACGGAAATATTTTTAACGGGTCGCGTGATATAGTGCAACCCTAACCCGTCTTGGCGCAGTCTGGCTAGCGCGGCTGACTGTAGTTTGGGTACCAGGGACACTTGTGTCCTGGCGGGCTCTAGCCGACATCAGCAGGCCCCCGGTTCAAATCCGGGAGACGGGACTTTTATTTTTTTATGCACGGCAGCTACGCTGCTTCAGTTCGAAAATGAAGAAATAAAAAAGGACGAGCGTTTATTCTTCTATTACCCTCTTTGCCTTCCCCTCGGACCTCGGAAGGGCCCCGACGTCAACGACCTCGACGGGCACATCCAGGTTCAAGATCGCATAGATCTCCGAGGTTATCGCCTTTGACAGGACCGCTTTATCGCCGTGGAAGTCCGTTGAAGGCTCCACCTTGACCTTGAGGGCATAGCCCAGGTTCGTCTTGCTCTTGACGATGAGGTAGTTCTCCGAAGCTCCATTGACCGCCATGACGGCCTCTTCTATCTGCTTGGGGAACACGATGACGCCCTTGACCTTCATCATGTCGTCGGAGCGGCCCATGAGCCTTGCGTGCCTGGGCATGCACCGGCCGCAACTGCACTTTTCCGGGATGAGCATGGTCAGGTCCTTGGTGCGGAACCTCAGGACCGGGAAGGCCTCCTTCGTCAAGGATGTGAACACGAGCTCGCCCTTCTCGCCGGGGCCCAAGGTCTCGCCCGTCACTGGGTCGATGATCTCAGGATAGAAGTGGTCAGCGTTTATGTGGAGCCCGTCGTGCTTGTTGCATTCGGTGCTAATGCCGGGGCCGATGATCTCGGTCAGGCCGTAGTGATCGAAAGCCTCCAGGTTCCAGGCTTCGTTAAGCTTCTTTCTCATGACCTCGGACCAGGATTCTGCACCGACGGTCGCGATGCGCAGCTTGAAGTCCTTGGTCGGGTCCATTTCCATCTGCCTTGCTACCTCGGCCATGTATATAGCGTAACTTGGCGTGGACCCCAGGGCCGTCGCCCCGAAGTCCTTCATGAGACGTATCTGCCTTTGGGTGTTGCCACTGCTGATGGGCACCATGAGGGCGCCAATCCTTTGGGCGCCGCGCTCGAAGCCGTGGGCGCCGGTGAACAGGCCGTAACCATAGGCGTTCTGGTAGATGTCCTCCTTGCGCAAGGTGTTGGTGTAAAGGTTACGGGCCATGCACTCGGACCATACGTCCAGGTCATGCCGTGTGTAAAGGCCGACGACCGGCTTGCCCGTTGTCCCCGAGGACGCATGGAGCTCGACGACATGCTTGAGGTCGACGCTCGACAGCCCGAAAGGGTACCAGTTGCGTAAATCGTCCTTGGTAAGGAAGGGGATCTTCTCTATGTCCTTCAAGGTCTTGAAGTCTGCAGGCTTCATGTTGACGGCCTGCAACTTATCGTGATAGACCTTGTTGTTAGTGTAAGCGTGCTTGACGGTCCACTTCAGCCGCTTGAGTTGAAGCTTCTCCAGTTCTTTTCTGCTCATCTTCTCGATTTTTGGTTGGTAGAATTTTCCCTCGGCCATGACAACATCCCCCCATGGGCACGGCTAGAGATACCTAGCTCCTAATAAAATCTTTCTGAATTTATAATATGGTCCGGCCCTCCAAAACTTTTATTAAACAAAAACGGTCTTGTGGCCCCATGTCCCTGAGCCGCAATCTTTATGCTCTGACGCTTCTGGTGACCGCAGTCTTTCTGGTGTCCTTGATACCCGCGAGCCTTCCCGCCTCAGGACAAACGGCCCACACCTTTACTATGACACCCTCGACCCAGACGCTCTCGGTCGACCGGGGCCTGACCGGGTCCTTCACTGTCAAGATCGTCAACAATGGGACCAAGAATCTCACGGTGGACCTCAATGCCACCGGGGAGCTTGCAAAGGTCGCCAAGTTCTCCAACACGAACGCGACCTTGACCCCAGGGGCCAACGCCACCGTCAAGGTCACCGTCGCCCCGGATAAATGGATCGCCACTGGCGACCACGCCCTCACCATCAGTGCCACTAACAGGTCGGCTCCGACCGACAAGGTCGAGATCGCCATGCCGGTCCATGTCTCGCTGCCCAAGAACCAGTCACCCAACATCGGCTACTTCTTCTTGGCACTGCTGCCATTGATAATCGTTCTCATCGGAATAGCCGTCTTCAAGCAGAGCGGGACCACCATGGCCTTCGTGGGACTGCTGGCCTGCATCATCCTTGCGGTCGCCGCCTTCAAGACGCCCTTGGACACGACCCTCAGGGCCTCGGTCTATGGTTTTATTAAATCCTTCGGGGTGTCGGTCGCTGTCATTGCAACGATGTTCATGGTATTCCTGATGGGCGAAATGGGACTGCTCAAGATAATATCGGCCGCCGTCAAGAAGCTCATCGTCGGAAAGGAGAACATGGCCCTGTTCATGGGTGTCGGCTTTGGTTCCTTCCTGACCTGTTTGGGCGTTGTGACCCCGGCACTCTTCCCACCGGTCCTGGTCGCGATGGGCTTCGCTCCCGCAGCGGCCGTTGCTATAGCGGTCCTCGGATACAATGCGACCACCTCCTTTGCCTTGCTGTCCATCCCGATCACTTTGCCTGCCGAGGCCGGCAAGCTCGACCCGATACTTTTTGCCTACAAGATATCACTGTTCCTCCCCGTTATCTCCGTCGGTATCGCGGTGACGATTCTTTGGATGGTCGGGGGCAAGAAATCCATCATCAAGGGCTTCCCCGCGGCCTTGGTCAGCGGACTCGCTCTGGCCTTTGCATGCCTGGGCTTTTCCTACATCGACCTAAAGGCCGGGTCCCAGGTCATACCCCTGAGCCTCATCGGTGTTCTGGCCGGGCTCATCTCCATGGGGGTCCTGGTGATCTATCAGAAGATCGTCCCGCCCAAGCCAGATAAAGATGAGGAAAAGGATAAAAAGTCCAAGAAGGACAAGGACGTAAAGGAACCCGTCTATAGCAAACAACAGATAATCCGGGCCTTTTCGCCTTGGATAATCCTGACGATACTCGCAACGATAGTCTCGGTCCCTGCGGTCGGAAAAGTCCTCAAGGAGCTTCCCGGCTCCGCCGAAATAATCAAGATCTGGGATAACAAACCGATCGATCTGGACGTCTTCAACCAGATATATTTCTGGATCTTCATCGCCATATTAATTTCGATAGTCGTGCTCAGGCCAACAAAGGAGCAGCTCACTAAGACCACTAAGACCTGGCTCAAGCGGATGTGGTCGCCCTTTTTGGCCTACAGCATCTACTTTTGCATATCCTATGTCATGGCCTTCTCCACCATGACGACGGCTTCGGGCAACCTTCTGGTCCCGACCAGCGCCACCGAGTTCGCCTCGTACAACATGAACAACATCCTGGGTGCGACCTTGGCAGCCGCCTTCGGCATCGGCTTCATCTTCGTCGCCCCGACCCTCGGTCTGTTCGGCGCTGTCGTCGGCGGTAGCGAGACCGGCTCCAATGTCATGTTCCTGGGCATCCAGCAGAAGGCCTCGGTCAATATCGGCCTGAAGTTCGACCAGTTCATGACCCTCTACGGGGCCCACGCGGCAGCGGGCGGCATAGCAAGTGCCATCACGCCTGCAAAGATCAATAACGCCACTGCGACGATAGGTGAGACCTCAAAGCTAGAGGCACAGATCCTGAGGAAGCATTTGGCCATTGCGGTCATCCTGACGATAGTCACGAGCATAATGACCGCGGCGTTCGTGAGCGTCGGGCTGTAGCGCCTGAAGGGTGCCTGGGTCCTCAGGCCTTCTTCGCCGCCTTGTAGCCCAGGTCAAAGGCCTTCAGGTTCAGGTCCAAGAACTTCTTGGGGACCTTCAGTGAGACCGTCTCCCTCATGACCTCGAGCGGGATAGGCACGATGTCTCGCCCCATCAAAGCACCTAGCATGACGATATTGATGGTCACCTTGTTACCTGCCTCTTTAGCTAGCTCCTCGGCGTCGATAGCAACGACCTTCTTGGCCATGCCCTGGAGCCCTTTGAGGACCTCTTCGACGGGTGGATACTTCTGGCCCCAGACGCCGACGGTAAAGGGGACGATGGGCCGGGTGTTGACGACGACCTCGGTGCGCTTGGACACGACCTCCGTGGCCCTGGCAGCCTCGATGGGCTCAAAGGCCAGCAGCACATCGGCCTCGCCGTCCGCGATCATCGGGCTGAAGACCTCACCGATGCGGACCGTAGACAGCACGACCCCGCCCCGTTGGGCCATACCATGAATCTCGGAGGATAGGACGTTCAGGCCGTGCTTCACGCAGGCCGCACCGATGATGTTGGAGATCAAAAGGACGCCTTGGCCTCCGACCCCCGCGAGCTGGATGTTGATAGCCTTGGGTTCCTTGGCGCTCATTTTGCCTCACCTTCGGTCTTTTGGATGGTGCCAAATTGACATACCTGGGCGCACACCCCGCACCCTATGCAGAGCATCTCGTTGATTGCGACGGTGCCGTCCTCCTCGACGTACATCGCCGGGCAGGCGAACATCTTCAGGCAGCGCTTGCACTTCTTGCATTTCTCCCTCACAACATGGTACTTGTCGAAGGAGACCCCCTTCCCTCTCTTCCGCGCGACATCCAACAAGGCGCACTCGCGCATGGAGATTATGACCGACACACCGTCGTAGGCCATGGCCTCCTTGATGGTGTCGATGGTCATCTTGACATCGAAGGGGTCCACCGTCCGGACCCAATCCACGCCGATGCCTCTGACGACCTTCTCGATGTCCAAGGCGGGGGCCTCGTTTCCCATGCCGTCTATCTTGGAGCCCGGGTGGGGCTGATGGCCGGTCATCGCGGTGGTCCTGTTGTCCAGGATTATGTAAACGAACTTGTGCCTGTTGTGGACCGCGTTTATCAGGCCGGGGATCGCGCTATGGAAGAAGGTGCTGTCGCCGACGAAAGCGACGACCGGCTGGTCAATGGACCTGCTGAAGCCGCCAGCAATCCCTGGGGACGAACCCATGCACAAGAAGAAATCCGCCGTCTTGAGCGGCGGGAACATCGCCAGGGTGTAGCAGCCGATGTCCGACGAGAACACTGCCGTGTCCTTGGTCGCGACCTTCGCCGCGTAATAGGTCGCCCTGTGGGGGCAGCCCGGGCACAGCGTCGGCGGCCTTGCGGGCAGTTGCAGCTCGAGGGGCTTCTTCTTCTCAGGTGGCTTGTCTCCCATGACCTTTATAATGGCGTCAGTGACGATGTCGCGCGAGAACTCGAGCATCCTTGGAAGGAAGTCCTTCCCGTGGACCGGCAGGGTCAATCCAGCGTCCTTTGCGGAGATCTTGGTCCACATCTCCATGTAGGGTTCTAGCTCCTCGACCACAAGGACCTGCTCGAGGCCCATCATGAACTGAGCCATCTTCTTTACCGGCATCGGGTGGACCATGCCGACCCTCAAGACGCGGACCTTGTAGGGAAGCCTGCTCAGGGACTCCTTGACATAGCCATAGGACGCGCCGGAGGTTATGATGCCGAGCTTGGCCTTTCCCTCGGGCCCCTCGACCGTCGTGAACGGATATTCCTCCGTCATGGCCTGGGCCTTCTTGAGCTTCTCGAGTAGCACCGCGTGCTTCTGCCTCGCGACGAGCGGTACCAGCACCCAGTTCATGGGGTCTTTATCGAAATGCGTCCTGCCCTTCCTGGCCCGAAGCTTCCCGAACTCGACCGGGCCGCTCACATGGTTTACCCTCGTGGTCGTCCGGACCAATACCGGTATCGCAAGGGATTCCGAGATGTCGAAGGCGCCCACGATCATGTCCTTGCACTCTTGGGGGAACACGGGCTCTATCATCGGTGCCCCGCTGAGCATCGCATAGTATCTTGAATCCTGCTCGTTCTGGCTCGAATGCGCCGCCGGGTCGTCGGCGACCAGGACCACGTGGCCGCCCTTTACGCCCGTGTAACAGTAGCTCATGAAGGCGTCCGCCGCGACGTTGAGGCCCACATGCTTGAAGAAGGTAAGGGCGCGCTGGCCGCTCACGGCCGCCGCAGAGGCGACCTCGACCGCGACCTTCTCGTTCGTCGAGAACTCGAAATAGATGCCTGCCTCCTTGGCGATCTCATGGAAGGTGTTGCCTATCTCGGACGAAGGAGTGCCAGGGTAGGTCGTTGCGATATCGATGCCTGCCTCCAGGGCTCCGCGCACGACGGCGTCGTTGCCCAGCAGGAACATCTTCTTGCCCACTTCCTTGGATAGGAGCTCGTTCATACAAACACCCCTACAGCGGCCTTCCTGTTCCGGGCCTAGTTGGCCATCGATGATATGCCCTGACCGGAAGGAATCGCACGAACATGATTATAGATAATAAAGGTTGTGCGAAGGAGCATGGATTATACGGTCACGGGACCGACGCTCAGGCCTTCCCCGCCCTGACCGCCTTCATGTGCTCGATCTTCTTTTTGATGGCCACAGGTTTGCCGATGTCGTGGCGCATGAAGATGCCTTTGCCCTTGATGTGGGACAGGCCCTTCTCGCAGACCTTCTCGGCGGTCGCAAGGTCGTCCGCTATCCCAACTACTCCAATGCTCCTTGAGGACGTGGTGTAGACCTTACCATCGCGCTCGTTGACCGACGCATAGAAGACCTGGGCGCCCTCCTTCTCGACCGCCTTCTCGTCGAAATCAATAGGCACATCGACCTTGGATTCGACCCCGTATCCCTGGGGGACGACGTACTTGCACACCGTGGCCTTCTTTGCGAACTTTGCCTTCTTGGACTTTAGCTTTCCGTCGACGATCCCCTCGCAAATATCCATGAAGGAGGTCTCCAGTAGCGACAGCACGTTCATCGCCTCAGGGTCTCCCAATCGCGCGTTTATCTCGATGAGCTTGGGTCCTTTGGCCGTGAGCATGAACTGGCCGTACATGAAGCCCTTGTACGGGCAACCGTCCTTGTCCATGGCCTTGAGCACCCCTTTCATGATCGTGACGCCCTCATCGTACTCCTTCTTCGTCAAGAACGGCAGCAGGTGGTCCTCCATCGAGTACGATCCCATGCCGCCCGTGTTGGGCCCGACATCTCCCTCGAAGGCCCGCTTGTGGTCCTGGACCGCGGGCATTGGCAGGATCGTGATACCGTCGGTGAAGGCCTGGAGCGTGAACTCCTCTCCCACTAAAAGCTCCTCGATGACGACCTGGGCCGCGCCGCCGATCCTCTTCTCGACGACCTCGGCCGCGTACTCGGCGGCCGCCCTCTGGTCCTTGAGCTGGTCGCCAAGGACCTTGACGCCCTTGCCACCCGTTAGCCCGACGGGCTTGATGGCCACGGGCATTCCGAAGTTGAGGACCGCATCCTTGGCCTCCTTGGGGTCATTGACGATCGCGAACTTGATCCCGCCCTTGAGCTTGTACTTGGCCATGAGGTTGCGCATGAAGGTCTTTGAGATCTCTATCTGTGCAGCGTTCTTGTAGGGGCCGACCGTCCTGCAGCAGGCCTCGGCCTCCAGCGCGTTGGCCACTCCCTCCCCTAGCGGGGCCTCGGGCCCCACTATCGCGATCTGGGCCCCGACCTTCTTTGCAAAAGCGACGACGGCCTTGACGTCCGTGACCTTCCCGACGACGAACTCCTTGCACAGCCTCGAGATGCCCGGATTGTTATTGCCCGCAAAGCAATAGAAATCGATATCGTCCTTGACGGCGGCCTTTGCGATCGCGTGCTCTCTTGCACCGCTACCGATGAGAAGTACCTTCATGACCTTTCCCCCGCTGGGGAATCCTCAGGTCCGTAGATAATCTTTTTCCGGTGGGGCAGGCTTTATTCTAAATCTTTCAGGATGCCTTCGACCATCTTCACGTACCCGTCCGCCTTCATTTTAACAAAAAGCCCCAGGGCCTTTCTCAGGAACTTTCTCGCCCTGACGTCCTCTCCCGCTTCCTTGAGGACCTTCCCGTAGTCCAAGCAGAACTCCGCGACCATGGGGTTGAGCCCTTGCTTCTCGGTCTCCGCGATGCCGGTCTCCATGATCTTGGACGCCTCTTCCCGGTTGCCGGAGAACCACTCGGTCAGCCCGATTGGGAAGTTCGCCATGGTGACCCCGAGCTTGTATCCTGCCTCGCTGAAGCCTTTCACGGCCTGCCTGCCAAGCTCTTTTGCCTCGTCGAGCTTTCCTAGTCTGGCCATGCACTCCGTAAGATGCAACTGGCCCATTGCGACCAGGACCTTGTCATTGTGCTTTTTACCGATCTTGATCTCCTCATTGAGGAAGGTCACGGCCTTATCGTACTGGCCCAAGATCATGAGATTGTTGCCAATGTTGTTGTTGACCCGCCCCAGGTCCTGGACATTGTTCGTCTTTTGCAACGCAGCGAGGGCCTTCCTGTAGACCTCAAGGGCCTTCTCCATGTAGCCCTTCTCCGAGTGGATGTTGCCGATATCTATCAGGCTCATTCCCAGCTCCGACTGGGCCTTGAGCTTCTCGAAGATCTGGGCGGCCGTGTTGAACCTTTCAAAGGCCTCCTCGAACTCGCCCCTGCGCCACGCGATGTATCCGAGGCCCCTTGTGGCCTTTCCGATGCCCATCTCGTCCTTGCATCTATTAGAAATGTCAAGGGCCTGCTTGTAGCCGTCGATGGCAGTCCTCCAGTCGGACTCCTTTACGCATATCCAGGCCAGGCGCCTGTGGACCGCGGCCGCGACCTCCGAGGAGGGCGCCAAGGACAGGACCTTGTGATAATATTCATTCCCCTTGTCGACGCGGCCGACCATCATGTTGACGTCGCCGATCTTTTTTATTATCTCGAGCCGCTTTTTTGTCTCTGACGGGTCCATGCTCTTGGGGTCGAAGTCCTTGAGCTTGAGATTATAGAACCCTTCGAGCTCCTTTGCGATAAAGGCGGCGGTCTCCGTGTCACCTAGCCTCGAGAGCCGCTCCAATTTCTCATTGAGCCGTTCGGCGCCCTTATCGTCCAGACCAACACCCCCCTCGACCCTAGGCCTCAGCCTTTGACGCCCAGGTCAGTTCTAGTGATTAACGGCAATATGGATATACCTTCCTTTTTCAAAAGCTCCTGGGCCCCTTCCTGCCGGTCGACTACGACAACGACCTTGTCGACGACCCCGCCTGCTTCCCGGATCGCGTTGACGGCCTTCAGGGAGCT
>Ga0209777_10007955_pt1 | contig 11672 bp, 13 predicted proteins | sample FrelakmetHBP12HB_FD_187147 | JGI IMG/M metagenome (GOLD analysis project Ga0209777, IMG submission 187147) | Freshwater lake sediment microbial communities from the University of Notre Dame, USA, for methane emissions studies -HBP12 HB (SPAdes)... | ecosystem: Environmental > Aquatic >...
TAATCTCGGCCGTAGGTGGAGAGGAGGTGGCGGCCCTGAGCTTCCTCCACGGCGTAATCATAACGATCCTAGTGCCCTTCTTGGTCTTACTGGCGCTGGCCATCCTGCCGTAATCTGAGCATCGACCATAAGGACGCCCAAGCACCACGAGTAGCAAGAATTGGCGAAGACTCTCTACGGCGTCGGCCCCACAGGCCTGGGTCACGCATCGCGGGCTGTGGTCGTAGGAGGAGAGCCGACCCACGAAACTACGACGGCGCACGCAAAGCCGCTGACAAGATTATAGGATGCATCTGTGCCCACCTCACCCTGTGATTCGACCGCAAGCCGGGAGGGAATGCCCTGGTCCCCCTGCCAGCGACCAGCCTTCCTGCGGGGACGGGGAGTGCTGACTCTTTGAATGGCGCCGGGAGAGGGATTCGAACCCTCGCGGCCCCGAAGGGCCACGGGCTTTCATTCCGACTGGCAGAGGAGCTCCGCCTTCGGCCTCAAGGCCCGCGCGTTAATCCACTTCGCTACCCCGGCGAGAACAGGCCGTTTAGGGGATGGTGCTCGGTTTCCTTTAAAACGTTTCTCGGTCGCACGTTCCAGCTTTTTAAGGGCTTCTGCCCAGCCATGTGCAAGGGGGAGCCGAGGGCATGACCAGGACGTCCTTGAGGAAATTCCGTCTTCTGGATTTCATGTCCGACGCCTTGGTCCAGAGCTACGGCCGGACCCTGGAGGAAGGCTTCTCCAACGCCGCGTCGGCGATGACTGCTGTGATGGTAGATCTACGCAAGGTCTCTGCGAATCGACTCACGCGAGAGGTGGTCGCAGAAGGATTCGACGAGGAGAGCCTTCTCTACAACTGGCTGGAGAAGGTCTTGGTGAAGAAGGACATCGACCAGGAGATCTTCAGATCGTCGCAGGTGAGGATCAAGAGGACATCCAAGGGGTTCTCCCTTCGCGGCATCCTCCGCGGGGAATCTGTGGACGCGCGACGCCATGTCTTCAAGCGCGACGTCAAGGCCGTCACCTACCACGAGATGGCGATCACGAAGAAGGACGGGATATACATCCTCAGGTTCCTCCTGGACCTGTGATTGGGGCGACAGGAGCGACCGAGGATGCCCTCAGGCAGACAACTACTTTTCAGCCGCAGGTCGACTAAATTGACGCTAACCCTATTTCTTCCCGGAACGGCCTCTCCGCCAATGGGATGAGCGACAAGGACGAGCCTGCCGACGACCTTATGTCGATGGGCACCATCGCCAAGTACGCCAAGATGATTGAGGACCTGCGCTCCGGTCTGGATCCGGATATCATCAAGACCTGGTACGAAAAGGTCGAGCAGGACGCGCGCGACCTGGCGCCTGCGAACCTGAGGGACACCATCGAGGTCATCCAGGACGACCTCCTCCCCATGAAGTACAACTTCAAGGCTTCCAAGCGGGCGGTCCCGTTCGTCGTGGAGGCCATAGAGAAGAACCTCCAAGGGATGCCCTTCGCCACCAGGCTCTACTTTCAGAAGGTCGAGGAGTCCATCTGGGAGGAGTACGAGCGATACGTCAAGCAGAACCCGACGCCCTAGACCAGTTTTCCTTTTATAGTCGTCTCATGGATTCCCAAGTCACCGTCATCCAAAGGTGCCTGCATAACATGGATTCGTATTACGGTGAAAGATGCGCAAGTTCCTCCCTGAAGCCCTTCGCTACTCCCTTCTCGAGGCCGCATTTTACGCAAGACCGGCCTCTGAACCTGGAGCACATTACGTTGAACGTGGTCCCCGACTTCGATCAGCAGACCATCGATGCCACCGCTACCCTCAGGCTCAAGGCCCTCGCCGACAGGGTGGGCACGGTGTCCCTGGACATGGCCGACCTCAAGGTGAAGGCGATAAGCCTGAAGGACAAAGGGCTCCTCCTTTTCAATAGCGAGGACGGCAAGGTCGTCGCCCAGCTCCCTGACGAAGTATCCTACGGCTCCACGATCGAAATCACCGTGGAGTACGGCGGGAAGCCTCGGAAGGGCCTCTACTTCAGGAAGCCCGACAAGGACTACCCCAGCAGGCCCGTCCAGCTCTGGACGCAGGGGGAAGACGAGGACAGCCACTACTGGTTCCCTTGCATCGACACGCCCGCGCAAAAGGCCACGAGTGAAGTCATAGCCACTGTCCCTGCGAGCTTCACCGTGATATCCAACGGGAAGCTGGCTGGCGTGATGGAGGACGCCGCCAAGGGCCTGAAGACATACCACTACGTCCAAGACAAGCCGCATTCCATCTACCTGATTACACTCGTGGCAGGCGAATTCGTCGAGCTGAAGGAGGAGGCGAACGGAATCCCGCTCCTCTATTATGTCTACAAAGGAAGGGAAGAGGATGCCAAGCGCAGCTTCTCTGAGACCCCGAAGATGATGGGGTTCTTCGCCGAGAAGACGGGGATGCCCTATCCATGGGATAAGTATGCCCAGACCTGCGTCAGCGAGTACATCTTCGGAGGGATGGAGAACACCTCCGCCACCACGCTGACGGACACGACATTGCACGACGAGAGAGCCCATCTCGACTTCTCGAGCGTTCCCCTCGTGTCGCACGAGTTGGCCCACATGTGGTTCGGCGACCTCCTCACCTGCCGGTACTGGAAGCATGCCTGGCTCAACGAGGGGTTCGCGACCTTCTTCGAGGCGCTTTATACTCAGTTCAGCAAAGGCGACGATGAGTACCTTCTTGAGATGCTCCAGAACGAGGGCATCTACCTGGGGGAGCTGGACCGCTACGCGCGCCCCATTGTCACGAACGTCTTCGAGACTGCATCAGAGCTCTTCGATAGGCACCTCTACGAGAAGGGCTCAGTCGTGCTCCATATGCTCAGGTCGATGGTAGGCCAAGAGACCTTCTGGCGGGCCATCCGGCTCTACGTCAAAGACAACGCTTACAAGAACGTGGAGACCTCCGACCTGAGGGCGGCTTTCGAAAAGGCCTCCGGGATAAACCTGGACGCCTTCTTCGCCCAGTGGACGGGCAGGCCCGGCCATCCGGACCTGTCGGTGAACTACGAGTCCAAAGCTGAAGACCTGGCCGTGCTGAGGGTCGTCCAGAAACAGGCTGAGGAGGCGTTCAACTTCAGGCTGAAGGTCAAGGTCCAGTACCAGGGCTCCGCCGAGGAGACCTGCGCGGACATCACGTCCAAAGATCAGAGCATAGCCATCCCGCTGACCGGAAGGCCGCTCTACGTCTCCGTGGACCCCAACTTCGAGGTCCTGAAGACCATCGAATACACGCGGCCGAGGGAGATGATGCTGACCCAGCTGGCGTCTGACACGGTCCCGGGCCGGATCCAGGCCGCCAAAGGTCTCGCGAAGGACGCCTCCCCTGATGCAGTGGAGGCTCTAAGGAAGGCCCTGGCCGGCGACCCCTTCTGGGGCGTGCAGGCCGAGGCGGCTAGGGCGTTGGGTGAAATCGGGAACGATTCCTCTCTGAAGGCACTGGTCGAGAGTCTCGCTGTCAGTCATCCCAAGGTCAGGCGGGCAGTGGTCTCCGCCCTCGGTCAGTTCAAGAAGGAGGAGGCAGCCGACGCGTTGATCTCCCTCTTCGCGAAGGGAGACCCGAGCTACCTTGTCGAGGCCGAATGCCTGCGCAGCATCGGCAAGACCAAGTCGGAGAAGGCATACGACTTCATCGTCAAGGGGATGGAGAGGCCTTCGTGGCAGGAGGTCGTCAAGGTCGGCGGCGTCGACGGCCTGGGGAGCCTCGGCGACCCGAAGGCTGTGCCTGTGCTGCTCGAGAACGTCAAGCTGGGGAACCACCTTCGCGTGAGGGAGGCGTCCGCCATCGCCCTGGGCAAGGTCGGAAGGGACAACGTCGAGGTCACGGACCGGCTCACGGATCTGCTGGGCGACTACTGGTTCAGGGTCCGAGGCTTCGCAGCGTCGGCACTGGCGGAGCTGAAGGCCACCGGTGCCATACCGGCACTCACGAAGGCGGCTGAGAAGGAGCTCGACGGAAGGGTGAGGCGCCAGTTCCGAGAATCGATTGGCCGGCTGAGGGCGAGCAGGACGTCGGACGACGAGCTCAAGCGGCTCTCAGACGATCTTGACAAGCTCAGGGAAGAGAACCGCCTTCTCAGGGAGCGCGTCGACCGGCTAGAGCAGGTAGGCAAACGGAAGAAGTAACGGCAGAGCACCGATGCAGCCGGTGGTTTCTAGGTTCCGGGCTGCGTGGCGTGTTGACGGCCAAGGGATTCCAAGTAGTTAGTATGGACTGGACGCTCTGCTTCTTGATTCAGAAACGATCGAGTGTCCATATGACACTGGTCAATTCCGTCGCTCTGGAGTCGCGACGAGAGCCGGAGCTGAGCGCCGAGGTTCTGCCTAAGTCGTCGACAGAATGATATGGGGCCGGCCGGATTTGAACCGGCGATCTCTAGCGCCCTTGGCCTCGCACGGTCATAGCCGTACGATCAGGCTAGTATCCTAGTCCAAGCTATCCACCGAACAATGCGAAAGCACTGGTCCGGCTCTGGACGACGGCCCCACACTCACTCGAAAGGCTCGAAGCTCTGTTCTATATATGTATTGGCAAGAGGCGGTTTAGTCGCCTTCCCCCCACACCCGAACAGACCGCCAAATGCCGCATCCATGCGCGTCGGGCTTGCCGAACGGGCATCATGCGAGCTTCATCGACCGCAGGATTCTCCTGTATGAATCGTCGCCGGGCGACCTTCTGTAAGCCTTCAGCGCCGCCAGCACATCCTCACGTTCTGCTCCTAGCCTGGACAAGACGACTTGGCCGTATTGCCCGGACAAGGTCAGATACTGGACGAGGTCGTTGACGTTCCTCCGTCTGTCCCCCACCGCCGCCGTCTCGAAATCCAGGACGCGTGCCCGCCCGTCTGGCTGAATCATGACGTGTCGACGGGGATCCGAGAGCTCCTTGTGGTCGACGCCCGCGACATCAAGGAGGCGGGCCTGGCCGCAGATGTCGGCTAGAATGTTCTTGAAGACGCCGTCGGCGAGGTCGCCCGCACTCCCCAACCAGTCGACGAGGTTGACGCCCACCAACTCCTCCATCACGACGAAATCTCTTGACGCGGCGAACAGAATTGGCCCCAGATCCGCCTTGTTCGCCTCCTTGAGGACTTCCCCTTCGCCTTCCAGGCTCGGCCTGTCCGCGTCTGCCCGCCTGACTTTCAACGCAGCTCTCTTCCCTCTCCAGAAGCATGCAACGACCACCCCGACGTGCCCCTTGCCGAGCACCTTGAGACTGCCGACCTCAGTCCTACCCCGGAACTCAAGAGCCTCCACCCCCAGTTCCTTGAGGGAGATGATGCGCCGCAGGGCTTCCGACTTTGACCCCGAAGGATAGCAGAGCACGTTCAAGAAGGGAGGAGAGCCGAGCTCGTCGACGCCCACTTTCCTAGAACCGGAAACCGACAAGTTCAGACAACGCCATCCTGTCGACCGTTCGCCTGCTGGAGTAAGCCCTTCGGCCGATGAGTACCTCGTATGTCTCCTTAGCTTCGACCGCTAGTCCTTTCGCGAACCCGACTCTGGTCACCGGATCCTCCATGTACTTCAGCAGGAGGTCAGCGGGCCTGGAGATGTCGTTCTCAAAGAGAGCGTGACTCCTCATGTCGTCGCCCAGCCACCAAGAGTCGGCCCGACCCGCGGAGGCAGCGAGAAACCTGTCACTCGCGTCCTTCATGAAGACTTCGGGTCCGATCCTTTCGAAAGTCCTTGGCAGCTCTTCAACCGATAGGAGGAAGGCGATGGAAGCACGCTCTCTCTCTGCGGCGATGCTGTACCTCAAGACGCGTACTCCGTCCCTGGCTAGGTGTTCGGCTACGCCGTTGGCGCTCTTCCACAATTCGCCCCATAGGATGTCTTCGCTCCGGTCCTTGAAGGCGAACCTCAACATGAGGGTGTGTCTCCTGACATGATCCTTCGGGTCTTTCAGGGGCCGCAGCTGCCTGGCTCCGAAGAACCCGAGATTGGGCCTCCTCAGGAACAGCCTGGACAGATGGACGAATTCAGCCAGCTTTGTCGGAGAGACGGCCAGCCCGAGGTTCCTCGTGGTGTCGACGGGGTCCAAAAGAACGAATGCCCCCCCTTCAAAGAGGGCCTTGGCGTCCCCTTCGCCGCCCTCCACGCTGATCACGACCCCCTTTTGCCAGGAAGCGGCCGACCTGAGGAGCTCCACAAACGATCCATACTTCAGCACGAGCACTTCGCAGGCGTATCCGCTGAAACCTCGGGTGCGGATTTCGGCGCCATAAAGCTCCTGCGCCTTAAGGAATCTCTTCAACACCCTGACCTCGGATTTTAGACCTTCGTTGAGATGGTCCGCCATGTATTTCGTATGGTAAGGTGAGCGGTCGGCTGCGCTCTTCCATTCCCCTTTCGCCACTCCGTAACACGGGACCACGTTGACGGTCACCGAGTCCACCTCGGCTTCGACATATGGGTGCTCGGCATATCTCAGCCTGGGCGAGCGCCCTCGCAGGGCGGCCTCCGCGAGGGAGAGACCCAGCTCCTCGAACCGCACCCGACCCACCTCCTTGGGGTATACGAGGAAGAAGTCCACGTCCGTCTCTGTCTCCAGCCAGGTGTCGTGCGCATAGGAGCCTCCTATCTCAATTCTCGGCGACACTGCGGCCTCCCTCGAGGCCCTTTCGAGGAGCTGGATGACCTTCTCCACCGCCTTGGCGACGACCCTCCGCTGCTTCGCGCTCGGCGTCGAGGCGTCCTTCACCTCGGCGATGACTCTCCCGATGTCCATCGAGCTCATCCCAGGGGAAAGACGGCAAGATCGCTGTAGAGCGGGCCCGAAGGGGTGAGCACGCTTTTCTTCAGCTGGAACTCCCTGAACTCGACAGGCCCTCCCTCCTCCTCGCCGAGCTTCCGCACCGCCTCGGACAGCTCCACCACGTTGCGACCACCCTTGACGCGCATGATGGTCAGGTGGGCCTGGAAATCCACCGGCTTTCCATAGGAGGCCAGTTTCTGGTCAACAATCGAGCTGAGATCACGAATCGTCTCGCCGCCTTCAGCGACACCCAGCCAGACCACGTTGATCCTCGTCCTCGAGGGGAACACGCCGAGACCCTTGAAATGGGCGGAAAAGGATGGGATCCTGATCGTCCTCAGGGATTCGACCACAGGCTCCACGGAAGCCTCCGGGAGGTCCCCGATGAACTTGAGCGTGATGTGGAGGTTCTCCGTCTCCACGGCCTTCAGCTGGGCCCCGGTGGCGAGGAGGGCATTCTGGAGCTCCTCTATCTTCCGCTTGAGGTCCCGGTCTTTCAGCTCCAGGGCCACGAACGTCCGTAGACTCACAGGTTCTCCATGTCTTGTCGAGGTAGATATGTATGTTCTGACGATGGTGAATGAGACGCTTTCGCCCCCCCGACCTCCTTAATACCAAGGCGATAAGACCCTGTATCCGGAGGAACGGCCTTTGAACGGCGGAGACGCCTTCATAGTTTGCGTAACGGGTATGCCCGGGGCCGGGAAGACCACCGCCACGAAAGCCTTGGTGAGTTCCGGCTTCACCATCGTCAGCATGGGCGACGTCGTCAGGCGTGAAGCCCAGAAGAGAGGGCTGGGCCTGGACAAAGAGGGGCAGAGGCAGATGATGCTTACCTTGAGGGAAGAAGGAGGCCCCGCGGCCATCGCAAAGCTGTGCGTAGAGGAAATAAGATCGAAGGATCTTCGGAAGGTCGTGATAGACGGCGCACGGTCTCTGGACGAGGTGAACAACTTCAGGAGCGTGGGCACGGTCATGCTGCTCGGCATACACGCCTCCCCGATGCGTCGATACGAGCTCCTCATCTCGCGCGGGCGCGACGACGATCCCTTGTCATACGCCGACTTCGAAGCTAGGGATCAGAGGGAACTGGACCTAGGGCTGGGCAAGGTCATCGCCCTCGCCGACAGGATAATCGAGAACGAGAGCAACTCGATCAAGATGTTGGATGACACGGTCAGGGGGGTCGTGGCGGAATGGCAGCGGAGCGCCTGAGGAACCGGTTCGCCTTCGGGCTGACGGTCACGGTCAGGGCACCGGTCAACCCTTCCGAAGACCCGGCGAAGGTCTTGGGAGCCGTGGATCTGATCTTCGGGTCAGCCTCTAGGATTAGCGTTTCGTGCTCCGCCGGATTCGTGGTCGCCGAGTACGCGGGAGACCAGGCGCTCACGAAGGTCTACGAGCAGGCCAGGTCCAGGATGACGATCAGCGTCCTGAGACGGCTCCTGAGGCAACGCCAGGAGGAGGGTTCCACCAGCTTCATGCTGAACAAGCAGGTGGCTGCAGGGGGAGTCATCGTCTTCTGTGAGAACGAAGCGGAGTCACCCCTGGGTCCTATCACCGTCCGTGTCGAGACGACAAGAGTGGAGCATTTCATCGACTGGATAGCGCCCGACCTGCGGCGCTCCCAACATTCATTCAGGAAGCGCTAGGTCGTAGCTGTTGAAGTCTTCCCCTATCACAACGTTCTTGAAGCGCTTTGAAGCTTGCCTCAGCAACATGGAGGAGTCGTTCACGCGGGCGCTTATGTGGGTGATGACGAGGCGTCCGACTTGGGCCTCCGAGGCAAGCTGCGCCGCCTCCCCCACCGTCGAATGGAGGTATTCTTTCGCCTTGTCGGCGAACTCTTCGCTGTAGGTCCCGTCGAATACCAGGAGGTCGACCTTTCTGAAGAACCTCATAATATCCTTCGTGGGTCTGGCGTCCCCAGAATAGCCGAAGCTTCTCCCCTTGCGCCTGGGGCCCGACACCTGGCTGGGCCGTATCACATGCCCGCCCAGCTTGATGGACCTCCCGTCCTGGAGCCTCTTCCAGAGGGGGCCCTGTGGAACGCCCAGGGCGCGGGCCTTCTCGGGGAAGAACCTGCCGGGTCTGGTCGATTCGTCGAGGCGATACGCGTAGCTGTCACTGGTGTGAAGTGTCCTGTGCGCCCTCACCTTGAGCTCCTTCTCCTTCAGCACGATCCCAGGGCGGACAGGGTGGAAGGAGATCTTGTATGGGATGTAGACGTGAAGTGCGGTGAGGTTGAACATAATGATCTCGTCAAGTCCTCGGGGACCGAACACATGGAGCGCCTCCTCCCTGTTCTGAAGGGCCAGGCTCTGGATTAGGCCCAGCAGACCTAAGAGGTGGTCGCCGTGGAGGTGTGTTATGAAGACACATTCTGGGTTTGAAATCGAAGGCCTGGCCATGACCATCTGACGCTGCGTCCCTTCGCCGCAGTCGAAAAGCATGAGCTTCCCCTCTCTCTCCACCGCCAAGGCTGGAAGCCCCCTGTCTCTGGTCGGGACCGCGGCCGCAGTCCCCAGCAGCGTAACCCTGAACATTCCTTCAGGACTTCCTCAGCACCGATATCACTCTAGTCAGGCTCCGGTGCACGTAGAATTCGTATTCCCCTAGTACTTCAAATCCTTTTGGCTCGCCCAGCGGCGCGCTCTTCTGGTGCATCACCACTAGCCTCCCGCCACGGCGGAGACACCATCTCCCTCTCACCAGGAGGGCTTCAAGGAGGTCCTTGGAGGCCGCGCCTTTCGTTGAGCTTGCCCTTCCGTAGGGGACATCCCCTGCGATGGCGTCGACCTCCCTGAACGGAAGGAACCTTGCGTCACCCCTCAGCACTTGGCTTTCCCTGTCCAGGCCGAACCCTCGCAGGTTCCTCCTTCCACCGAAGACCATCTTCTTGTCCAGGTCCAGGCCGAGGCCGTACGCTCCGACCAGGCAGGCCTCGATGACCGTGCTCCCTGTCCCAGAGAATGGATCGAGGAAGGTTTCACCTGGCCCGACCGCCGACAGGTTCACCATGAGCCTCGCCAGCTTGGGGAACAGGGCTGAAGGGTGGAAGAATGAACGCGCCCTGGGCCTCCTTTCCACCCACTTCCCCCCTACCCGCGGGGTCGTAAGAGCGACGAACGCCGTCCTGCCCTTCTTCACGACCCTGATTACCGCGTCTGGGTTCTTCATCTTCACGGACGAGCCCTCAGCCGACCTCAGGACCCATTCGCCATAGGCCTCGTCGATGGACCTTTTCGCCCCTTCGCTGAAGCCTTCGGCGTCGACTTTGAAGGTCTTTCCAGACAGCCGAGAGAAATCAAGTCTCGTCGCGTCTACCTGCACGTCGCCACCCAGGTACAGTAGCTCTCCAACGTCCTGCAGGTACGCGGCCCTGGCCACTGTTTCGGGGCGGAGCACGTCCACCTCACAGGTGACCAGCCCTCCCTCCGCCTTGACGGTCGCGTGGTAACCAGCCGCCTCCATGATCGCCTCGAGCTCGGCCGCCGCCACATCGAGCCTGCCGCCGCTAGGGTCGCCGTACACTATCAACGAAGCCCTCTAGTCGATGGAGGAGGAGGCGCCCGTATTTAGGGAGGAGTCAAAGCTGCTTGATGAAATCTGCTATCAACGGGGCGACCGAGACCTTGCTGTACGGCGTAGGGACGGTGTTCGTGGCCACCAGGTCCCTTATCCCAGCCTCCTTCATCTTCGCCATCGCCCCCTCGGCCAGCAGGGCGTGTGTGCACGCCGCGATAACCCCCTTGGCCCCTTTCTCCCTAGCCAGCTGGGCCGCCTTAGCGATGGTCCCTCCGGTGGAGATCATGTCGTCCAATATCACTACGTCCTTTCCGGCCACGTCTATTCCCTGCGGCATGCGGACGGAGGTCTCTCCTGTCACCCTGTCCCTGCTCTTCTCCAGGGCTGCGAACTCGCACTTAATCCTGGTCGCCATGGCATCCGCGCGCACGGAGGCCCCTGCGTCGGGGGCCACGATGAACGGCCTGTTCATCGACTCATTGGCGATCAGGTGGTCCGCCAGGAGCGGGACGGCGGAAAGGCTGTGGGCGGGGATGCCGAAGAACCCCAGGCCCTCCACATTGTGGATGTCTATTGTGATGACCCTCTTGATGCCGGCCGAGGCCAACATCCTCGCAACGGTTCTTAGCGACACGACTTCGCCCAGAAGAAAGGTCCTGTGCTGTCTGGCATATGCAAGGTAGGGGATGACCGCGACCACCTTTACGCCGTCCTCCATCAGCTTGTTGGACATCAACATGAGCTGCATCAGGTGGCGATCCTGAGGCGGGTAGGTGGATTGGAACACGAAGACGTTGTGCGCCACTTCGTCCCCGGTCAGTTTGAAGTAATTCTCGCCGTCCGGGAATAGCTTGTGGTCTACCCGGATCTGCTTAGCCCTGAGCAACTTCGCGGTCTCATCGGCAAGCTGGACCGACGAAGGACCACCGGCAACATATACTTCATCCAAGGGTGAATCAGCTCGGGTTATCACCTTCGGCCCTTTTTTAAGTCTATCCCGGCCGAAGTGACTGGTCCTCTGCTGGGAAAGGTTTAAGGAGAGGAGCTCGGGAGTGCCTTCTAAGACCCGGGGCGGTTGGATGTCCCAAACAATCTGTCCTGAATGTGGCGGAGACATGGTTTACGAACTGTCGACAAAGCATTTTCAATGCAAACGCTGCGGGCTCTTCGTGACGAGAGAGCAACTTGACGACATCAAGACCAGGATAAGAGAAGGGGGCGAGGACGTCAAGAAGAAGCGGCGGCGGATGGAGGACGACTACCTCGCCTGGTGGCTCAGCGACAAGAAGAAATAATGCACTCGACGGTTGCGTAGCCCACCTTACTGGTTGTCCTGTATGGTCCGCATCTCGTAGGCGGC
>Ga0209777_10007956_pt1 | contig 11672 bp, 33 predicted proteins | sample FrelakmetHBP12HB_FD_187147 | JGI IMG/M metagenome (GOLD analysis project Ga0209777, IMG submission 187147) | Freshwater lake sediment microbial communities from the University of Notre Dame, USA, for methane emissions studies -HBP12 HB (SPAdes)... | ecosystem: Environmental > Aquatic >...
GATTCACCATACTTGTCTAAATTATAAAGTTAATGCGACAATTGCAAAACCCATAAGAATTAATAAAAAGACGTTAAAAATAATATCCATTCTTTTTCTCCTTATGTGGGTGAAATAAAAGGTTGGTCAAATTCTTCATACTCATCTTCGCAGGGGAGGTTCTCAAGGCGGTATACTAGCTCCTCGACAGAACCATCGTACATCTGTGTTACCAAAATCGCGTATTTTTCCCCAAGTTGAATTCTTTGCTTATCGAAAACGCAGAACAATTCTTCATTTTCATCATTATAGCGGATTTTTACATTTAACATGTTGTTTTCCTTTCTTCGCCTACTTGAGTGTAGGGTTCTAACTCTTCTGGATATTTTTCAATAATTTCTTTCGCCTTTTTATTTAAATCTTGAATCCATCCATCTTTATGCTTTGGTGGTCTATCATCAACCATCTTATCTAAAATTTGTGCATCTCTTAACACAACTAAACAGGCTGATGCTTTTACTAAATGGCTTAATCCAGAATCGGGGTCAATACTTTCGCCCTCCCACCAAGCTGTTAAATGGCGCATGGCTGCATCTACATAAACCGAAGCACGAACGCCAATCGCTCGATAGTTGTGACGACGATATTTCCTTGCCCCTTCCAACATGGCTAACCCAATTTCTGCTATCACTGGTGCTGGTACTGTTGAAAAAGGTACTTTTTTGATACCCACAGCATCCTTGGGATTACTTTGTTTAATTTTTTCTAACATTTTTTATCCTTTTATTTTCTTCAATTTTAGACTTTAATATTCTTTTTCCATTTTTTAATAATTTTAATGCCCTTCTTGCTTGATTTTTCTTTTTAGATGATATGTAAGGCCAAAGTAGCTTTAAAACACATTTTACATCCGCTTCTTTGGAAATTAAGTATTGATGTTGATTTATTTCTTTTCCAATTCTAACCTTTTTATATATATTTCCGATTTTAACAGCTTTTTGGAATTTAATTAACGTTTCTGCAATTTCATCTCCGTCATTTTTCTGTCCAATTGAAAGTTGAATTCTACTATGGGGGTTTCCATTATTACTTCCACATGAAGATGAACCCTCGCCATCATAAAAACCTGCTGCCCAAGCAAGTTTTTGTTTTCTATTCATTATTGGTTCTCCCAAATTTTATAAGTTGTTTTTATGTAGTTTATACAATCATCAATTGCTGTTTCTCCAAAAAATGCTTTTCCTCCTGAATCTCGAACTTCGTTTAAAAGGGTTGAATTTATTCCTATAATGTTTTCGTCTGGCATTATCAAATAAACTGGAATATTTAAAAGATAGGCCGTATGAATTTCCTTGTGGGTTCCAACGGTTCGTGTTAATTTTTCTAAATATGCCACGATAAAATCACTACGAATTACAGATTGATAATCTGCCCATTCTTCAAAGTCGGCTCTCGTATTTCCTCTTAATCTAAAATCGTTTCTAATTGCCTGAATGATGGATAGTTTATCTGTACCTGGATTAATCTGACCCCACCAAATCATTCTAAATTCGTTATCAAATTCTTCCATCCTACCTTCAGTTTTTAGAATTTTGAAGTGTTCGTTTGCTTTTTGGCAATTCTGTCCTGTCTTTTGTGGTTCTCGTTTAACAGGGTCGTAAATTCCAAAGAGAGGATGTGCCAATTCTCTTTCAAATTTATCTTTCCAGGTTTCTGGCTGCTTATCCATAACGATTGGATTATTTTCAATCGCTCCCGCAAGATAAGTTGTGAGTAATAATTTTGGTAACATAAGATTCTCCTTTACGCTCCTAGACTATGAACAATTATACCAACAACTAAACCTATACAGAAACCGACAATTAACATTAAAATAGAGATTATCATTTATCTTTCCCTTCAAAATAATATGTATCAATTAAATCGTTATTTTGAGTTTCGTGAGCCACATTTTTTTGACTTGCATAAATAAAATTATATCCTGACCAATTTGCAAGTGCTTGCCAAAAACGCTCATCTTCGTGTTCTAAGCAATATTCAACAAATGATTTAAGTGTTTTGTTCATCTTTATAACCCCATTTAAAATTACCAGCCGTAAAAGTTAATTTTTTTAAAACAGACCAAATACTATTTCTGCAAATATTTAATTCTCTTGATGCTGTTGTTGTGCTTTCCCATTCTTTAATAAAATTTCCTTGTAAATCATACTGAATTATTGATTTAATTTTGGCCTTTTTTGTGTTTTCTATCTTTTCTATAAATTGGCAATTGTCGAAAGTATAATTGCCATCATTATTAATTCTATCTATTGTTGCACATTTCATTTCTGCTGCTTTATCACGAAACCATAACTCTTTAATTTCTTGCTCTGTTATCAAACATTTTATTCCACGTTTACCGTAATCTTTATATGCTGGATTTTTAGGATTATTACATCTTTGTTTAATAGCTGTAAAAATCTTTTTCCAAGGAAATGCTTTATTATATGTTATCATTGAAAGATTTATACACTTCTTACACCAGTATTGTAATTTATCAATATAATCATTGTTTATACCAAATTCGCTTAAAGGTTTTACTTTATTACATTTTGTGCAGCATTTTGTTCTCATATAATAACTATAGCACATTTAAAGGTTGTTTGTCAAGTTTTTTACGCTTTATTATAATTTCCAATTTTCTGACCAGAAATTTCAATCATCTCATAGATAAATCTTTTAGCGAACCAATACTTAATACTTCCAGAAATATTAAAACGCATTGCGTGGTAATGTTCACTTCGGTCACAAAGTTGTCGGAGCTTTTTAGTATTAATCTTATGACCTGATAATTCGACGGAAGAAACCCAATTCTCTTTCCATGTTTGTCGAATATTTTTTTCCCATTCATTATGCGGTACATCAAGATTTTGTATCATTTTTCTTTCTCCTGATAAAAATTAATTAATCCTTCCGAAACATTCCAATCGGTTCCCAATAATTCATAAACATAGTGGTCAAATTCCCAATCTCTGTAAATACCTATAATCATGTAGCATGAATCCCAAATCCAAATTCTTTGGTAAATTTTGTACTTTGGTCGGGAAAAGAGGAACTTTATTTTGTCAAAGATTTTTATCATGTCGTTATAATCTCCTTGATTCCAGCATCGTGTATCGCTAAACGGCAGATGGGGCAAGGCTGACCTGGAATGGGTTCATTTTTCTTATTAACCCGAGCAATGTAAATTGTGTCTGCTTTTCTACCTTTAAGACGGACAAGAGCTTGCAACTCGCTATGGATATAAATTTTATGCTGTTCTTTTGTAGCCAATTCACAGTAATAACTTTGGAGTGGGTGGCTCTTTGAAAAACTATTGGTTCCTGTTGCCAAGATTCTCCCATGCCTATCAGTAATGATAGAGTATATCCTCTGTTTTTTGGCTTCAAGTTGAGTAGCTTTTCGAATACAACGGTTAAGCATTTTATTACTCCAAAATTTTTCTTATTTTTTTATAAGCAATTCGTGCATCTTTTCGTGTACGAAAACAATTGTCAAATCCATCTTCTACTTCAGAATCCCAACGGTCTAAAGAAATGGTAATTGTGTGAGGCCAATTAATATCGCCATCTAAATACCAATATGATTGCCCATTTTTGGGAATAAATTTTTTCATCATCTTACCTCTTAAACTTTTTAACAATTTTATCAAATTCCTCATCTACCACTTCGTTATTTAAATCCTTCAAAATTAATTTGTGGAGTTCTCCTAATGCTTTCTCGATGCGCCAAAAATAGGTTTCTCCATCATTTGATTTAACTTGAAACTTAATCACCTTCAAGGCGTTTCTTATGTCAAGATAAGCATTGTTTAAATCTTCAACACGCTTGAAAAGGTTAGCCATTATTTTAGTTCTCTTTCTGTATTATACCGCTGAATCTCTTTAATTCTATCCTTTAACATTGCTACAGGACAATTATCACAACCGCCTTTAATTTCATCTAAGAAATCTTGACAATCACAACATACACAATCTAAATCTTTATAAGAGTTTCGTGTACTCATCTTAATCCTCGTTCTCTTCGTTTAAATAGATGGTGTCATAAATATCGCCGTTGGATTCTCTTGCCTCATCCTCGCGCTTATCCAAAAATCTCCTTCTATACTCATCTGAACAGTGAGCCACAGCATAAACGACTTCGTGAAGAGTAGAATATCTCTTTTCACGTGTTGCCATAAATTTAACCATTAAACGAAAAACAAGATACTCAAGGTCGCCTTTTGTTTCAATGCTATCTAAAGAGGAAATTGCTTTATCTACTACTTCATACTTTTTGCGAGAATCTTTATCAACGTAAGGCATTATTTTATCCTCCTTAAATATCCTCGGCACTTGAGTAAAGGTTTTCTAGGAATCCGAGTTTTACAAACAACCTTCTTTAAGCATGTGTCACAAAGGTGTAAATTATTTAATTCCATTTTTATCCTTAAACTCTTTCAAGAATTTGCGGGTATCTTCATCTGTTGAAGCTTCTAACGCCGTTACTAATGAAGGGGTAGAATCTTTAACTTTTTGCACCGCAGCACTTACTTGTCTAAGAGCTTTTGTTCCAATTCCATAAACTCCTTCAAATAAACGTCCAGCAATTAAACCAAGCACCGACGGACACAAGAACACTAAAGCGAGGATTATCCAAAATGACCAGCCTACCAAATTATTAAAGAATTGGATAATTTTTTCTTTCAAAGTAATTTTTCTCTCTTGTGTATTCGAATCTTCTGTATAACTGTAAAATCCCTTCGAGCAAGTAATAACGCCCTCTTTTGACATTGTTAAATCACCATTACATTTAACAATGTTTTTTCCTTTAACAATGGATTGCGGAACTGTACTGACAGTGTTTTTGAAAGGTGCTGTAATTGTTTTTAAAAGTGAACAGCCTGTTAAACCAAAACATAAAACTAAAAGTAAAATTATTTTTTGCATTTTATCTCCTTTTAAAATGTTGGTGTTCTTTTTTTGAGGGAAAGAACCCCAAGAAACCTAATTTAAATTAAAGAACTGTATTCTTTTTCTGCGTCATGCACCCTGCAATGAACGCTACTACTGCAACTAAAACCAACGTCACGATATAACCCATTTTATTTCTCCTTTGTTAATTATAAAATAAATGTCCATTTTCTTTTTCAATTTTAGCAAATAGACTAATTTCTTCAGGGTCAAGTTTATAAAGACTTCTTTTCTTATTCATAAATTCCGCAATATTTTCTCCATCAATTTTAGCATTGAATACTAGCCATCCGTTTTCTTGCATAAGGTAATGAATGGCGTTTGCTAAATCAGCCTTTGTCAAATAAGTAAAAGTTGGGATTGTTATTGTAAATTCGGTAAAGGATGGGTCAAATTTAAAATATGGCTGCCATCCTAATTCTGAAGGAGCCAAATCTTTAAATGTTCGGATTCTCGTATGAAAAATACAGTGGTTGGCCCCTTTTTCAATTAAGCAGACAGTTTGGGAAGTGAGTGTTCCATCATCTTCATACATAGATTCTAATTCAAGCCACTGGTCATGTTTGAAGTAGGAAGCTCTCACTTTTTTTTCTAAATTATCTAAAGTCATTTCTATCTCCAAGTAATCCAATAAAAAGTAAAAAAATACAACTCGCCATTAAAATTGTTAAGAAAATATTTTGCATTAGTAGATAGCCTTTCCAATAAGGTTATAAATTTCACAACCAAGATAAAGACAGGCTCCATCTTCTTGTATTTCGTGGGGTTCACAGTTTTCGTCAAATAACGCAACACAAATGCTTAGAGCCTCGTCTAAAGTTTCTGCGCTTATTTCATTTTTAACATTTTGCTGGAAATAAATAACGTTGTACTTATCCATTTTTTCTCTCCTTCATTTCAGTTAAATCTATCATAAATCGTTCAAACATTTCTTCGACGATTAAAGAAATATACTTTCTTTTTTCATCATTTGATTCATCTCTAACCAATTTATGAAGTCTGGCAAAAATTTTTAAGTCATTCATCAAAGTGTTGAGTTCTTCTGGATTTAACATGGTTCAAACCTCCATTTCAAAGTGTAGCACATTCATCATGCTGTTGTCAAGGGGTAGAGCGATTTATTTTTAAAAAGTTGTTAAGACGAATTTTAAAAGTGTTATATTGCAATATTTTACAAGAAAAATAATTTTAAAAAATAAATGACCCACCAGAAAAATTTGAAAGCCCTTTCTTTTACTATTTTTCGTCATTTTTCTTAACTATTGTATAAGTTGGTTCACCAGTTGAGTTTACAGATATGTCAAGAATATTTCCATGTTTTTGTGCTAAGTCTGTAAGCAACTCCTCTTTATTCAATTCCGTCCTAGCGAAAGAGGTCTGACCTTTTTCTTTCATGTAGTCTAAAAATATTGCTTCCATACTTTCACCTTCTTTAATTCCAGCTTCTTTTGCTCTTTTAACAACTTCAAAATAATCTTCCATCGTTATTGAAAATAATTGATTCATGTTATCCTCCTTCTAAAATCGTTTCCTTGCCTAGTTTATAGGGGCAAGATTCAACGATAATATTTAAAATAGATGATTCCTTATCCCAACCATCCGTTAATAATTAAAATTATTCCACAACTCGTTACAGCATAAGTGATTAGGTCAACTTTTAAAAGGTTATAGGTCTTTCCAAATAGTTTAACGGGAATCTCGCCATATCCCTGCCACGAATTTCCAGCCCAAACTCCAATAATTAAAACCGAACCTAAAAAATAAGATAACCATTTGCCAGTTATTATTGGTAATGAGATAAGAGATATTGTGATTAATATCCCAATAACTCCTCGAAGCATAACATCTTGCAATACAGCATTATTTGGAAAGAGGTTATACGCTATTTTTCCAAGAAAAGACGATTTATCATCAAATTCATCTTTACGTCCGTACCCAATTGAAAGAACGCCCGACATACAATATATGGTAGCTACCCACAAATTATGAACCACATATAGGGCATAAATCACAAATATTAAAGGAAAAATAAATCTCCGCACCCACTTGAAATTTTGGCCTCCCAATGCGCCTAAAAATGCACCAAGAGTAATGATGCCAAGACATCCAAAGAATTGTCTAATTTTTTGGAACATATTTATTACTCCCTTCATCATATTTTATATAAGTGGATGCTAACTTTCCTTTCTTCGTTGCTGGAACACCCGCGTTCTTTGTAACTGGTGTGAAAGGAATTGTCCTTCCTTTTACTCCACATTCATTACATGATTCTTTTGTTCTCAAGTGTTTAGGCATAACTTTTAAATCTAAAATAACAGATTTCGATTGCCCAAATGCGCCTCGTTGAAGATTGGTTTTTGACCTACGTTTACCAATTTCACCATCGTTTAACCATTTCATAAAATCCTCCTTTATAATTATAAATATATTTTATTAAATTTGTTTTTAAAAGCTTTTAGCATTTATTGGTTTTTTAAAAGCCTTTAAATCTGCAAAAGCAACGCTTCTGCATGAGGGGTTTATATGTGAATATAAACCCCGAATAAAGTATTACGATTTCAATTAAGAATTAAATACTTAAATTATAGCACATTTTTTGTATCATTGTCAAGGGTAGGAGGTGTTAATTTTTTTATATCCGTTCCCTCTAAATATTTGTGATACCCGCAATACTTTTTATTTTTCTTTTGTTCTCTGGTACATTCTTCAAGTAGACATTTTGTTCTTTTTTCCATATTATTTTCTCCTTTTATTTTTACGCTTCTTATTTAAGATTGTTCTAATTTCATCCATAGCATCGGAGTTTGATACATCAAGATAGCGAAGGGTTGTGGATATGCTAGAATGGCCTAGACTACGTTGTAAAGATGTTAATTTTACTCCCTTCGAAATTAAATTATGGCAATAACTTCTTCGCATAGAATATGGAGTAAGTTTTATTTTTAATCCCATCATTTCGTTTAAGCGTTGGAAAATATATGTTAAATGATGATGTTTGATATTTAAAAAATTAGTTTGTTCGGCCTCCTGACTAAATATTGCTGGAAGCATATCGCAAAGAACGTTTGACATGGCAACGGGTCTATCTCTATGCGTTTTCGTATTTGAAATTAAAATTTCTTTTGTTTCAAAGTTGAAATTCTCTCTCTTTAATTGAATCACTTCCTTCGGCCTCAAACCCGTCGAGAACATCAGTATAGCTAACGCTTGAGTTTTATGTGAATTCTTAAAAATTAAAGGAATCTTTGAAATAATATCATAAAAATCTTTTTCACTTAAATATTCCATAATTCGTTGTTCTGATTTATGATACTTCGGAATTTCAATCTCCACTTTTAAAAACTTGGCGTAATGATTAAAGGCGTTGATTGAAAGATTAAAAGAATTCCCACACCACTTATCTATCTTCGAAGCTAAGAAAGAGTTTAAATTCTCTTGATTAAATATTTCGTACTGTCGAAAGAAGGATGCAACTTTTGAACAATGCGTTTCTGCGCTGGCCTCGGATGAACCGTTAATAAGAAGATGATTTTTGAATGATGTTAAGTCCATTATTTTTTCCCCTGTCTATTCTTATTTACGTGTTCGTGCATCATTAAAATGCCTTCCCAAATATTTTCTTCGGTATAAGATTTATGACCTGTCGCATCAACTTCAAATAATCCCATCTTGATGCACCAAGCTTTTGAAAACCGAACGTATCTAGATTTCATGCTATACATAATGTTACCCTTCCTTTCTTAAATTGTAACCTCAATTGCTTGAAAAATATCAATGTCCTTTTCTTGGCAATAGTCAATAACTTCACTCTCACAAGTAAATTCTTTTGGCATAGTAAAATAATTTGTTACTACTTTAAGAGTGTTATAATCGGTACGATATGCGAGTATAAACATGTTATTCCTCCTCTTTATAAGGGTTTTCATCTATTTCTTCAAAAGAACAATATTCAAAAGGTAAGCAAAGCTGGCGTATTGCACACGATTTAAACCATTTACATTCTTCACAAGGTGGGTATTGCATTTTGTGTTTTCCTTTTATAATATTCTTTTTTATATTCTTTTAATTTCTTAATATTTTTTAAATAATAATCGTGCTGATAAACTGGACTATTATAACTTTTATATTTAATAACAATTACTGGTCTTTGTTCTTTAAAAAATTTTTTAATTTCTTTTCTATTTTTTAAGTAATCAGATGTTGTCATTGATTGAATAATTTCATAAGTTAAGTCCATTTAAAAACTCCAATCCTTTGCTGGTTATCATTCTTTTATTCTCGATTTTAATGAAATCCTTGAACATAAGGTATGGCTCGATTTCCCACAAATATGTTTGTGATTTTACTCTTAAATGATTGGCTATCGCACTCATACCAGCCCCACCACTTAATTCTAAATATTGTAAGGCTCGAATATCAGTTGTGTTTAAACCTTGCTTAATGATGTTATTATATTTTTTAATCATTTCCCAATTCGGATTATAAGCATACGCCCTAACTAAATTTTTAGCATTTCTAGGGGTATTCCGACAAGAAGAAACAATCTCGGACATAACATCAAGAGGAATTTGAACAGATGGATATTGCTTCTTTCGATATTGCTCAATAATGTTGAGAAGTTCTTCATCCTTGTACGGCTCAAGGTTAATCTGGTCGCAACGCTGAATAAGGGCATCTAAATCTTTTGCAATATCCCCTTTATGCGTGGTCGCAAAAATCAATGTAAACTTTTTGATTGACTTATTTTCAATCGAAAATTGTTCCATCAGAGGGAGGATATAGAACCCCACCCTCTTTGGTAAACGATTGGCCTCGTCGATAAAGACAAGTCCTGATTCAGATTGAACCAACTTATCAATAAAAATCTGCTCACTCTTTAATTCACCGCCAGTTGTAAATATAATTTTCTTGCCAAGCTGATTAGCTAAAATCGTTGCAAAAAGTGTCTTGCCCATTCCGCTCGGTGCTGAAATAAATGTGTGAGGATAAACTTCATTAAATTTAATACAGCCATTGATATAACTTTGAACCTTTGCTTTGGCAAACTCCTGTCCTTGATATTCTTCCCATGTTGAAGGTCGGAATTCCTTTATTTCTGTTCCTTCTTCGAGTTTTGAAGCATCTAATAACGCTGGCACAATCGTAACTTCTTGTGGATTATTCTTCTTCGCCTCAACATCTGGAAATTTGCACAATATACACATATCCCCAATTTTATGCTCGGCAGAATAAATAGCTTGCCCACATTTTGAGCAGATAAAACTTGATAACGATGGGAAAGAGAATATCTCTTTTTTTGGAATAGAGTTCTCCGCTTTCTTTTCTTCTTTATCAAGAATAGATTGCACCCCAAACTTTAAGGTGCGATAAATTTTAAATTGCTCGGCTAAGTTCATTATTTTCTCCTAGAACGAATTTCGAAGTTGTTATATTGTGATTATTGCTCGAGCGTTGTGTCTTGAGTGTTAGCGTACCAACGGTCAATCGCTTCCTGTCTTTCCTCGTCGGTCGAATAGTAATCCGTTCCAATCTCCTCTCCCTCATCTGTATACCAAACAACACCAAAGGGCTTTTGGTAATCATTAAAAGATGAACAAAGTTGATAATACATTTTTATCCTCCTATTTTGTATGTTGAATTTCCGTCGCTGTTATTCTTGCAAATCCTCTAGCATTTATAACCGCAGAATTAAGTATTGCCTGTACCCTGAAATTTAATTGCTCGATTGCATCTTTGGAAAGTTGTTTGTTTCTCTCATGGCACAACTTTTTACATTCGGCAACGTTGATAAACATTTAAACCTCCTTTATTCAAGAGTGATTCCTAATCGTTTTGCAATCCCTTTATATCCAGCATCATCGACTTCACATCCAGAAACATCCTCCACACATTCACAAACAAATTCAACCACTTCTTCGGGGCAAGGACAAACACCGACCTTTGAAAAGTAATTATACGCTTCTTCTCGGTAAGATTCTAGTTTCAGTTGATATTCTGTTTTTTTCATTTATTCCTCCTTCTCTGAACCGTTGGCAATACATACATTTGAAAGATAGATTTCGTGCGTTAAAAAATCTTGGATTTCGTAAAGTTCAGAATTCTTTAACGTATAAATTAGTTTTTTAATAGATGCTAGTCGTAATTTTCGTAAATTACATTGTTCACAAGTAAAACCTTCCTCTGCCCCTGATTCTTCGGTATAGACTTCACCGCAAACAACACAAGGGAAAGAGTTGGTCTGTTTACTATCATCTCTGTTTAAATCATTAAGTCCTCGCATTATATCCTCCTTTTTAAACTTCCACATCTAAAAATTTATATGCTTGTTTAATTTCTTCCTTCAACTCTGCCACCTCTTTTTCTAGTTTTGCCTGTCTTTTTTGAACATCATTTCTTTCCTCTATTGCTAGGCCAATCGAAACTCCTACGACAATAGCAATAATTGATACAGCAATAAATAATCCCATTTTATTTACTCCTTTTTGGTAATATTTTATTCATAATTTTTTTAGTTAATTTTACTTGTTTACCACCAAGATAAATATAGTCAACTCCATTTATTGTTGTACCATCACAAACCATTTTACTCCTCCTTTGTTTGTGTTGTACTAAAGTATAACACATATTTCAGAAAATGGAAGGGTAAATCTCATATTTTTATCGTTTGTTTCCAATGGGTTACAAGACGAATTTTGAAATTGT
>Ga0209777_10007957_pt1 | contig 11671 bp, 11 predicted proteins | sample FrelakmetHBP12HB_FD_187147 | JGI IMG/M metagenome (GOLD analysis project Ga0209777, IMG submission 187147) | Freshwater lake sediment microbial communities from the University of Notre Dame, USA, for methane emissions studies -HBP12 HB (SPAdes)... | ecosystem: Environmental > Aquatic >...
CGAGAGGAAGAAATAGATATTCAGGTTAAAGAAGCGCGGGACAATCACCTAATAAGATTTCATAACCGTCTTTGCCAGGCTGAGGCCGGGCCGATTTTTGTGGAAATGCTCATTCATTTGGAACGTATTTCCGATCATTGCGAAAATATTGCTGAATATATATCGGATATTTAAAAGAATACCTATAATAAATATTGCCCTCAATAATAATATATCATATACTTAAAAATAATTTAAAAAATTCCGGCGCTATGCTCCAATATGCTCTTAAGGAGGCATGAGATGAATAAAAGGATGAATGCTTTGAAGTTTGCCCTGGAAAATGAACAAAAAGAGCGTGAATTTTATCTGGCCAATGCTCGCAGAACGAAAAATATGGCCGGGAAAAATATGTTCAAGCAAATTGCCGATGAAGAGAAGGAACATTACGAAGTCCTAAAAAAGTTAAATGAAAAATGGCAGCAGCAAAAAAAATGGCCGGCAACGGTTCCATTGAAAGTGAGAAAATCTTTAGCCGGCAGTATATTAAAAGCTATGGCGGGTACAAAGACGGCACGTATTGCCGGCAATGAAGACGACCTCAAGGCCATTCGAACAGCGATTGATTTTGAAGCAAGAGGTGTTGCACTCTATACAAAATTAGAGAAGGAAAGCGCCGATCCCAAAGAGAAAGCGTTTTTTAATTTAATAGCGAGCGTTGAGCGTGATCATCTTCTTTCTCTGCGCGATACTGAAGAATTCCTGACTGATCCGGCCACGTGGTATCAAAATGCAGAAAAACCCGCGTTGGATGGCGCTTAAGATAAATACCGGGCGTTATTTTTCGCTTATGATTGCATTATCGCTATTGCCTGCGGCCAGTTTCTCTAATTTGTAATTCAGTTCCGTCCAGATACTATAGCTATTCTCCAATTCTGAAGTAATATCTTTCAATTCTATGTTGAGCTTCTTAATTTTGGATGAATCTTTGTGTGTCTGCGGATCACATAAGATGGATTCGTGTTCGGCCTTTCTGGCTTCCAGCACTTGAATCTTTTCTTCTATAGAAGCCAGGTCTTTTTTCCAAAAACTTTTAATTTTGAAAATTTTATTTCTTTCCTCCGCTTCCAGCCTTTTTTTATCTTTGTTTTTAAACACTTGCTCTTTGCCCGCTGTTTTCGGCAGACTGTTATTTTTGAGTTCGCTGATTGTCTGGCTGCGCTTTTCTATGAAATATGAATAATTGCCGAAGTAATAATTAATTGATCCATCCTTTAGTTCAAAAATTTTATTGACTAACAGGTCTAGAAAATAACGATCATGCGAAACAATGGCCACTGTGCCGTGATAGTTGATCAGTGCTTCCTGAAAAATATCCTTAGTTATGGAGTCAAGGTGGTTGGTCGGTTCATCAAGGATCAGAAAATTGGTGTCGAGAAGCATAATCTTTAAAAGCGAAAGGCGTGATTTTTCGCCACCGGACAGTATCGAAACCGGTTTGTAAATATCATCGCCGGAAAAAAGAAAGGCGCCCAGGAGATTGCGTTTCTCTTGATCGTTAGCTTTGGTGGCGACGGTATTGACCTCTTCCCAGATTGTTTTTTTATAATTCAAATTCTCCGAGCTTTCTTGAGAGTAAAAGGCGGTATTAACGTTATCCCCGTATTTTATTTTTCCTGATGCAGGTTGTTCCGTTAGGCTCAGCAATCTCGATAAGGTGGATTTACCAGAGCCGTTGACGCCGACAAAAGCCACCTTGTCACCGCGGAATAAAGTGAAGTTTAGATCGTCAAATACTTTCAAACTGCCGTAGTTATGTCCCAGATCAATTGCCTTGACTACTTCTTTAGCGCTTTTTTTACCTTCGGGAAATTTCATGGTTACGCTTTTGGATTTTGCTTCCAGCGTCACTGGGGCAAATTTTTCCAGCACTTTTATCCGGCTTTGCACCTGAGCAGCTTTGGTCGCTTTGTAACGAAAACGTTCCACAAATTCTTCAATCTTTTTAATCTGCGCTTTTTGCAATTCCATTTCTTTTTTCAAGGCGGCGTGCCTTCTTTCTTTTTCCTTTAGATAGTGAGAGTAGTTACCTTTGTAAATATGAATATGGCAGGAGGCAAGCTCGACAATCTGCAGGGCGATTTTGTCCAGAAAAAAGCGGTCATGGGAAATGACAATAATTGTTCCCGGATAATCTTTGAGATAGGATTCCAGCCATTCCATACTTTCTGTGTCCAGATGATTTGTCGGTTCATCCAGAAGCATGATATCCGGTTTGGCCAAAAGAATCGAGGTGAGTAGAATACGCATTTTCCAGCCGCCGGAGAATAGATCGCAATTCTGCGAAAAATCACTTTCTTTAAAACCGAAGCCCTTGAGTACCTGTTTGGCTCTGGCTTCAAAAGCATAGCCATCAAGCGCGGCAAAGTGTGCCGTTGCATCGGAGTAGAATTGGGAGATTTTTTTATATTCAGGAGTATTTTGTCTGGCCCCAGAGATTTGGTGCTCCAGATCTCTGATGGATTCTTCGAGAGCGGTGATGCCACTTTTCTTTTTGAGGAATTCGATCAGGGGTACAGATTCAAGTTCCACAAGATCCTGTGGCAGATAGCCGATGGTTTTTTGCTTTCTTCCGGGAATATCAATGATGCCGGAATCAAGATGAACCTGCTCAAGGATCGCCCGAAACAGAGTTGTTTTACCAGTGCCATTATCGCCAACCAGGCCGATGCGGCTTTTGGGATGAATTGTCCAGTTGATATTGTCAAACAGCTTTTTATCCAGAAAAGACAGGTTGACGTTACGTAAGTAGATCACAAACTGCTCCTCGATGAATATGCGGTTATATGACAAATTTATTTCAAAACCACAAGAGCAATAATTAGCAAAGAGATTAATAATCTTTTACTTGACATTAATAAACAAAATGTTTATTATATAAACATGATAAAATCGTTTCGTTGTGGTGAAACAGAGAAGATTTTTCATCGTGAATCTTCGCGAAAGTTTCCACACAATATTCAGCAGCGTGCTTTTATGAAATTAAATGTCATCGATGCCGCAATCAGTATTGACGATTTAAAATTACCGCCTTCAAATCGTTTGGAACCTTTAAAAGGAAAGCGGCAAGGACAATGGAGCATTAGGATAAATGATCAATGGAGAATATGTTTTGTATGGCGCAATGACAATGCTGAAAAAGTAGAAATTGTTGATTATCATTAAGGAGAATTGTTATGACAAAAAAAACTATTAAACCAGTGCATCCGGGAGCTTATTTGAAAGAATTGCTGGAAGAACTAGAACTCTCACAATATCGCCTGGCTAAAGATTTAGGTATTCCAACCATGCGTATAAATTATGTGGTGAATGGCAAACGTCCTGTGAATGCCGAGCTTGCCCTGAGATTGGGAAGATATTTCGGTCAGGAGCCCCGTTATTGGATCAATCTGCAAAGCCGTTACGACATGGATATTACTGAAGATGCATTGTCTGAGCAAGTTGCTCGGGAAGTGCACCCTTTAAGCATGGCTGTTTAATATCATTTGGTCATTTCAAACGAAGTGAAAGATCTTTTCCGCTAAATCACAAACAGCCCTCCACGAACCTGCGGCTATATAGGCAAAATTCTTGGCGTTGTCAATTCAGAATTATTTTATGAATGATGTGTAGGCTGGTCAAGGAATAAGCGGTGGATGGAAAGTGGAGAGAGTCTTCGGCTAATGATTGCACCTACAAACAAAAGAAATCAAGGCGATTTAAATTTATTGATTACCGGTAGAAACATACAATAGTTACGCATAGAATTCCGAAATCCAAAAGTGTCGCTTCCTTCCTAAAATTCTCAATATTATCTTCTTGATTTAATCGCCTTCTCCATGATAAAAAGAAATCGCTTTCATCCTTTAGTAGTCCAAAATTATTAGGATATTTCAAGTATAAAAAAAGGGAGGTCAAACATGCGGGAGGCTGATAATTTTACTATATCGAGTATTATAAATGGAAAGTTTATAATTTTTCTCTTGATCACGAGCTTATTACTATCCGGTTGTTTAAATTTGTTGCCCTATTCAGTAATATCACCAAGCAGTACCAAAACAATGATTATTACTGATAATGGGAAACCCGACATCAAAAAAATGGTTTATGTAGATATGCAGATAAGGAAACTAACACCAATTAATGAAGCAGAGTTGCGTAACGAATATCTCCCTTCAGCATTAAAAGACGCCGGTATTAGTAAGTATAAGATATTGTCTCCGGGTCAAGAGATTTCAAATTCTAATGAAGTAAAGGATTCATATCTTATAGTATTGTCAATTACAAACTGGGATGTTTCAATGAGATCGGGCGCGGGCGCTTGCTCTGATTTATTTGTCTACGCTACAATGACAGTATTTGAGCTTCCCGACAAAAAAGAATTAATTACAGTGAGTGGACAATCTAGCGATTTCAAATGCGACACATGGAGCATTAAGGAATTAATCAGTTACCTATCAACAAAAATGCTTAATAAAGCATACAAAGGTTGATTAATTTTTATTTTTAGATAGGCATTTTGTTAAAAGTCAGCGGTGGCGGTGAGCGTAGTCAGTTTGCTGGGTTTATATTGCAGATTACTATTTGAAAACTTTTAGACACGCTTGGAAGTGTGTCTTCAACATTTCAGGAAGAACTGCTTGCTGAAAATATCTACAGATCGCAGTTCACTATTTTTTTGCAACCTGGCTCCGGGGATATCCTGCTGTCCCGCACTAGCTTCGCGTACGGGGATAATTCCCAATAGCCATCGGCTATTGGATAATTCGACTTACTCTTCGTACTTCGCTGCGCTCGTTTTCAGAGACTCTCATTACGACTAACGCTTCAAACCACGCTGCGCTTCTAAAAGTTGAGTCTCATTATCTCTTTTTCCGAAAAACAAGTTTGAGCGGCACACTGTCAAAACCGAAAGTTTCGCGAATTTGATTCATCAGGTATCGTTCGTAGGAAAAATGGATGCCTTTTACGTTGCTGACAAAGAAGACAAACGTGGGTGGTTTGACATCTGTCTGGGTCGCATAAGAAATATGCATCTGCCTGTTTTCATGGCGCGCCATCTGGTTTCTCTGCACAGATTTTTCCACCAGATCATTTAGTGGCGATGTGTCGATTCTCTTTGTATACTGACTGTAAACTTTATCGATCAGATCAAAAATCTTCGGCGCGCGTTGCCCCGTTACTGCCGAGATGAAAATAATGGGGGCAAAATCCATGAATTTGATTTTATCCTTGATGTCTTCGACAAATTTCCCCACTGTGGAATTATCTTTTTCAATTTTATCCCATTTATTTACGACGATGATGCAGGCTTTACCGCGCTCAAAAGCAAGCCCGATAATCTTTGTGTCCTGATCCGTCAGCCCTTCTTCAGCATCAATTAAAACAAGCGCAATATCACAGCGATTGATTGATTTTAGCGCCTGAACTACACTGTATTTCTCCAACGTCTGGCTGATTTTGCTTTTTCTGCGTATGCCCGCCGTATCAATGAGCAGATAATTTTTGCCATGCACTTTTACCTGCGTATCAATGGCATCACGCGTCGTGCCGGGCGTGGGGTTGGCGATGCTTCTTTCCTTGCCGAGAATGCGGTTGACGAGCGATGATTTGCCCACATTTGGTTTGCCGACTATGGCAATTTTGATTTGGGTATCTTGATCGTCTTTGCTGTCTTTTGCCGAAAGGAAATTCCGGGTAATGACAACCATAAGTTCGTCAACGCCCAAACCATGCTGTGCGGAGATCGGATAGAATTGATCGATTCCGAGCTTATAAAATTCGCTCAGCATTTCTCTGTGGCGGTCTCCATCTATTTTATTGACAACGTAAAAAACATTTTTATCTTTACCGCGCAGTTGTTTGGCTATTTCAATATCGGTGGGAGTGAGCCCGTCTTTTCCGTCCATCAAAAAAATGATTACATCCGCTTCTTCGATAGCCAAATTTGTCTGCTCGCGCATTTGCACCAGAATTCTTTCTTCCGCGGAAGGTTCGAATCCGCCGGTATCGATCAGCGTGAAGGCTTTGTCCTCCCAGGTGCAGTCCATATAATTACGATCGCGCGTGGCGCCCGGCTCGTCAATGACAATAGCCTTCTGCTTGCCGGCAATCCGGTTAAAAAGTGTTGATTTGCCCACATTGGGACGGCCAACTATGGCGATTACTGGTTTTGTCTGCATTTAATTTCCTGTGTATTTGGATCGTTTCCTACTGTTTCAATATGCCGAATTCCTGCAGCATCTTATCGGAGGTCGTCCAGTCTTTGCTTACGCGCACAAACAGTTCCAGAAAAACTTTGCAACCGAAAAGCTTTTCCATCTGCAACCGGGACTTTGTACCGATATTTTTGAGCATGGAACCTTTTTTGCCGATCATAATCGCCTTCTGAGATTCTTTTTCGACATTAATCGTTGCGCTGATGCGGGTGATATTTTTTTCTTCATCTTCTTTAAATAAGTCCACAGTTACGGCGCTGGCGTACGGAATTTCCTGATTGGTGAGAACCATAATCTGCTCGCGGATGAATTCAGCCGCGATAAATCTTTCGGTAGCATCGGTTAGAATGTCTTCGGGAAATAATTGCGGCCCTTCCGGCAGGATTTCTTTGATGGCTGCCAGAAGTTCGTCAATTCCTTCACCGCTCAATGATGATACCGGAAAAATTTCCCGATAGTCATAGAGATTACGAAATTTGTCGATCAGCGGTAAGAGCAACTTCTTGTCGATCAGATCAATTTTGTTAATAACCAGAAAAACAGGAACTTTGACCGGCTTGAGCGATTCAATCAAAAAAAGATCTTGATGATGAACATCAGCATTGGCCTCGATCAGCATGAGCAGCACCTCGGCATCGCCGATCGCTTTCTGTGCCGTTTGCACCATGGCGCGATTAAGCAGAGTCTTGGGATTGTGTATTCCCGGAGTATCAAGAAAAATAAGCTGCGCGTCCGAATAATTTTTTATGCCGGTTATTTTATCTCTTGTCGTTTGAGGTTTGTCGGCAACGATAGAAATTTTATCGCCGACAACAGCATTGAGCAGTGTCGATTTACCCACATTGGGGCGGCCAATGATGCCGATGAAGCCGGATTTAAACACTCTGATTATTTTCTCCTTGGACACATTTTATTTATAATATTCCCGAAATACTGGTAGAGACAAGTTTCCCTTTATCGGCAGCTACTGAAATTACACCGGGTTTTTGCCGGGTAAATGATTCTACAACTATTTTTGTTCGGGGATAAAGGTCTTTTATTGCGGATATATTAGCATTGTTCAGACCGCGAAAATTAGAGATATCCTGCGAAGAGAGATTAAAGCGAAGCTCTTTTGTGTCTGTAGGAATAGTTTCTAAAAGGTTTGCCGTCTGTTTATAAAAAATGGAAGAGAGGACAAGGCTGCCGAACGCCGGATGAAATGGTCCAGCCAGCACTGCTCCTTCTTTTTTCATTGCCTCCGTTACCTGCAGGCCGATCCTAATTACGTTTATTCCTGCAGCCGATAGTTTTTCCCAGGCCTCACAGCATAAAGCAATTGCCTCAGGCAGTTCCAATGGTTTGTATTTTCCCAGCAGGAATTCTTCAGCCAGAGCTGTGCCGGTAAAAACAATAACCGGGTGAATGCGCACCATATCGGGTTTCAACGCAATTGTTTTATCAAGGGAATAAATAAATCCTTCCTTTGTGTCTTTCGGCAAGCCGACCATCAGATGTAAAGAGGTTTGAAAATCGTAATCCTTTAAAAGCATCATCGCTTCGGATATAACAGCGGCATTATGGCCTCTTTGCGAAAATATCAGCACCTCATCGACGAATGATTGTGCGCCTATCTCTACGGTGGTGACGCCATTTTCTTTAAGGAGAGTCAATTTATCGCCAGTTATATAATCAGGCCGGGTCGAAATTCTAATGGAGTTGACAAGACCGGCCTGAATATAGGAATTAGCCCAGGAAAGGAGCTTTCTCTGATAAGCAGGATCAAGTCCCGTGAAGTTTCCGCCATAGAAAGCAATTTCTACGGTTCTTTTTTTGTCTTTATTCCATTTCAGGTAAGATTCAATTTCGGCTTTAAAAATATTTTTTGTAAGTTCCAGTGGATAGTTTCCGGCAGAAATTTTTTGATTGCAAAAAATACATCGATGCGGGCAACCTCTGTTCATAATGAAAACAGGAATAATCAATGGTTTGCCGTTATTTTTAACTCTACGATTATTTATTTTCATCCTGTAATACTTCCCATGCTTTTTGAGCCGCTTGTTTTTCCGCATCTTTTTTGTTTTTACCGCTGCCGATTTGCGTTGTTTTATCCGCAATTGTTACTTGGACTTCGAAAGTTATCGCATGCTCTGGTCCATGAGAATCAATAAGTGTATAAATAGGCGTTACTTTATATTTTTTCTGACAAAACTCCTGCAAAGCAGTTTTATAATCAAAATATTTAAAGGTTATGCTATCGTCTTTCAACAAAGGTTCAATTAATTTATTTACAACATTTTCAGCTTTGTTAAAATTGGAATCGAGATAGATACTGGCAATAACTGCTTCTAACGCATTAGCCAGAAGAGAATCCTTGGCACGGCCGCCGGAAATTTCTTCTCCATACCCTAGTAGAAGACAATCCCCTATTTTTAAATCCTGTGCTATCCGGACTAATAGCTTTTTGTTGACCAACGCCGCGCGGATTTTGGAAAGAGTCCCTTCGGAAAAATCACCATATTTTTTGATCAGCAGGTTGCTCACGCAAAGCCCCAAAACGGCGTCGCCCAGGAACTCGAATCTTTCATTGTCGGAAACAGAGAGGTGCGGATTTTCGTTGACATAAGAACGATGGGTAAGGGCGATCGACAGAAGAGAAATATCGTGAAAACGATATTTAAGCTTTTTTTCCAAAGCATTTAAAATATCCAGCCTTTTTTTATCCAGGGACGATTTTCCCATAAAGTTTTCCATCTAGATATTTTTCCGCGTAAATCTTTACGATACTGCCCCTGACAGAAGAATCATCATTTTCCAGTAAAACCGGCAAATAATTGTTGGAAAAACCTTTCCTTAAACCTGTTTTTTTATCTTTTGCTTTTTCCACCAGCACATCAAGCTTTTTCCCCAGGAAGCGCAAAGCAAATTCTTCCCTTTTTTTTGAACTCAGGTTTCTGATAATTGAAGCGCGTTCTTTTTTTATCTTTTCCGGCACTTGGGGATAAAGTTTTTGTGCCGCTGTTCCCGGTCTTTCGGAATAAGGAAAAACGTGCAGATAGGCAACCGGCAAATCCTGCAGTAATTGGAAAGTATTATTAAATTCAGCATCGCCTTCTCCGGGAAAGCCGACCATGACATCAACTCCAATAGCGACATCATTTACAATTGCTGAGATTTTATTTATAAGTATCCGGTAAAAGCCTGAATCATAATCCCGTTTCATCAGCTGGAGAATTTTATCATCGCCGCTTTGCAGGGGAATATGTAAATGCGGACAAAGGATATCTTCTTTATTCAAAAGATGCAATAACTCGTCCGTGATCTCCCGGGGTTCTATTGAACTCAAACGATATCTTACGTTTTTGCAGCGATTCATTGTTTGATGCAAAACACTGGTAAGGTTTGTAGGAGGATTAAGATCATATCCATAAACTCCTAAATGGATGCCGGTAAACACAATTTCCCTGTAACCATTTTGTACAAATTTAGTCACAGCTGCCAAAACACTTTCCGGGGGTAAACTGCGGCTTTTTCCGCGGGCGAAAGGGACAATACAATAACTGCAAAAGGAATTACAACCGTCTTGAATTTTTAGAAAAGCTCGTGTTCGCTCGGAAAACTTGGCAAGCGGCATTTCGCAAAAATGTTTTTGCTGAAAAATATCGTCAGACAGAGTGTTATTTGAATTAATGACACTCTTCTGAAGGAGGGCGGGAATAGTATGTTTCCGACCATTGCCTACGACAAGATTTACCCCCTGGAGAGCGGCGATGTCGGCGGCGGCAACCTGGGCATAACAGCCGGTGACGATAATTTTTGCCTGCGGGTTGGCACGCTTAGCTCGGCGGATCAACTGGCGGGCTTGAAAATCAGAAGAAGCCGTCACTGTGCAGGTATTGATAATGTAAACATCGGCCGGAGATCGGAAAGCCACCAAAGAAAAGCCTTTCTGGAGTAAGTCTTCAGCCAGTGCCGCCGATTCATATTGATTGACTTTGCAGCCCAGTGTAGTCAGTGCTACTTTTTCTTTATTTGATTTCATGTCTAATCAATACTTCCGTTAAATTAATAATCTTTAGCCGGTACTAGTAATATATAAATAATCTTGCCTTTGATAAGCATTGGAATTGTCTTGAAAAAATAACTGATAATTTAATGAAATCTAGTCAGAAGGGCAGGGTTTGTCAAGTTTAAATAATAATGGATTTCATAATACAAATAAGATAAATTTACATAAAAGGGGAAAGGAGTTTTAAATTATGGATGCAATCACAGGTTATATAGCAGAGCACCCGGCAGTGCTTATAATGATCATAGTTTTTGTTATCATATTTATCCTATATTTTGTTTTCAAAAAATTACTCAAATTGACTTTGGTTATTTTGTTTATTTTATTGGCCGTGGCCGGTTACTACTATTTTAAAGATCCAAATAAAACATTGGAAAAAATTAAAAACACAGTTGACGCGGTAAATGCCGGTATTAATGAAGTAGTGGATAAAAGCAAAAACTTATATAAGGACACAAAAGCATTATATGAAAAGAGCAAAAAAGTCCCCGGCGATATTGGTAAATTGCTTAAAGATTCCAAAGAAAAAGCAGGAAACTAACAGTTTGCTTTTTTCAGTTCATGAAAATGGATAACCGGACAAAGATAATTAGACGGCGGTCTCTATTTTTGCTAGCCGTCTTAATTATCTTTACGGCAGCTTTTTTACGGACGGCCAGTCCGTGTCAGGAGCCGTTGACTTACCGTATCGGCAAAGTGGATGAAAGATTCGGTCTTACCGGCAAGAATTCGCTATTGCTGTGGATATGGTAGCGGCACTCAAAGGGCATTGTAAAATTCATTAGCGAAAAAGGGATGCCATTATGAAAAAAGATAACCTCATAGGTAATCATTCCACAAAGGAGCAGATAGGCCGGAGAACGTTTCTGAAGAAGGTTACTGCACTTCTCGGCGGGATAACCATGATGAACTGGGGTTTGTTCCCCTTCAAAGGCGCAGGGGCCTCTATCCTTGGAGGGAATAAAGGCAATAATCAAGAAAAGCTCATCTTCATTGCCATTGATGCCCTTCATCCGAAATACTTTGAGCTTGATGCCAAGGGTCTGCCGGGAGGGCGCGAAGGAAATTGGCTGATGCCCAATATTCACTCCTTCCTGAAAAAGTCGTTATGGTACAGAAATGCCAAGTCTTATCTGCCCGCGGCTACAGACATGAATCATCTGAATGTACTTGCGGGAACATCTTCAGCGCAGAGCGGCATTATCAGCGTGTGGGCACAACCAACCGGATGGGATAAAAATGGAGAAGCCATTATCACCAGCACCAGTATGTCTTTTGCCAGGGATGACAAGGGCCGGCCGGTGGATACACTTTTCCACGCATGGAAGCGGCGCTGGCCCGATTCCAAAACCATGCTCATCACGGGCAAGGAATGGGTGGGCGAGAT
>Ga0209777_10007958_pt1 | contig 11670 bp, 5 predicted proteins | sample FrelakmetHBP12HB_FD_187147 | JGI IMG/M metagenome (GOLD analysis project Ga0209777, IMG submission 187147) | Freshwater lake sediment microbial communities from the University of Notre Dame, USA, for methane emissions studies -HBP12 HB (SPAdes)... | ecosystem: Environmental > Aquatic >...
CGGCTAGCTTTAGAATCTGAGGAACTACTTTGGGAGCATCGTTCGAAGTTAGATTAATGCCCTCTAACTTCAATACTGTTGAAGAACCTATTGATAATATGTTCTTTGATAGCATGTATAAATAGTCCTATTACACAAATATTAGTTCTAAGTCCTTGTTTGAATTCCTTTTGGACTTTATAACATTCCGAACCTTACCTCAACATCCCTTTCCACATCGGTCATCTTGCTCAATTTATCTCGTAGAACCACTCTTTCGGCTTCCCTTGGGGTTAAAACTTTGACTTTTGGTTTTTTTCTCATCTTTTCTATATCTTCTTCAGAAATATCTCTTCCACGAAGACCGTCAAAATTCTCAGAATCAACCTGTATTTCAGTGACTTCTTCGGGTCTTTCTTCGATGGTTTCCGGCTCAGGCAAGAAAATATTCGAATTATTGATTGTCTCGGAAGGAGTTCTCATGGAATCTCTTTGAGCAGAGATTGTTCCTCTTTCGCCAAAAGAATCATATGCTTCTAGTCCCATGATTATTTCGCCTTTTCTATGATGGAATTAATCATGCGATCTATGATATCAGCTTCTCCAAATCGACCTTGATCCTCATATTTGCTCGCCAAAGCTACTAATTTGTTTATTGTCTCGGCATTTACTGGACTAGGAGCGGTTTTACTTTGATTAATCAGATTTTCCAATTCTTGTCTTACTTCAGGTGAATAACGATTCAACCTAATTTGCAACATATCTGGAGGAAGGCGTTTAAGTATCTTGTCCTGATCGAATATTTTACGAGCCTCTTCCTGCGGGGGGATAGGCATAGGAACCGGACGCGGTTTTCTTCCTCTAATCTGAGGAACGGAAGGTGTTGCTACGGGTTGTTGAACCTGAGGCTGAACAATTGGTTCAGGAGCAACCACTTGTGGTTGAACAGGTGGAACTGGTTCTTGGGGAACCATTTCAGCAGGACGTTCCGGTATTACCGGTACAATTTCAGGCTGCAATTCTTTATCGATGATTTTCTTGACTTCTTTCAAGGCTGGCTTTTGCTCTTCGGGAACGAGCTTGATCTGTTTGTCTACTTCTTTTTGAATTTGTTCTGGAGTCAGTCCTTCGTTTTTAAGCTGTTCTATGACCTTTTCAGCCTTTTCTTTTCTGTTTGGAACTATTGTTTCAAGCGGGGCATATTCATCGGCAAAACGGTCAACCCTAGCTGGCTCGACCTCTCCCCTTGATTTGCCCTGTTTATATGAAGCTATTTTCTGAGTCAATTTGTTCTGTCTGTGAGTTATTACTCCTCCTCGATCATATTCCAGAACAGATTCCTTATTTTTGGAGAATATTGTAAATTCTAGATCTGGCTGATTTGCAAATCTAGAAAGAGTCAAAGCCGTTTTTGCGGCTTGCTCGCTTCCAAAAAGTTCCGGTTTGTTTTTTTCATCCACGAACGCATCCCACTTTTCTTCGCCCTTTTTTCTGTACTTCACGCTAAAAACAGTGACCGGTTTGGGTTTTAATGCGGCATCTGGATTTCTAATGGATGCTTCTATTTCTTGCACGATCTCTGGTCTGATTTTATCCCCGCCCTCGAATACACATTCGGAACAAATTCTTCCATAGTTAAACTTCCTATCATCCACTCCTTTTTTGGATAACTCTTCTCCTCTTGTATATAATTGAGGATCTGTTTTGTTATTGTTCTGGAAAGAATTCAAAGCCTGATAATAATCAATAGCATCATTTGATATTTCGTATATTAACCTTATATCGCGGCTAGATAGAGGAGTAAAGGGACCCGCTTCATCACCTTTTAATCCAAGTAATCTCGTCATAACAGCCATTAAATGATTGGTATTTCTAGAATGAACTGTCCCATCTCCGCTTTTTTCAAATGTTCCAGATAGATCATCCTTCTGTTGTGTTTCGGGATTTGTAAAAGTATAAAATTCCTTATTGTCTTTCCGTGGATTTGCTGGGTTCTGATTGATCACCTGTTCTGATGGTAATGGTCTTCGAACATGATGTACCCGACCATTTTCCACGGTTTCCTGTATCGTTTGTTCTGCTTGATAAGCAGACATACTGTCGTTTACAACACCACCAGCGTGCAATTTCCTTTGTGTTTTCTTTGCACTCTCTTCTGGGGGACCAATACTAATTCTATTTGTAGCTCCAGCAATGAATCGGTTACGGCTATTTGGATCTTTTAACCTGCTAATTCCCTTGACAAGTTTCCTGATTCCGCCTTTGCCGTCTGGAATACATTGAACGGGATTTTCGACTATGACAGGCAAGCCAGTCACGTCTTGGGTAGGATCGACTCCTTCGGGCATTGGTCCGTAATGATATCTTCCTATCTTTTTAATTTTTCCATCCATCCATACTTCCGAAGGATTAAAGGACCTAGCGGCATAACTATTCCTTCCATCTGGCAGTTTTACTTTTTTTGCTCTGGCTGTGGCTTTTGGAGCGTAATCCTGATTCTCTAATTTAAAACCCTTGCCTCGATCATTTTCCCCATCAGCTATTCTATCTAATTCATCCAAAGGAAGACCATCGCTATCTACGTTGTAGGCACGACTGGTAACATTTGATAGAACATTTGCACAAGTTCTGGAATCTGCAAAATCAGACGGGTCCAGATGAGTGTATTTATATGCCGATGTCATTCGGAACCCATCAATAATTGGCTTTAAGTCTTGATACAATTTTCCAAATTCTTCGTTTTCTTTTTCGTATTCTCCCTGTAATTTAGTATGATCTGGCGTACCTCTCTCCGTTTGTCCAAGTTCTATGCCTTTAACAAGCAAACTTTGTTTCATAGCCAAGAATCTTGCCAATGATTCTTTTACTTTGATGGTATAATCTATTCCTGGTTTTCCATTTATGTCAACTTTTGTCGCCCATTTCTGGATGTTTGGATCTTTCATATATTCCATTGATTTAGCTCTTACGAAATTTAAAAATTCAGGGCTGGAATTTTCAGGATCGTTACTTTCCATCATGGATAAAATTTCCGCAAGTTCTTTGGCAGATTTGGCGTTTCCAGATTCAGCTTCGGCAGATTTTTTGCCAATCATCATCAATAAAGGATTAGCATTCCTAGACATTATTTCAGGGAGAGATTTGAAAACAAATGTCGCTTCTTTTTTATCAGATGGTCTTTTGATCTCGGCAATCTTTGATTCTTTGATATCTTCAGACGCTTCTGTAACCTTGTTTCCTGATTCATCTGAACCCATTCTTAGTTCAAGTGGTAAACCAAAATACGGATCATATACCACTAATTGAGATCCACCTATGTTAATTTGCTCATAGCATGGAGTATTCCATTGGAATGCTTGTTTTTGATAAGGCATTCCCTTACTTTGTGTATTTTTAGATGCCTCATCTTGATCCTTCTCATGTTTCATATAAAGATCAACTAGGTTTTTTTGATGTTGATTCGTAATTCCTATTTTAGCTTCTCTCTTTTTACCTCCAGTTGCCTGAGATAAAACAGAATTCATTGTCCTTTGGAACAAAGGGAACATTTCAGGGATCATCGAAAAAGTAAAAATAAAGTTGCTTCTTTTTTCGGACAATTTTCCAGTAACAATTTCTGGTGGAAATGTAAAACCAGGAATTCCTTCCCTACCCATATATGAAGCGTCCATTTCCTTCAGATTCTTAAAGTCTCCGACCTTCCTTCTATATTCTGGTTTAAAACTCTCAGCTTGCAATGCTGGCAATGTCTCTTTTAGGAGAGGAAGAGCATTTGCAGGAATGTTCAGTTTGGGATAAACTCTTACATTCTTCCATCGGAAAAGAGTATATCCGGGTGTATCATTCTCCATCATCGGTGCAAAGGGTTCGTATGATTTTATGTTTCCAGTTCTTTCTTCTCTTTCAATTTTATAAAGGCGATTATCTTCTGTGGCTTTTTTTGTCCTATTATTGAATACTTCCGTAGACGGCGAAACACAAGTAGCCAAAATAGGAGCCAAAGGAGATTCTTCTTGTTTTCCCGTGATGTCATTCATGACCTTGGATCGTTTGGCGACGTTCGTAACATCTGTTCCAACCCAACATTTTCTTGTATTGAATGCGGCTAAAAAGCCCATTATCGAAGAAGCTCTATACGCCCAACACAGCATTTCAGGATAGCTTTTTTCTCCAAAACTGGGTACATAATTATTTGCCGTGCCTACGCCCCCAAGCAAAGAAAAAGCTTCTTTCTGCATGCTTGAAATAATAACTCTTTCATTGTTAAAAAAAGCATTGCTTTCGTGCTGTGCTTCCAGAACAACCGGCTTGTTCCTAATGTCAGCGATATTATAAGCCTTCGCCGGTCTCTGTTGCGGACGAGGCACGTTCCACGTTTCCATTGCGTAATTCAGTGCGTCTGCCTGCGAGGTAAACTTCTTACCGCTAGCTCCATGTTCGGCAGGTATTTTTCTAAGACCGGCAAAAAAGAAATAGCCTTTTTTCTTTGAATAGCCCGGAGAAACTGCGACATAGTAACTTGTATCGGTAGTCTTATCGTAGCCTTCCCAACGAAAGTAGCTTCCAATACCGATTTCTTTTTCCATCTGCTTTTTCAATACGGAACTTTTATCGCCGTAGGTTTCTTCCCAGCGAATCCCGCGTTCTTTAATCGGTGTCGCCATTGTCTGGTTCTCCGTGCTTTTGTCCGTATTTCTTTATGATCTTTTCCTCATCTGATATAGTTTCTATAGAAGCTTCCCTAACTTCGTCAAGTTCTATTAAGCCTTCGTATTCTTCCTCTATGAACGATTGCCCGTTAATCCTAAGGAATTGGTTTAAGCTCCAAGTCTTATCCTTATCTTGTAATTGGGCTCCCTTTTGAAGTCCCACATATGCTTTCTTTTGAACACTTAACGCCCTTCTCCAACATTTGTTTACGACAGCTTGAATGTCGTTCCTTATAGCATCCAAATTGCCTTTGATATCTATTTCTTTGAACCTTACCACCGTCCAGCCATAACGAGCCAATTCGGCATCCCTCTTTTGGTCATGAGCCTTGGCTTGTGGTTGCCTGTGCCAATATTCTCCATCGCATTCGATTGCCAATTTAATTGCTGGAATGGCAAAATCAGCCTTATATTTGCCAAGTGGGAATTGGAGCCATTTCTTAAACGGAAGTTGCATGCCCAAAATCAGTTTATACATCGACTGTTCCAGACTTGTCATCCTGATCATTTGTGGCTGAACAGCTTCTTCTTTCGGGGTGGAAAGCTTGCTGGCTCTTCCTTTGGTCAATATCTTTCCTGCCGTTCCACCCATCGCAGCAGGACCACCCGCCTCGCCGCCTGCGGGAGCGGGAGTCATGCCTTCGCCACCAGCAGGTACTTCTCCTCCCATCCCCATCCCAGCACCACCGGCTCCGCCAGCTTCCGGCATTGGGGCACCACCACCAGCCATGCCACCCATGCCCATACCCATTTCCATGCCACCGGGACCACCCATGGCTCCAGCACCACCCATTCCACCAGCAGCAGAGAATTGTTGTGCCGCCGTCTCGAATCTGATGCGTTCAACTTCCGTGTCGTAGTCGAAATTGAAATATTCACACAGCGTTTGAGCAGAAATAAGCTGCTTATCGAACAACTGAACATATAATTGACCCTTCTGTGTCTGGTCTCTAATGTTCAGTTCGTTCCACTTGATCGTCGGATATTTGTAAACCGGTTCGTCTATGTCGTCTTCAAGTTCCTTGGTGGCTTCTTCATCAATGAATCTCTTGTCCCCGCCTAATGCCTTCATTCTGGCAATCTGGCGATAAATATTGTTTTCAATCCATCTAGCTAACTCTATCCTCCAAGATTCAAGACGCCTGACGAGCACTTCTGCACCAATTGCCGCCGAAGCATAACCTGCCTGTTCACCGCTCAAAAGGCTTTCATTGATCATTAATCCTTGGAGAATTTCTTTATTGATTAACTCATATTCGTTACTTAGCTGCAAGACCTTGCCCGATGCACCAATCCAGTCATAATCGAAATTATGGTGGGTAACCAGTGTTAGGTTGGGGTCTTGAGCGACAACGGCTAGCTGTTGTTGAACATCTGCAATATCAGCAGGACCGGCTGGACGTTCATCGTTTCCGATTTTGACAACTCGGATAGGCAGAATCATTCTTTCCGCAACTATCCACTGAGCGGTCATCAATTTGTCTTTATATGCCAAGGTCTTGAACAAACGACGGATCATTGATGTTCCATATACGCCATAAGGGTACGGATTGTACTTTAAGTGGCTTACGGAATCATTGGAAAGGGGGATGGGTTTGCCTGCCAGAATCAGGCTTCGCACGAATTCGGGAATTCTATCATAGATCGCTTTTGGTTGTTTATACCAGACAGTCCTCTTCAAGTCGTCATCTGGCAATAGGGTAATGACCGGTTCGTCCGCTAGAACATTCGTTTGAACATCAATCCAATCTGGATTTAGTACAACGATCCTCCTGAACGATCCACCGGGATGGTCGCATACCTTACCCTGATAGACCCCAGATCCTCCGCAGAATTTACAAGCGATTTCCGTCATCGGGAAAACATCACCCATGAGATGATTTTCCTTCGAAATCATCTTGCTCCAATAATCCATATTTAACTTTTTGTTTACGTTATCAAAATATCTCTTTACCTTGTCGTCTTCGTGTTGTGTTTCGAATCCATTAACAGGGAAGAAGGAATAGAAGTCTATTGCAGCCGCAACCTTTGGTTCGTTCTCATAAAAGTAGCGGCAGTTTGATGAAACATAGCCATTAGCAACAAATGCTCTTTCCGGATCGATTTGCATATCAAAACCAATTCCGGTATATTTGTATTTTTTAATATAATCTAGAGGTTGAGCTAAATAGGTTACTCCATCTTCTTCGAAAAAGAACCTGAGATCCATCTGTTTTGGTGCAATATGATTTTCAGTAACTTTTCCGCTTCTCATATATGGAGAAATTTTAGAAACATCAGATGATGGAATAATAAGTCGATAGACCCATTCTGACTTGGTTTCGTAATGATCCCCATAAAGAGGATGTCTAGTTAAAGAACAACGAATTCCAACAGAAAGAAACATGGCATACAATTGATCAGCCATGTCTTTGGAATAATTATTAGCAACCAACCAATGAGTAGTTTTGTCGAAGGACCCATCACCGTCTAAATAGCCAGCTAAGATGTTGAGTCTTGCTTCTTTGTCTAATTCAAAAACATCTTCCGTAAATTGTTTTTGTGTTAATTTTCCAGTAATATAATTAGAAAAGAATTCTGCGGCATCTCTTCTACAGGTAGTTATTCTCCAGCCTCTTCCTTCTCCATGTGGTTTTGAGGAAACTTTACAAGAGAATTTTTCTTCCAAAGAATCTTCAAGGAACTTTCTAGAAGGTTCTTCTCTATCTATTGTAAAACTAACACGATCATTCTTGTCATTTGAACAAATGCATCCATCGGCAATACAATCTCCTATCAACCAAGCGGATGTAGAATCCATATTTTTAGAACCAACAGTAGAAACTGGATACAATAGATAATCGTCAATTGTAACTTCCGAAGCAAGACCTCTACGGATTAATTTCTTTTCGAAGTTAGCAGGGTGTCTAATTGTTCCTTCGGGGATTCCTTTCTTTCTCCTGTACCTAGTATTGGAATCAAGTTTTTTCTTTTTCCGATAAAGTTTCCCATCAAGCCAAATGTGTTTATGGTCATCAGAGACATATAAAGATCTCCAATAACCCAATGCTTTGAATTCTATCGCATTTTTGTCTTTTACCTCTCTTATGGAAATATGTACAGGTTTTCTAAATTTGCCACTGGATGAAAGGATTTTTTCGCAGTTAACATTTTCAAACATTATCCCATCAGTGATCGGATCATTTAAAATGCTATCTGTTCCCACCCATAAATCTTGAACGTTTTTATATGTCATATTTCTTGTAAGTACTTGACATGGAAGGAGATACAGCCACTGATAAATCATCCTTCGCTTAGAGGGTATTTGCCAGTTTTGAGGAGTATGTAGAGGTGAATAGAAGCTTGGCTGAGTATAGACGACCTGACTTTGAGCGTAAGCCCTTCGCGGTCCTTCTGCGTTTGTAAAAAGATTCCTTGTTGGATTTGCGGGAGCAGTTGCTAAAGGTTGATTAGCTCTTGATGCATTTAATCTTTGTAATGCAAAATCAATATTACCAAGGAACTTAAGCATTTTCTTTTCCTGTATTGAAGAAAACGGCTACCGGGGTTTGTTCGCCCAATATCGCGTCCCCGGTAGCCTTTTCAATATAACACAATCAATTATACTACGGTGTCTCGTCCATAAGGTAAAGTTTATCCGCAGTATCTGCTGCAATAACAACGCTTGGGCTGACCGGACCCGGAATGTCGGCTACCGTAAACACATTTCCGTTCTGATCTATTCTTCTGACCCTCGCATTGCCGGAATCCACTACCCAGATAACACCGCTTCTGTCACAGGAAATTGAAGTGGGAGCATTAAAACGAGCCGTTGCTGCTGGTCCATCTGCTAGTCCAGCCACGCCGTAGGCACCCGCGAATACGACTGATTGAGCAGATCCTCTTCTCCATCTATAAATCACATGTTGAGCCAAATCAGAGACGTAAACGTTCTCAGAGGCATCGACAGCAACCCCGCCAGCATGAACGAGTCCAGTAATCGGAATTGGAACAAGTTGTTGTTGTCCATCTCCGGCATCTGGAGTGTTCGTGGTTGCACTTATGGGTCTAAGTTTGTAAACTCTATTAGCCATTTTTTTCTCCGAATTACTTTATTTCCTTACCGCATTTCGGACATTTCAAAACGGATAGATCACACAATTCTTCGGTTAGACATGTCTTCTCACATTTGCAGCCGCAATATTTGCAGACCACAAGCTTTTTGAAAGGACCTCTAACGGGTGGACTAACCTTTTGGGATCTTGTATTGTTTACACCAAATTTTGTTAACATTTTTTTCTCCTTACACGTTCTCAAGAATATATAGGAATCCTGTGTTATCTACGGTAATATCACCAACACCAAGTGGTAGGTTGTAATGCATGAGTGTGGTTGTTTTGCCATCTGCCGTAACTCTGCGAACAGCACTATTTCCCAAATCAAGTATATAAAGGAATCTACCACTTGGATCAAGAGCTAGTTTCGCTGGGACATTGAATTGGGCTGTAAGCCCATCGCCATCAACAAGCCCCGGAGTTCCATTTCCGGACAAAGTTGTAACCATACCGTCAGTGGTTATCTTTCTGATTCTATGATTGTAAGCGTCAGCAACATAAACTACTCCCGCTGCATCAACAGCAACATCATATGGAACAAGGAACTGAGCTTGTGCTCCTTTACCATTTGCAAAACCGGGAACGCTGCCAGCAAGGGATACTGTTCGACCATTTGGCCAAATTTTCTTAATCTTGAAATTCAAAGCATCTGCGAGGTATACAATACCTGCTTGATCAACGCAAACACCAGCCATCATAGTATTGAATTTCACCTTGCTGCCATCGTCAGAGATTTCATCTCCGGGTGTGCTTCCAGCCAAAATTTGGACTTTGCCGTTGTTGGTAGCCCTCTTCACTTGGAAATTGTTGCGGTCACTGACGTAAATGGTATCTGTTCGATCAACGCATACGCCACTAGGCATATCGAAACGAGCATCCAATCCACTTCCGCCATTGATAGTATCGGATAGGGCATTGCCAGCCAATCCAAGTTTGCCCTCTAGAACACCCAGAACACGTCCATCTTCAAAAATCTTGTAAACAACGTCGTTTTGCCAATCTACGGCATAAACGACGCCGCTGGCAGAAACATCAATGCCACTGATCACGGCATTGGCGGGTAGGTTTTTTGTCAGGACTCTAACATTGTCTAGACTTGCGTTAATTTTTCGAATGACATCTGCCATCTTAGGATCTCCTTAAATCTGGGTCTTTTTATCCGGTCCCAAACCGATATTTTCGGCTATTTCCTCTATCTCCTGCTGTCGCTGAGGATTTCTTTCTTTAACAGCTTCCAAGAAAGAATCCAATGCTTCGGCATCGATATGCGGTTGTCCTTCTTCTTTTTGTTCGCCTTGTTGGGGCTCAGTTCCTTTTGGAACTATTGGTATTTCTTGAGTTTGTTGAATTGGCTGTTCAACTGGAACCTGATTAGGGTCTTGCTGCAAGGTGGGTTGAACCTGTCCTGGCTCCATCAAGCCTCTTCCTTGGGGCTGTACTTGACCTTGTTGAGGTTGAACCTGTTGTTGACCTTGCGGCTGGACTTGGGGTGGCATATTCAGGTCTGGCAATTCTTCCTGCATGATATCGGTCAGGATCTCTTCTTCCTGAGCCAATGGATCGCCCATTTCTGGAGCGACTTCCGCTGCTAATTTAGTCATGGCTTCCTTAATGGTCGAGCCATAAGCACATACATCTCCTTGAGTTACCTTATAAACTCCATTAGCAACGTAGGCTTTAATTTGCAATTCTTGTTTAGGAAGACTGCCTGTTTCCTGAAGGGCAGCATTCATGGTCTGGACTTTCATTGTTCCTTTGCCGCACTTCACGCAATCCGTTTGTCCTTCTTTGCCTTTGAGTCCGCATTTGGAGCAGACGGTTCCGGCTTCGACCTTTGCGGGAGTCATTGGTCCAGCGATTTTTACTTTTTTGAGATTGAAGGCTTCAACAGGTTCTTTTTCTCCTGTTTTAATGTTTTTAAGATTGAAGGAAGCAGTCTTGCTTCTACCGGATAGTCCGAATAAATTCGGTGCTTGAGGTCCTTTTACGATATCGTGTTGGTCGAAATTGTAAAGATTCTTTGGATCACCGGGGGTTTCGCTATAGCCCCTGTTTTTGCCTTCTTGTCTTCTGAGTTCCTGAAGTCTCTTTTCGGTAATCCATGCATCCTCATTGATGGGCTGATGTCTTTGTCCGGGCTTCATCTTTGCGGGATGTTCATGGGTATTGCTATCAACTTGGAATCTTTCTCTTATATATCCACCTTCAAGTTTCCCATCTTTGCCTAAGAATTCAGTTGCAAACTTATCCATGATGGCTTGACGATAAATAGCTTCTCCGCAAAGTATTTGGGCATCCCCAATAACAAGACCATCGAGGCAGTTATATCGGCATTGGAATGTAGAAATGACATTTTTCAGCTTCGGGCAGAATCTCTTATCGCTAGAACCGTCAAGCTGATAGATCATATTTACAGTAGAACCTACTCCGCCGCTAGCCACCTTCTGCATGTTTTTACCGTTGGCATCCGGAGAAGGGATAAGGAATAATCCGTTCATGGCGGAGACAATTTTCTGGTAGTTCTTACCGAACAAACCAGCAACTTTTGTTGTTTGCCCGATTTTGGCATCCAAATAAGCCATCGCTTCGCCTTTGCCATCCCATCCCAATTTTTTGGCTAGGAATGGAACATCCCAAGAGTTTTTGACGGTAATAGTTTTACCATCAGACTCTAGAATATAAGAACCATCAATTGACCCTTTGGAGAGGGAAGCAACGGTTTCCTCTTCGGGAAAAATTTCTGGGTGCGTTTCCATTAGACCCCCTATGATACTTTCGTCAATAGGACTTGCAACTCCTGCTCTTATGAGCATATCATATAGTATGCTAAGTCCAGCCGGAGACCCTTGAAAAAACTTACTCAGGGCACTCTTGGCACTATCTTCGTT
>Ga0209777_10007959_pt1 | contig 11670 bp, 12 predicted proteins | sample FrelakmetHBP12HB_FD_187147 | JGI IMG/M metagenome (GOLD analysis project Ga0209777, IMG submission 187147) | Freshwater lake sediment microbial communities from the University of Notre Dame, USA, for methane emissions studies -HBP12 HB (SPAdes)... | ecosystem: Environmental > Aquatic >...
TTTCCCGCAGCCCCAGCGCCCGGCGAACCGCCAGCGAGAGGAACAAATAGTGGGAGTACATCAGGAGCAGACGTTCCTTCCCCGAAGGACCTCGCGACCCGCCCGCCGACCTCTTCAACAGATACGTCACTGAGGTGAGGTCGCACTGGAGCGCCGTGCGCAGGCCGGCGTAGTCCATCCCTTCGCCCTCCGCCTCCAGCGACTTCCGCCACGAGGGAAACTCTAATCGGCCCGCTTCGATCACCGGCTGAGAATACGGTCGATCGAATTCGCGGCGGATAATCTTCTGGCAGGTGGATTGGAGAAAGAGGAGTAGAAGCGCGGTCGAGACGATCAGGATCAACGCGGACAGGATCATCGTCAGCTCCTTAGGGTCCTTGGAGCGCCAGCCTCCAGCTTGCGGGCTCTTCGTCTACGCGGCATTTCGGCCATCGCACGAGATTCTAAGGCCGCAGGATGAAGAGGGGAAGAGTACTGAGGTACTCCCGGCTCGCGGGCCTTTATATTGTGTGGGTTGCGAGCAGCGCAGCAACAAAAACAGTTCCTTTCGCAGGGGGAGGGCTGTGAATCAGAAGCCCAGCGTCCCGACTGCTCCAGATTCCATCGGTTCCTCCAAACGCATGAACCGCCCCAATGCATCGCGGCACCAGCCGCGCGTCATTTGCTACAATTACTCCGGCTCCGGCCAGAAACCCTGCAAGGAGCCTCTCAAATAGGAGCGGGCTTTAGTTCATGTGGTTCTGTAACCGGGCAGGTTGATTTCTGCCTCTCAAGGCCAGGAGCCTCGGGAGTATAATTCGCCCACCATGACTGACCTGGCACGATTTCTTGCCGGCTTTGTGTTTTTTTTCTTCCTGATCGTCATACCTCTTCTCTTCTACCTGAAGAGGCGAGCCCAGACGGGGAAGCGGATCGTATTGTACATACTCGCCATTTGGATCCTTTGGTACCTACCTTACGCTCCAATCCATGAGGGATCTCATTTCCTCGGCGGGCACTTCGCCGGCATGCAGCTCAAGTCCCACCAGTTCGTCCCCCAGTTCTGGAGGGGAGACTTCGTGCATGGCTATGTCACTTGGGAGAACGGCGAACAATGGCAGATGCTTTTGATGTCTCAGGCTCCCTATGCGATTGATGGTTTGATCGTTCTGCTTGGCTTCTTCCTGTTCCGGCGGCGGACCGCCTTCACTCCCTTTCTGGGTGCGCTCATTCTGGCGCAGACCTTTCTCCGCTCCGTCTTTGATGTTGCCGTCAATTACGCTGCTGACACGGTCCTCGGCGGGTCCGGCGATTTCCGATTCCTGTTGAACGGCTACCCACGTCTTGCCGTTCACCTTTGCGCGTGGGCGCTGATGCTTCTGGGGGGTTGGGGCGCGGTGCTCGAGATCGTGAAAGCCCAGCCAAATAAAGAAATTCCCTCAGTTAATTAGCTCGCCGAGCAATTAGCCACGAATGGCGCCCCGATCTGTTGGGGGGTTACGCTCGCGATGGTTAGGATTGGTAAGTGAAGGTCCTAAAAGGCGGTTTGGGCGGTTGGGCCTACGGAACTCACACCGTCTGTCAACGCGAGGGACAGTTTTCCTTGATCGCCGTAAGACGTCCTTCCTTCTGCAATCTGTCAAACAGGCTCCAGACAATCTCGTCCCGCTGCCACGTGAGCCGATCCTGCTCCAGCGAGAGCTGGTGCGCCAACTGCAAATCCGAGCCACCAACACGAATCTGCTTGTCGCTTAATTCCTTTTGCGGCTTTTCGGTTTCTTTGAGACTTGCGACGACCTTTGCATCGATGCTCACGGAGCACCCCGCGCCGGTCGAAAACCAAACGAGATCTCGAATATGCTTCTTCTTTTGATATTCGAGGGCCGATGCCCGTATTGAATAGTCAGGTCCCCGCGCAATGGAGTCCTTTCCGAATACCAACACATATGAGTCCTTGCTGTGCAATGCTGCGTGGTTGCCGCGCGTTGACCAATCCGCATCCTGGGCGGCGCTCAATGCCCAAACTATTGCCAGGAGATAAACAGACTGCGAAAGTGCCTTCATTGCGGGACCTCTTTGATCTGATTATACAAAAACTGCCTGTAGGGCGTAAGCCTCAATGGCAACAATACTCTTACGGGCCTTGCGCCCCTACGGCTAAGGGTAGAGAATCTCAACTTCACAGGAGGCAGACCATGTCTACGAAATCGGCTTTATCACGCTTTCCGCTTCGGGCGGCTCTGGCCGCAATCCTGCTCGCGGTCGTCATGCCGGCCGCATCCCGAGCGCAGCAGGGCTATCAACCCAGTCAGGCGAATCTCGAGGCGCGGCGCCGCTACCAGGACGCGAAGTTTGGGATGTTCATTCATTGGGGCGTGTACAGCGTTCTGGGCGACGGCGAGTGGGTGATGAACAACCGCAAAATCGCCATTCACGAGTACGAAAAACTCCCCGCCTTCTTCAATCCCATCGAATACGACCCCGCCGAGTGGGTGGCGCTGGTCAAGGCCGCGGGCATGAAATACATCACCATCACCAGCAAGCATCACGATGGTTTCGCCATGTTCGGCACCCGGCAGTCCGACTGGAACATCGTGGACCGCACGCCTTACAAGAAAGATGTGCTGAAAATGCTCGCCGACGAGTGCCACAAGCAGGGCATCACGCTTTTCTTCTACCATTCCCAGCTCGACTGGCATAACCCGGACTACTATCCCCGCGGTGGCACCGGCTCGACCGCGGGACGCCCGGAAAGCGGCGACTGGTACAAGTATCTGGATTACATGGACGGCCAACTGCGCGAGTTGCTAACCAATTACGGCGAAATCGGCGGGATCTGGTTCGACGGCATGTGGGACAAGCCGGACGCCGACTGGCGGCTGGAGCGGACCTACCGGCTCATCCACCAGCTTCAGCCCCAGGCGCTGATCGGCTCCAACCACCATCACGCTCCGTACCCCGGCGAGGACTTTCAGATGTTCGAGAAAGACCTTCCCGGCCAGAATTCCGCGGGCTTCAACCAGACGGCCACAATCAGCAACGAACTGCCACTCGAGACCTGCGAGACGATGAACAATGCCTGGGGGTTCAACCTTGCGGACACGAACTACAAAAGTACTCGCGAGCTCATTCAGTACCTGGTGCGGGCGGCGGGCCATAACGCCAACTTCTTGCTCAACGTAGGGCCCATGCCGAACGGCAAGATTCAGCCCGAATTCGTTTCGCGCCTGCGAGAAATGGGCCAGTGGCTGAACCGCTACGGCGAGTCCATCTACGGTACGCGCGGCGGGCCCATCACCCCACACCCCTGGGGAGCAACCACCCGGAAGGGCAGCAAGGTTTACGTGCATATCTTGGAGCTACAGGATTCCGCGCTGCTCTTGCCGCGCTTGTCGCAGCCCGTCAAGTCGGCGTATTTCCTGAAGGATGGCAGTAAAGCCCAGTACGCTGAGAACGACTACGGCCTGCTGCTCAAGATCCCCGCTGGCGTGCGAGAACCTTTCGATACGATTGTGGTCTTGGAGATGGCCGGACAGTAGCAGTCCCTGGGGCGCCGCAGGCTCGGGCAATCGGAAGGCGAAGCATGCTCCGTGGCGTAAATGTAATAATATATTTATCATATCTCTTGGCATCACTAACCACGAAAATGATAAAACGAACCCACTAAGTTATTGAAAACACAAGGGAGGATTTCCACAGAACCCAAATTAGGGCATTGATATACTTGGCTGACATAGGAACAGCCGCATAAAAAGTTACCGCCAATCCCACCTCCCCCTGAAAATTTTAGTATTAATAAGTATGACCAATATGGGCGTGACAAACGGGGGATTACTAGGTATGTTTGCACAATGGCCAGTCAGCATGACAAAACATCGAGGCGTGGCGTGTGGCGCACACTTGAGCAAATCCACTTGGGCAAGTTCATCTACGATTGTGGTCATTGGGTGCTTAGAGGTTGGGGAAAGGTTATGTTAATCACTGCTGCATCTTTACTCAGTGCGCTCATAGCGTTCATCAGCCATCGACCGCTATGGCAAGTGCTTGGAGTTGGGGGATTGGCGGGTATTGTTGTTTTTCTGATTGTTTCGCTCATCGTATTTCTGATTAGAAGCAGAACTACTCCCCTGACGCCACCTTCGCCCGCAATACCCAAAAAGTTTGAGATAACCAAGGTTGAGATTTTTCCAACTCCAACCACCCAAATCAATGTTCATCAGGTCTATGTCCAAGTTGTCCCCCAATGCTTGACCGAAGCCCCGGTGCATGAATGCAAAGGGCACCTTTTGCGGGTGTACAAGAGGTATCTTGGCGATGCAAGCTGGCATACCCCCGTAATAAACCAGCCGCTTGACTTGCAATGGGATACCAAGGACAGTTCTCCGCTTACGCTCCAGCCCGGAATTGACCAAAGGCTGAACATCTGCTTCCGGGACAGCCGCCCCACCGCTACGGTAATACCGGCAACTGACTTTGTGCCAATGCTCTGGACCACCGTCCCCAACCCTGCTGGCACGTTCAGGTTTGAGATAAGAGTCACGGCTATTGACTCTGCTCCTGTAGATATTTCAGTGGATGTGACAGTTGAGGGGCGGGATTGGGATAGACCCAGTGTCCAGCTAACTCAGGGATTTACCAGTAATGTCGTTTAGCCTGCCCCTATATACGCTGTTTCTAAGGAGCATAATCATAGTATGAAAAATCAACCGGAAATGGTCAAGGGACCCGAGGCGTGGAAGAGGTTCAAGGGCGTGATGAAAAACGTACTGGCTGTCCCCCATTCCGAGGTTCAAAAGCGAATCGAGGAACAGCAGAAGGAAGCTGCCAGCAATCAGAATCGGCAAGCTCCAAAGCGGAAATTCAAGCCTGCTCATTGACGCTTAGCCTGCCACTGCCACTGCCTTCCCCGTAAGTTGCTTGTACGTGAGACGCCTTCCCACCGCCTGCCTCACCGCCGCCACGAACCTGCCCGAATCGTCCCTCTCCCCACGGTTGTTGAAGCGGAACGCCTGCTCATCAAGGTAGCGGAACAGGTGGAAGGGCTCGACCGAGACGTAGGTCCCACGAATCCCACGCTTGAACAGGCCCAGAAGTTCTCCAGCCCGTTGGTATGGACGTTTTCCCGGACGTAGCATTCGGCGTGGTCGATGACCTCGTGCTTGAACTCGTCCAGCCCCTCGTAGGACTTCAGGGCATCGGTGTAGACGCTCGACCCGGCCTCGACGTTCTCCCGCACAAGCTGCTGAAGGGATTTCTTGCGGCGGTTCTCCACCACGGTTGCCCGGACCTTCCCGCCCCGTTGCAGTATTGCAGCTACGATAGCTTTTCCCGAGGGTCCGGTTCCGGTAATCTTCTCTGCCCGCTTATCCTTGTGCATGTTGCGGGCAAGGCCGCCGATGAAAGTTTCGTCAACCTCTACTTCCCCACCTAACTTACCACCTGTCTCGCTGTCCTGCATGGCCAGCCGTGCCCGCTGGAGCATATACCAAGCGGTCTTCTGCGTTACCCCTACGGCCCGGTGGACCTCCCACGATGACACGCCGTTCTTGCAGTTGGCCAGCATCCACATAACCGGCAGCCACTTGTCCAGCCCGATGGGGGAATCCTCGAAGACGGTGCCGACCTTCAGGGAGAACTTCTGGCATGGATGCTTCTGGAAGCACTTGAAAACACGGGCATTGGGGAGATACTTGACATCCAGGGAGCCGCAGCGGGGGCAGGTAATCTGACCCTCCGGCCAGCGAAGGTTCACCATGAAGGAATAGCAGTTGTCTGGATTGGAGAAGAAGATTATGGCTTCCTGAAGGATAGTCGGGGTGTTGTTGGTTTCCATACTTATAGTATACAGCGAAGATTTGAGTTTTCTGAGGGATTCTTGGGTTTTCCGCGAGTTTTTTAGCAGGATAGGCGTATGATCCGGGCGCAGAAGGTCTGCCTTTACGGAAAGGAGGCGATTATGGCGCTTTACCTGCTTAGCTACGATATTCCGGTGGATAACAATGAGGATGTGCGCAAGGATTTAACAAACTTTCTTGAAAGCCAAAAAGCATTGCATATTCTTCAGTCCGCATGGTTAGTACCTCTTGGGAATGAGTCAGATGCCGAAGCGCTTGTGAATGCGGCTTCACAGCATGTAGACAAGGATTCCCATATCTTCGTCTGTGAACTGTTCATGGACAAGCGCACGAAGTCTTGGGTAAATCTGAATGTATCAGACAGCGCCGTTCGTGACTTGTTTAGCAACGGACACGCTCGTGTTTGATTCCCCGGCAAACAACACTTTTTCTTGCTCTTGGACAAGCAATTCTTTAGCTTGTCTCAATCGAGGAAGACCGTTTACAAATGTCGTGGCTTTAATCAAACGTTGCAAAGCAGCGCGTTCGGCCTGAGTTTCGGGTTGTAACGTAAGGTTGCCATTCAGCCAAAAAATTTCCATAGCAGTAACCACCTCCATATAGTATGGAGGATAGTCGGAAAAGCAAATTAAGCGGGTGACTTCCCATGAAGAATATGAAACCTGTATATCTGATTGCGACCGGTTTTATGACCCTGTTGGCGTTGGGATGTGTATCCTGCGGTCAGAACGAAAAACAACGAAAGGCGATGGAGGAACAAGCTGCCCAAGCGAAAGCCGAGTCTCAGGTAAAGCAACGGGCGGAAGCTGAAGAAGCGGAAAAAGAGAGGGAGACCGCGCTCGTCCGGGATGCCATCAGTAAGAACACCGACTTTGCCATATGCGAGACTTGCTGGTTCCTTTCCCACCGTGTAGCACCTGTAGCACCTCTATATGAAGAATGGAGTTCATGCGAGGGCTGGCGGTGCGTCCCATGCCTGAGAGCGTTAGCTGCGGGGGGATTTGCAGACATCGACGTTCACCGTGACGCATCCGGCCAGTGGGTCGTTTGGAAACCAACTCCAAAGTCCGAACAAGCCATTCGGCAGGGGATAATAAAGCAGATAGTACCTCAAATTAGAGATATTTCCGAATGGCATTGCCTTTTGGGTTGTAGGGAACTGCAACAGATTGACGCGACGACCCAACTCTCGGATGGCCTGAAGGTTGACTTCAGTTGGCACTGGAAGACTACAGGAATTGGGGTTGGGTATGGACTAAGCGGCGAGCGGCAGCGGGGCGTGGCTTATTTTACGAAGACGGCAAGCGGTCTGGTCATAGACAAAATCAAGATGGAATAGGATGCAAGGTCCCAATCTTCCCTTTTACCCTCCTGTCAGCCAAGTATATCAATGCCCAAATTAGAGTATGAATCGTCCGGTTCGAGTCCCGCCCGCCTTCCGTAATCGCGAATCGGAAATCAATCTGCCGGCTCCTTGGTTTTCTTGCGGCTGGAAGGCCGCTTCTTACCCGTGGCTCGCGAGGCGCGCGGCTTACGCGGCTTGCGCTCCGGGGGCGCGCTCGGCGGGATGAGGGTCGCTTGTTCGGGCACCTCCGGCGCCGTCAAGATCAGCTCTTGAGGGATCTCTTCAACCGGCGCGACCGTTTCCGGCGCCACCACCGCCTCCTGAGGAGTGGGCGTTGGTTCCGGAGCCGTGACCGCTTCCGCGGCCGGTTCACTCGTGGCGGCGGGAGGCGCGGCGGCGGGGGCCGGCGGGAAGATCCGCCAAATCCCTTTGCGGTCTCGGTGCAGGCGCAGCGAACCTTCGCGCTGCGCTTGATGCAGCAGGTCGAGCAGACCATGGAATCCCGACCGGCGCTCGTCGAATTGGCTGTCGAGGCCGCGCAGCAGTTGTCGGACCTGGCGCATATAGAGTGGACGCTCGGGCGCCTTTCCGGCCTGACCTTCCATGACCTGCTTCAGCAACGCCAGGGAATCCTCACGCGTCTTGGGCGCGGGCGGGGCCCCTTCGGCCGTGCCGGGCTCAACCGGCGCCGGCGGGGCGGCTTCAGCAGGGCGAGGCTCAACCGGCGCGGGCTCTCCGGCGGCGACGGGCTCAACGGGCGGCTCTCCGGCCGGCTCCTTGGCGCTTTCGGCCTCCACCGTTTCCACCAAATATCCTCGCTCCGTCTTGCGGAGTTGCACGAGGTTTGCCTTCTGGAGTTTCTGAATGAACTCCAGAAAGGAGCTGACGCCGTAGTCGCGCTCGCTGAAAGTGGGGTCGAGTTGCAGGAGCGTGCTCTTCAGCAGGCCGAGTTGCGGGGCCACTTCGCGTTCCTCCAGGACCTTCAGGGCGCGCCGGATGTTCGGCAGTGCCGCCTCCAGGGCGCGGCTGGCCGCGGCGACTCGCGCGGGGCTCTTGGCCGAGCGCGCGCCGCGCGAGCTTTCGCCACTGCTCGCCAGCAGGTTTTCGTAGGCGATAAATTCGTGGCAATTCCGCTGCAGAATCCCGCTGGTGAATTGACGGCCGCCGACCACGAACACCCGCTTGTCGTATTGCTTTAGTTTTTCCACCAGGGTGATGAAGTCGCTGTCCCCGCCCACAATCGCGAAGGCATTGATGTGGTCGCGCGTGAAGGCCATTTCCAGGGCGTCGAGCGCCAGGTTGATGTCCGCGCCGTTCTTGTCGCCGCGCGGGGTCACGTTGCGCTGCACGAGTTGCACGGCGTGCTGCGTCATCTGGCGGCTCTGCTCCGGCGAACGAGACCACTCGCCGTAAGCGGTCTTGCTCACCACTTCGCCGCGTTCTTTCAACGCTTCCAGCACGACGGAAACATCGAATTCCTTGCGCAGCGTATCCTTCACGCCGATTTGAATGTTGTCGAAATCGATAAAGACAGCCAGTTTCAGTCTTTCTTCTGCCACGGCTCCTTCTTCCTCTCAGGCCGGCAGGCCTTGAGCTTCAATCTTGCCGGAAAGGGCGATCAACCCTCTCTTACTTATGATACTCCCCTCAGGCCGGCCTCGGGGTCACAATTCCCGCGCCACCGGTAGCAACCCGTCGGCCGGGACCTGCCGGCCGAGGGCGCCAGTGAGGACGTAGCGCCGCCCTTTAGAGCCTGCCCTGAGCCCACTCGCTGCGCTCAGGGTAAACTGCGCGCAGGGGCGGCATCTCGCAACGTGCCGAACTGAAGTTCGGCGCTACCAAGTTAGGCGAGGCACTTCAAGCTTTCATCGATGAGCTTTTGTACGCCGGCGTAAGGTTCTCCGTTGCCTTCCCATTCCATGGAGAAATACCCGCGGTAGCCCGCCGCCTTGGCAATCTCATAGCACTTCGCCACGTCCACGGTATACACCTTGCCCCCATCGACCTCCGAGTCCTTCATGTGCGCGATGTTGTACGCGTGCTTGAACATGGCTTCCATCGCGCGGTTATTGAATTCCTGGTCGTGGGTGAGCATGGAATTGCAGAAGTCGGGCAAGGCGCGGAGATAAGGATTGTTCACCGTTTCCAGGACTTTGACGATGAAGAACGGATCTTCCGTATGATTGTCGTCGTTCTCGAGATTCACAAGGATGTTTTTCTCCGCGCCGTATTCGGCCAATTGCCGCAGGCTCTCCGCCGCGCGTCCCACATCGGGCTCGACGTGCGGAGCGCCCTCGATGTGCGCGCGGATACTCGGTGAGCCCAGAGCCTGGGCGATGTCCACCCATTGCTTGCCATTCGCGACGGCCTTCTGGCGCTTGGCGGGGTCGGGATCGTAGAAGCTGGGCCCGACGTCGGTGGGGAGGTCCACGACGTGGGCGCCCGCCTTCTCCGTGGCCTCGCGCAGTTCATGCACGTAGGACATCTCCGTGGAGCGGAAGTGCTGGCCCAGGGGTTCGATGCCGCGCACATTGAATCTCTTGATGACCATGGCCGCAAAATCTTTCAAGTCCATTCCGGGCTTCTTCGGGTTGCGAGCCCACTTATTGGTCGGACTCTCAATAAACTCCCGGAAAGGCCAGGAAGCCACGGCCAGCCGCGCGCGCGGCTCGGCGGGAAACTTCAAGTTGGGTTCCGAGGGATAAGGCCAGAGATCAACTGGCGAGGTTAAGGTCAGCGCGCCGGCGGCGAGAGTGCCTGCCTTCGCGAGAAAATTGCGGCGGTTTGTGATTGGCATAGTTTTCCTCGCGGCTATTATATCCTTCGTGCTGGGTCTGGGGGTAGAATCTCACTCGCGCAGGTCAGCGTGAAGACCGACTTGGTCCGCCCGAGGACGAAGAGGTTACAGGTGACAGGTCACAGGTGACAGGGCCGTCCCCAGGCGCGTGAGGAGGACAGCATCCGCAGATTACGCAGATTGCGCAGATGTAGCTTCGCCCCCACGCGCGTGGGGAGAACGCGGCACCGAGAGTCGAAGGAGTAATTTATGGCAGAACCTATTCGTGTAGGCATTGTGGGGGCGCGTTTTGCCGCGCGCTTTCACTGGGAAGGCTACCGGCGCGTGTACGGCGTGCCCGTCGAGGTGGTAGGTGTAACCTCCAAGTCAGTCGAATCGCGCGAAACCTTTGCGCGCGAGCGGGGCATCCAGGCTTTCTCTTCAGTCGAAGCGCTATGCGACGCCTGTGACGTCATTGACCTCTGCACGCCCGGCTCCACGCACGAGCCCTTGGCGGTCGAGGCGCTCCGGCGGGGCAAGCACGTGATCATCGAGAAGCCCTTCACGGGTTATTACGGCCCCGGCACGCCGGAATTCCGCGGCAACACCTTCAGCAAGGAAGTCATGCGGCGCGAGGCGATGGCGAGTTGCGAGCGCATCCTGGCGGCGGCAACTGCGGCCGGCAAGCGAGTGTGCTACGCCGAAAACTGGGTCTACGCCCCGGCCGTCGAAAAAGAGAGGGAAATCCTGGTCAAAAGTCGCGGCCAGATCCTCTGGATTATCGGCGACGAGTCGCACAGCGGCTCCCACTCTCCTTACTACGGGATTTGGAAATTCTCCGGAGGCGGCTCGCTGGTAGGGAAAGGCTGCCACCCTCTTACGGCCGCGCTCCACCTGAAGCGCGTCGAGGGCGAAGCGACGGACGGCAGGCCCATTCGCCCCGCCAGCGTCTCAGCCCGCACCCACGAGATTACCAAGCTCAAAAACTTTCGCGACGCGGGATTCCTCCGCACCACCTATGACGACATTGAAGACTACGGCCAGATGCACATTACTTTCCATGACGGAACCGTGGCGGATATTTTCTCTTCCGAATTGGTGTTGGGCGGGGTTCACAACTGGTTGGAGGTTTTCGCCAACAACCATCGCACGCGATGCAACCTGAATCCTATTGACGCGCTCGAGACCTACAATCCGCGCGAAGATTTCCTGAAGGACGTTTACGTGACCGAGAAAATCGGGACCAAGCAAGGCTGGAGCCATCCGGCGCCCGATGAAGACTGGCAGCACGGTTACCCGCGCGAGTTCCAGGACTTCATGGAAAGCATCGCCCACGGCCGCGAGCCGCTTTCGAGCGGCGAGTTGGCGCGAGACACCGTGGCTGTTCTTTATAGCGCTTATCTCTCCGCCGAGAGGCGCGGCCAGGAAGTGGAAGTCCCCTGATTCGATTGACAATTAGTGTCACTCGTTGTTCCACTCCACGTCCCAACCTGCTAGGGTCGTTGGCCCCAGAGAAATAACCCATTGTCTCTCAGTAGGTTGGGAGCGATAGGGGCGGCGATTCGCTGGCATGAGACGTGCTGTATCGTGGGGTGGCCTGCGTTCGAGTTATTCTACCCAGGGAGAGGCAGTGACGAATCTTGCCCGGTATGGAGGGAAGGCCATGCGGCACGACAACAGGGGATTCTCGCTCATTGAGTTGCTGATTGTGGTGG
>Ga0209777_10007960_pt1 | contig 11669 bp, 7 predicted proteins | sample FrelakmetHBP12HB_FD_187147 | JGI IMG/M metagenome (GOLD analysis project Ga0209777, IMG submission 187147) | Freshwater lake sediment microbial communities from the University of Notre Dame, USA, for methane emissions studies -HBP12 HB (SPAdes)... | ecosystem: Environmental > Aquatic >...
CCTTTCATTGCTTTTATTTCGTAAATCCCGGAAAGGTACCTGGCCCCGATATGAAGCGTGTTGCGCAGCGTGCTGAGACGGGCGTCGGTTGACTGGAAGGAGCCGATGCCCGGAACGCCAGCGCCCTTATCGAAAAACTCGTTGCCCATGAAAAATTCAAGGCCGCTTAAAGGGCGCCATGAAAATTTCAGCAGCACATCGTCGCTCATGAAATCGTTGTTTTGTCTCGTTACTTTTTTGTCGTCCGACTTATTGAAAGGCGTTCCGTTGTCATCCCAATATGCGAAATTTCCTTCGCTCTGGAGATGCGAGTAGAAAATCAGGCCGCTGATTACCCCCCGCGCGCCCGATCCGTACAGGTCTGATTTGAATGTGCCGAACGACCCGTATGATTCGCTGGCGCCAGCCGACCAGCCTCCGGGTATCTGCCGCGTGACGAGGTTCACGGCCCCGCCCATGTTCGCGCCGAGGTCGAGTGGCGCGGCGCCGCGATATACCTCGATCCGCTGGAGCGTGTCGAGCGGCAGGTCGGCAAGATTGACCACCCCCTGGGCCGCGCTGGACAACGGGATGCCGTCGAGATAAATCCCGACCTCATTCGGCGAAGCGCCCCGCAACATGATGACGCTATAGTCGCCAAGTCCGCCGAAGCGCCGCACGGTCACCCCCGCGCTCTGCTCGAGGGCCTCGCCAATCTGGCGCAAATGCTCCGTGCTCCCGCTGGTGTCTATCACCTTGACGGTGGCGGTGGGATGAGCGGCTTGGGGCTCGGGAACCTGTTGCCCCTCCACAGTGACCTCCTCGGCGAGAGCAGGCAGCGAGAGAAGCAAATAGAAGAATAGGACACAATATGACTTCAATTGGCCCCCCTATCGGTGTTCGGCGCGCTGGGAAATATCGCAGGCCGCCCCTGGACGTTGAATATTTCAACGCTGGCTTCGTAGACCGCGTGTATATTGCTCGCGCTAAACACCTCCTCAGGTTTTCCGTCGGCATGAACCGCCCCGCGCCTTAACAGCACAACGCGATCGGCGTAGCGGGCGATCAGGTTGAGGTCGTGGGAAACGATGACGACAGTGAGGCGTTCTTCACGATTCAGTTTTTTCAGAAGCTCCATGACGGTGATTTGGTGCTTGATATCGAGATGGACGGTCGGCTCATCGAGCAACAGGATATGCGGCTTCTGCGCCAGGGCGCGTGCAACGATCACGCGCTGGGCCTCTCCGCCCGAAATCTCCTGCATGGTGCGTCCTCTCAGCTCCCAGACATCTGTCATTTCCATTGCGCTCTGCGCGATGGCGATGTCCTCATTTCCCTCGAGCGCCAGCCCGCCGAGATGAGGCGCACGGCCCATGAGAACCACCTCAAGCGCGGTGAACGGAAATGCGATATGCGTCGCTTGCGGCACAACGGCCACCGTGCGCCCCATCCGTCGCGGGTTCCATTGTACGATAGACTCGCCCTTAAGCTCGATGCGCCCGGAGGACGGTTTCAAGACACCCGTGATGAGCTTTACAAGCGTGGTCTTTCCCGAGCCGTTCGGCCCCAGAATCCCCACAAACGAACCACAAGCCACCTCTATGTTCAGGCCGCGGATAACCTCTTGGCCGTTATACGAGAACCTCAGGTCATTTACCAGAATATCCGCCGTATCATTTGTCATAACCATTGCTCATATTTTTCCAATAATCCGTGAAATCTGTTTGATCTGCGCAATCTGCGCTTTATTTCTCTTCAACGAAGCTCCTTCCGCTGCGGCTGCCGAGCAGCCACAGGAAAAACGGGCCGCCGAAAAAGGCGGTGACCGCTCCGATGGGTATTTCGGTCGAGGGGAAAATTGTCCTCGAGAGCGAGTCGCACAGGATCAGAAATATTGCGCCCGAGAGCACGGAAGCTGGAAGCAGGAGGCGGTGATCCGGCCCCGCTATCAGCCGGACGGTGTGAGGCACAATCAGGCCGACAAAGCCTATGAGGCCCGCAACGCTCACGCACGCGGCCGTCATGAGGCTTGCGCCTAAGAATGTAAGTAACTTCACCCTCTCCACCGGCGCGCCCAATTGATGCGCGCTCTCCTCTCCGAGGCTGAGAAGGTTGTAATCCCGCGCGAGCGGCAAGATCATCAGCATCCCCGCAGCAATGTAGACCGATACGAACAAGAGCCAGCCGTAGCTGCGCTCGGAAGACAGGTCTCCCATTACCCAGAACATGAAGCTCTTTATTTTCTCAGTGCCCAGAATAGATGTGAGGAACATGATGATGCCGGCGAAGAAGGCGTTGACGATGACTCCCGCCAGGATGAGGTTCTGCGGGCGCGGGCTTGAAGTCCTCCAGCCCCTGCCGCCCGCGACCATCCACACAAGCGTCATCGAGACGGCCGTTCCGATGAAGGCCGCAAAGGGGCGAATGGACATGCTTCGCAGGTTCATCATGAGCGCGGTTATGGCCCCAAAGGCCCCTCCGCCCATGACTCCGAGAAGGTAAGGCTCGGCAAGCGGGTTTCTTAAAATCGCCTGAAAACCCGCCCCGGCAAGCGCCAGCGCCCCTCCTATCAGCCCGGCAAGCAGCACGCGCCTCAGCCGATAATCAAGTATGCGGCCCATCCACATACGCCGCGTTTCATCGCTTATGCTGAGCCAGCTCCAGGGCGAAACCGGCGTCGAGCCGATGCTGACGCCGACGATCACCGCCACCAGCAGAATAACCGCAAGCGTCGCAATGGTTACGATCCATTTCCTTGTGGTAAGGGGCGATTTCATCGCATTCTCTCCGGGTGCAAGGCACGCGCAATAACATCAAGCCCGTCAACAATCCTCGGCCCTGGGCGAGTCACCAAGTCGGCGTCCACCACCAGAACGCGACCTGCGCGCACTGCGGGTATATCGGGCCATTGCTTCCAGAATTCCCGAATCTCGGCGGAATCCGGAGAACTGTAAGCCGCGCTGTGGCTCGCCTCGATGATCACCTCCGGCCCATCCAGCACGATCCGCTCGATGGAGTAGGTGGGATATTTTATGCGTGAATCGCCGGCCAGGTTTACCCCTCCGGCCAGTTTTATTAGGTCGTCCGCAAAGGTGCCCGGCCCCGCGAGGATCAGCGGGTCGTGGCCGAAGATGAGGATTGTTTTCACACGTTTTGCGCCCTTGACTTCGCCCTCTATTGCCTCCGCCCGTTTCTCCATGTCGCCTGCGATTCGCTCCGCCCCGGCTTCTTCCCCTACCGCTTGACCTATCCGGCGGATCATGTCGAGCGTTTCATCTACGGTGTATGCGCCGACAACCAGAGTGGGGATTCCGTACTCGCGGAGACTGTCGCCCACTGTTTCGCTGGGGGAATCGCGGTTTGCGATGACAAGGTCCGCCTCAAGCCATAGGATTTTTTCAAAGTATACCCTTGAAAATTCCCCCGCCTTCGGCAAATAATTCGCCGCGCGGGGCCAGTTGCAGAATATCGTATCGCCCGCCACCCGATCCCCGGCCCCGATGGCGAAAAGTGTCTCGGTGATGGATGGCGAAAGCGAAATGATCCTTTTCGGCCTTCCATGAGGCTCCACTCGCAGGGGCGGATTGCACCCCCAAATCGCGCCCGAAGCGATAAACACAAATAACGCCTTCATGGTCACTTGGCGGATATTGTTGTTCCTGAAAAATCCCATCCTTAAATTAAAACCCATATCTCGTGGCGCCGCTTGCTAGTAAAGCGGCGCCACCTAATGTTCGATTCACCAAAAAAAACCCCGACTTCCCATGGGATGTCGGGGTTCAAGTAGCGTGAATCGCACTTCACCTTCCCAGACTCCGAGGAAGTTTTCGTGAAGCACCTTCAGGCAGGTCTCCTGGCTTACGGCATACCCTCTCCCCCCTTCCCGGGGCTAAACGCCCCAGTGGGTTTACGGGGAGGGCTTCGCACCGATCACAGTGGCGAGTCCGCGAGGGATTTTCACCCTCTTCCCTATTACGATCCGATCAGGATCACCCAAAGATGTTGTTTAGAAATAAGGCTATATCACCGAAACCGCCTTGTCAAGTGCCGCAGACCCGTAGGCCCCTTGCGAATCTCAACTTTGTGTATATACTATATACGCAAGATGGGGCGCACGTGAGTGCGCCCCGATGATAAGTGGGCCAATAGCTCAATTGGCAGAGCAACTGACTCTTAATCAGTAGGTTGAAGGTTCAATTCCTTCTTGGCCCATTCTGACGTGCTGCTTTTCCTGAAGTCCCGCCAATAATGTAAGGCGTTAGGCTTTAGGCATTAGGCTTTAGGATGAAAATATAGGTCAATTTAGCCTAAGGCCTAAGGTCTAAGGCCTAAAGCCTATGATATCAGGTGTTTCATGAGTGAGCGATCTGCGAGGATGGTGGAACTGGTAGACACGCCAGACTTAGGATCTGGTGCTTCGGCATGGGGGTTCGACTCCCCCTCCTCGCACTTTCGAGTTGGGATTCAAAGCGAGGATTTGGGATCATATTCAGGGGGAAAAATCAATAAATGCGAATTAATGTCCAAGATGTGAACGCCGCACAGAAACGAATCGAGATAACGGTTCCGGCGAAGGTTATCACGGAGCAACTGGAAGCGGGTTTTCGGGATGCCATGCGGAACGCCCGCATCAGGGGTTTCCGGCCGGGGAAGGTTCCCCGAAACCTTGTCGAGCGGCATTACGGCGACATTGTGCGCGGCCAGGTGACCGCCTCGTTAATGGAGGAGAACACCAAGAAGGCGCTCGAGCAGGAAAAAATAACTCCCGTGGCCCCTCCCGTCATGGAACCCGGCAAACTCGAGCCGGGGAAGGATTTTTACTTTGTGGCGAACGTCGAGGTGCTGCCTTTGGTCGAGCTTAAGGAGTACAAGGGCATCGAGGTTGTGGTAGAGCGCGCCAAGGCGGAAGTAACCGATACGGATGTTGAAAGGGCTGCCGAGGAATTGCGCAAGCGCAACGCCGCGCTTAAAAAGCCCGAACCTGCCCGTCTAGCGCAAAAAGGCGATGTCCTGATCCTCGATATGAAAGCGGACGCCAAGGGCGTCTCCATTTCCCACGAGGAGAATTTCGCGGTGGAGATCGGGGCCGGCATGATGCCGGAGGAGTTCGAAAATGCGCTCATCGGACTGAACGTGGGAGATCGCAAAGAGGTCACCGTCGCATATCCGCCGGATGATAGCCACGCATTATCTGGCCAGGAGGTCCATTTCGATTTCACGGTGAAGGACGTTCAGGAGAAGATTCTGCCCGCCCTGGACGAGGAATTCGCAAAGGACATGGGGCGTGAATCGCTTGACGATCTGAAATCTCACTTGCGCAGTCGGCTGCTCGAAACGCGCCAGGATTTGATAAACCGAAGGGCCAAGGATGAGATTTTAAAAAATCTGAGAGAAAGGCATCCTCTCGACCTGCCACCGACGATCCTTGCGAGGCAGCATAAATCGCTTGAAGAGGAGATAAAAAAACAGTTCGCCTCCTCCGGCCTGCCCTACATGGAGGAGCAGTTTGGCAAGGAGATAAGCAAAAAAGCCCGTGAAAAAGTCCACGACGACCTCCTGATAAAAGCCATCGCCGAAAAGGAAAACATCAAGCCGACGGAGGAACAGATTGAAGGGCAGGTGCGAAAACTGGCCGAGGCGAGAGGACAGAATATCGAAAAATTCAAGGATATGCTGAGCGCTCAGCGTGGCATGGACGCTATCCGTTACCAATTGCGCGACTCCATGACCCTTGATTTTCTGCTGCAAAATGCTATATTAAAAGAAGGGGCTCCAGCGGAAAAAACTGCTAACAAGACGCAAGACGCGCCTCAAAAGAAAAAGACCGCGCCAAAACACAAGAAGCAGGATAAATAGGATGATATTATGAATCTTATCCCAATGGTCGTAAAACAGTCGCACCGCGGAGAGCGCGCCTATGACATCTACTCAAGGCTCCTCGAAGACAGGATCGTCTTCATATCAACCCATATTGATGACGACCTCGCCAACCTGGTTATCGCCCAGCTTCTCTACCTCGAAAGCGAAGACCCGGACAAGGATATTCACCTGTATATCAATTCCGCAGGGGGAGTGGTCACCGCCGGGATGGCCATTTACGACACGATGCAATACGTCAAGCCGGACGTCAGTACCCTGTGCCTCGGCCAGGCCGCCAGCATGGGCGCGGTGCTCCTCACCGCGGGAACGCCCGGCAAAAGATACGCGCTGCCCCACTCGCGCATGATGCTCCACCAGCCCATGGGCGGCTTTCAGGGGCCGGCCACAGAAATCGAGATTCATGCCCGCGAAATACTGCGCATACGCGAGGAGCTGAACCAGATACTTGTCCGTCACACCAAGCAACCCCCTGAAAAAATCTCTTTTGACACGGACAGGGACTTTTTCATGAGCGCCCAGGATGCCGTCGAATACGGACTGATTGACGAAGTGGTCACTCAGAAAAAAGCGAAGCGGGACACAAAGGCAGCCGTTGGTTAATCGGATGGGGAGGTAAGAAATTTTAGATGCGTCAAGGACGAATAGATAACACGAGGGACCTGTGTTGCAGTTTTTGCGGCAAGAGCCAGCGGGAAGTGAAAAAACTGATCGCCGGGCCGACCGTGTACATCTGCGACGAGTGCATCGAGCTGTGTAACGACATCATCCGAGAGGAAAGCTCGAAGGGGGGCGTTGCCAAGGCGAAAAAGGGCATTTTGACGCCGTCCCAGATCAAATCGGCGCTGGATGAATACGTCATCGGTCAGGAAAGATCGAAAAAGATACTCGCAGTCGCCGTCCATAACCATTACAAGCGCATCGAGAACAACGCCGCCGGGGATGTCGAGGTTGACAAAAGCAACATTATCCTTATTGGGCCGAGCGGGTCGGGCAAGACGCTGCTCGCCCAGACGCTCTCGCGCATCCTCGAGGTGCCTTTCGCTATCGCGGACGCCACCAGCCTGACCGAGGCGGGGTATGTCGGCGAGGACGTTGAAAACATCATTTTAAACCTGTTGCGCAACGCCGGAGATGAAATTGAGCGCGCCGAAAAGGGCATAGTCTACATTGATGAAATAGACAAGATCAGCCGCAAGGGCGAGAATCCATCCATCACCCGCGACGTGTCCGGGGAGGGGGTACAACAGGCGCTGCTGAAGATCATAGAGGGAACTGTGGCGTCCGTACCGCCCAAGGGCGGGAGGAAACATCCGCAGCAGGAGTTTGTGCAGGTGAACACGCAGAATATCCTGTTCATTTGCGGCGGGGCATTTGTGGGGCTGGAAAAGATCGTGCAGGAGCGCGTGCAGCGCAAAACCATGGGGTTCGGCGCGGACGTGAGGAGCAGGGAAGATCGCAACATCGGCGAGATTCTCGAGCAGGTTGAGCCGGAGGACCTCCTGAAGTTCGGCCTGATCCCCGAATTCGTAGGCCGCCTGCCGGTTATCGCCACGCTACACGAATTGAACGAAGACGCTCTGGTGGACATACTTCGCGCCCCCAGGAACGCAATTGTGAAGCAGTATCAGAAGCTGTTCGAGATGGAGAACGTCGAGCTGCGTTTTACCGACACAGCCCTTCGCGCGGTGGCCCATGAAGCCCTTAAGCGCAACACAGGCGCCCGAGGCCTTCGCGCCATTCTCGAGCGCGTCATGCTCGACGTCATGTATGAAATACCCTCACAGACCGGGATACGCCAGTGCGTTATCAATGAAGACGTTGTAATGAGCAAGGAAAAACCCATTCTTCTTTACGAAAAGGAAGCTGAAAGCGCCTGAGATAACCAACCTAGTTAACGAACGGAGTCCTTAAAAATGATCCTTAAAAATCAGCCGGAACGAAAGGGCGGGGAGCGGGGCCACATAATTCTTCCCCTCCTGCCTCTAAGAGACATCATTGTTTTTCCGCACATGGTCGTTCCGCTCTTCGTCGGCAGGCCAAAGAGCATTCATGCCCTCGAAGAGGCGATGAAGAGCGAAAAGGACATCCTTCTGGTCGCCCAGAAGAACCCGAAAACGAACGATCCCGTCCCGGACGACATCTACAGCATCGGAACCCTGGGCACAATCATACAATTGCTGCGGCTGCCGGACGGCACCGTCAAGGTGCTTGTGGAGGGCAAGCGCCGCGCCAGAATCATCAAATTCCTGCCGAACGAGGATTACTTCCTTTGTGAGGCCGAGGAAATCACCGAGGGCAACGAGGTCACGGTCGAAACCGAAGCCCTCATGCGCTCCATAAACCACACATTCGACACTTATGTCAAACTTAACCGCAAGATACCCCCCGAAATTCTCCATTCGGTGGCGGGAATAGCCGAGCCTTCACGCCTTGCGGACACCATCGTCGCGCACTTAAACCTGAAGCTCGAAGAAAAGCAGAAAATACTCGAGATAGAATCCGCAACGCAACGCCTCGAACAGCTTTATGCCTTCATGGAAGGCGAGATCGAGATACTCCAGGTCGAGCGCAAGATCCGCACCCGCGTCAAGAAACAGATGGAAAAGACGCAGAAGGAATACTATCTCAACGAACAGATGCGGGCCATCCAGAAGGAGCTTGGCGAAAAGGACGATTTCAAGAGCGAGTTCCAGGAGTTGGAAGACCGCATGAAGAAAAAGAAGCTCAGCGCCGAGGCCGACAAGAAGGTCAAGAACGAACTTAAGAAATTCAAGATGATGAGCCCTATGAGCGCGGAAGCGACCGTGGTGCGCAATTACATAGACTGGATACTCGGCCTCCCGTGGTATGAGTACACCGAGGAAAAACTTGACATTATCGAAGCGGAAAAGATACTCGAAGAAGACCACTACGGCCTTAAAAAAGTCAAGGAGCGCATACTTGAATACCTCGCCGTCCAGGCGCTGGTCAAGGAGCTGAAAGGCCCGATCCTTTGTCTTGTGGGGCCTCCGGGTGTCGGCAAGACGAGCTTGGGGAAATCCATTGCGAGGGCGACGGGGAGGAAATTCATTCGCATGTCGCTCGGCGGCGTTCGCGATGAGGCCGAGATTCGCGGGCACCGGCGCACCTATATCGGCGCTCTGCCCGGCAAAATCGTTCAAATGATGAAGAAAGCGGGTTCTTCCAACCCCGTCTTCCTGCTTGACGAAGTGGACAAAATGAGCACCGATTTCCGGGGCGACCCGGCGAGCGCGCTCCTCGAAGTGCTCGACCCCGAGCAGAATCACACATTCAATGACCATTACCTCGACCTGGATTACGACCTCAGCAGGGTCATGTTCGTCACAACGGCAAACCAGTTGCACCCCATCCCGCCCGCGCTCCAGGACAGGATGGAAATCCTGCGCCTCCCCGGTTACACCGAGGACGAAAAACTTGCCATCGCCATGCAGTTCCTGGTGTCCAAGCAGAAGGAAAATCACGGCCTGAAGGATGTTGATGTCACGTTCACGGAGGACGCCATCCTGTTGATCATCCGGCGATACACGCGTGAAGCGGGGGTGAGAAACTGCGAGCGCGAGCTGGCGTCCATTTGCCGCAAGGTGGCCCGGCAGGTCGTCAAGGATGGCAAGGACAAGAAGATCGTTGTTGACGCGGAGTCTATCGAGAGTTACCTGGGCGTGCCCAAGTTCCGTTATGGCCAAGCCGAGGAGAAGGCTCTTATCGGGCTTACCAACGGCCTTGCGTGGACGGAGGTCGGTGGTGAGCTATTGGTTGTCGAGGCCACAATTGTCCCCGGCGTTGGAAAGCTGACTCTCACCGGCAAGCTCGGCGATGTCATGCAGGAATCGGGGCAGGCTGCGCTAAGTTATGTCCGGTCGCGCGCGAAGTCCTTGGGGCTTGCCAAAGACTTCTACCAGAAATTAGATATTCACGTGCACGTTCCGGAAGGCGCCATTCCAAAAGACGGCCCGAGCGCCGGCATCGCCCTCGCCACCGCAATCGCGTCCGCCCTGACGTTAAGGCCGGTGCGCCATGATGTCGCGATGACTGGCGAGATTACGCTTAGAGGCCGCGTGCTGCCTATCGGGGGGCTGAAGGAAAAACTGCTTGCCGCGCATCGCGCTCAACTCAAAACCGTTCTCGTCCCCTCCGAAAACGAAAAAGACCTCACAGAAATCAACAAGACGGTGCTGGACGAGCTTGAAATCATCCTTGTCGAACACATGGATGACGTGCTTGATAAGGCGCTTCTTCCAAAAGAAACGTCCGGACAGTTGGAATCCGACGAAGAGTCCGGACCGGCCAAAACGACATTCGACACGAATGTATCCGAGATGCCGGCCCAGTGAGGCCTCCGGCCAGAGAATGAAGAAAAGGGCCGGTGGCTATTCCTCCGGCCCTATTGATATTTTGGATTGAGGAATCCCGATAAATCGGGACAGGAAAATAACAAAGTTAAATACCTCTATAAAATACAAAATCGAAAATCCTAAATCTCCATGGGGCGGTTAGCTCAGCGGTAGAGCACCGGCCTTACAAGCCGGGGGCCACTGGTTCGAAACCAGTACCGCCCATCCAGCAAAATAAAGGGGATGACCAATGTTTGGCCATCCTCTTTGATTTTATCCATTTCGGGGTTATACCAATGGTTTCCCGTCTCATAGGTTTTATTTCATCGCTCCTTGACTTCCGAAAATATAGACTCCGCACATGCTCATCGTCAAGCGCTATGTCTCACCTATTACCCGCCTCGGAGGGCTTCTTTCCATCATTAAGGTAGTAGTAGACAAGGAATAACCCCGTGGCTATATTAACCAAAGAGGCGCATCAGTTATTGGCCGCCATCGTTTTCAACCGGCGTTAACACAAAGCAGCATGAAGCAGCCTCTACTCCACCATCAGCCGCCCTTTCGACAAGCCAAAAACTGGCAAAATCGTCGTCAAGGTCACCAACCACTATGGCGACGAAGTGCTGAAGGTGTATGAAGTTTAATGGAAAGAGGGCAATTAGGATTATGTCGTTTATAAAGAAAATTAAAAATTCTTCCCAATAGAAGCGGTTACATGCCATTGTGAAGTTCTCAGGGAATATGCCGCGTCAAACCCTACACCGGGAACGGCTACTTTTTTCAGGTATAAGCGCAGTCCAAGTCCTAAAGAACCGTACGCCTTAAATGGATTTTCTTCCTTTGTGAGGACGCAATCAAAAAACTCTATGGCTGTAAAAGCGCCGAATTTGGCGCGGTAAATAGCCTTCTCGACCTGTTCGCTGATTGAGACGTAGTTGCTTACCCAAAGGCCGCTATCCGGCAATCCGCGGAATCCGGGTTGTCCGCCCAGCCTGAAGTAATTTGACATTGTTATATCGTTGCCAAGTGACCAGCCTCCCGACAACTGGCTTCTCGTAAGCAGCGTCCACACAGGATAGGTGAATTCGGCATTTGCAATAACGTGCGAATAGATTGTTTCGGCGCCTAATGCTTTAAGGGATTGCTCGTAAAGAACAAATGCATTGATCCCCTCGTCATAATAGTCCACAAAATCAACATCCTTTATTGTCAGGTTGAGCCAAATCCCGTGTGTGCGTCCCTCCTGAGGGGGAGGAAGATAAGGGTCTTCTTTCGTCAGGTCGCGTGTTTTGTAATTAAGACCGATGCCTGGGGCGATCTTATCCGTGATCGAGGCTGTCCCAATCCTAGTTGAAGGTTGATAAAGGTGGCGGTTCTTTCCCGCTGATTTATGTAAAATCAGCGATAGGAAAAAACCATTTAAAAGGAGAGAACCGCCATGAAGAGAAGCTACAAGAT
>Ga0209777_10007961_pt1 | contig 11669 bp, 16 predicted proteins | sample FrelakmetHBP12HB_FD_187147 | JGI IMG/M metagenome (GOLD analysis project Ga0209777, IMG submission 187147) | Freshwater lake sediment microbial communities from the University of Notre Dame, USA, for methane emissions studies -HBP12 HB (SPAdes)... | ecosystem: Environmental > Aquatic >...
TTGAAATACTCATTATAATATAGACAAATAAAAAATTTCTCCTTTCAATATATACAATGTCAAACATTTCAACTGTCGTTCCAGACATCGATGTTAATTTAATGCATAGAGACGTAAAGTTAACCAGCGGACAATCTATTACGATTCGTCAGTGGATCTCTACGAGCTATTCTCAAAACAACAGTACGTGGAGCGCGCCTCCTCCAAATCAGACTTCGTTTATCGACCGTACTATTTACGTAGCACAACCGGTCACAATAGTATATGCAGGCACAACAACAGGATCCGCATTACTTCAAGCGGGATATGATGCATTCCGTGCTTATCCTCTTTCTTCGATTATTGCTTCGACACAATTAACAATAAATAATACAAGTGTGTCAATGCAAACGGCGGAGATCGTTCCAAGAATTAACCGTTATAAGAAATCGAAACATTGGAGTTTAACGCCGACTTTTACAGACAAATACGCTGTTTACGCGGACGGGGTAGGAGCCAACAATAATCCCCTTGGTGTTTATACTGATTGCGTGGATGGCTACATGCTCCGTGGGGCTTTCCCGTGTACTATTGTAAACGGTGCTACATCTTCCACAATCACGGCTACTCTTGTAGAGCCCCTTTATATCAGTCCTTTGATAGATGATTACGAATCCAGCATGGGCCTCTCAAATGTAAGGTCCTTTGATCTTACCATAAATTATATCAGTAATCTTTCCAGAATAATGTCTCATGCGACATCTCTTGCTACTTTATCGGGAATAACTGTTACATTAGGCCAACCCATTATGTATCAGAGGTACATATCATGTCCTGATAATTATGTTCCCCGTGACCTCGTTTATGGACATCAAGATATTAATAGATTTATCACAACTACATCAACACCTCTCACTTCAAACAGTTCGACAACGATTGTCAGCACGAATTTACAGCTTAACGCGATTCCCCACCATATTTATGTTTGGTGTCAAGAAGCAACTGCAAATCTTACATATGCCAGTACTGATACTTTCTTAAACATTAATAATGTTTCGATCAATTTCGACAACAGGAGCGGACTTTTGAGTTCCGCGTCTGAATATGATCTTTATTTAATGTCACGCGCTAATGGACTTACTGATATTACATGGAACGAATGGCACGGTGTTACTTCTAATTTGGCTACAAAGATTGGAACCGTTGGTTCTTTGTTACGTTTAGATTTTGGAAAAGATATAACGCTCCAAGGATCATCCTCATATCCAGGAAAAGTGGGAAATTTTAACATGCAGATGAACGTTGGAGTTACAAATGTTAACCAATCCGCATCGATTGCAAACCCAAGTCTTTACATTATTTCCGTTGTTCAAGGAAAATATATTCTACATACCTCTGGATTATCCGAAATTCAAATTGGAATTTCTCCAGAAGAGGGAGAATATACACCTTTTAGATCAATCGTGAAACATTATGGTGGTAGTTTCTCCGATTTTATTAGCAAGGTTGCAAAGGTTTTTACACCTGTAAACAAGTTTTTGAGAGATAATAAGGTTATTAGCACCGCTGCGGACTTTGTGAGTATGTTACCCATACCCGGTGTTAGTAATATAGCCTCTACAGTTGGAAACGTTGCGAGACGAGTTGGTTATGGTTTACCCGGAGGTATGGTGTCAGGAGGTCAATCAACCTCTCGCGCTGAACTTCTTGAAGCCGTTAGAAGAATTTAAATATCATATTTTTAATTATTTATAAAAATAATTAAAAGTTTAATAATCACGTGTAAACATTACTTTAATATTTGCCGAACTCTTGACAGGTAGAAGCATCTCTGTCAACGTTCCATTCACATCAGCCCAATAAAAATTAAAATTAATTGAATAAAAAGCAACATCAGATGTCATTTTCGCGGTTCTATATGGAAAAACAGCATTATATACTATATTTTCATAGAAATTCTGACTTGTGATTTCATTTGGACAAAAGTCTTGAATGATCGGAAGTGAGACTGAAGAACCAATATATTCCGCTTGAATAGGTAAATCTGTCGTTATAACTACACGATCAAAATCTGTCGTTGATGAAAAAGAACTAGAATTTTGTTGCATTTGGAAATAATTAGTATTATAAGTATTATTGAATGCATTTCTAACCAATAATTGGTATTCATAAGTGGATGCTCCTGTATAAGTCACTGGTAAGCCTTGTAAGAACTTAAAACAAGTATTATTACAATATATGTTTATGGGATGCGCAATGGTTGAAACATAATAAGTAAGATTAGCGATTAAACTAATAAGTGATGTTTCTACATTATAAATAAAATAAGGTTTATCGGTTGTAGGTAAGGCACCTAAAGCATTTAAAGCCGTCCAACAAGAGACAAGTGTTGTATTCATCATATCAATTAAATGTTGGATTTCATAAACTTTTCTATCAGTTGCGTCTGCTAAGTTTCGAGATTCAAAAACAATCGGTAAAGTTACAGATTTATTATAATAGTTCAATGTAAAATAATAGGTTGCATCCTGAAAAGTAAATATAGGTGTTGAAAAATTTGGAACAACGAAACGAACAACTGAAGCAGTCCAATCACTAGGTTTTTGAATAAACGGGATATTCAGTGAAGCGTTAAACCTGACGGGAATTTCTGAGGTTGTCGTATTTTTTACTGATAAATTATAAAATTTTTTCGAAATAGGTTTGTCCAATTGTATCATTCTATATATAGAGATATGAGAGATTATAATTTATTAAATAATTTAACAACTATTTGATCCCTATTTTTTTTATTTTTGAATATTTTATAAAATTCGTCATTAAATAAATCATAATATTTCATCCTTATAGCACACCAATGACCACATGTTGAGGTTTTTATATTTTGTAATTGATATTCATTAAAAATAACTTTTGTGTTTGCCTCATATAGTAATTTAGTCAAATATGTAAAATCATGATTTTTATACTTACCATTTGCGAGATATAGTTCATTATCCATTTTTATCCCTAAACTATCAAAAAAATTAATTCCTTCCTTATTTTTGAAGACACAACAAAAATGACCAACATCGGCAAGTTGATATAATATTAAACATTGGGGTAATAATTCATTTATATGTCTTATCTTATGCATATTTTCATAAAGTATGAATTTACAACCTATTTTTCGAACTATTTCATCAGCATTTAACGGTTTGTATATACTCATATATATTAACCTTGCATATTAATAAACATCAGCATTCACCATATATATACCATGTTCATAAGTTATATATTGAGGTGCTTCTCTACTAATGGCAACCCAACGAGAAGGTAATTGGAGAATTTTATTTGTTTGAGGATTAGAAAAACCACAATAGAGTTTTAAAGTATTCTTAATATGATATACAGAACCCGATTGAGGAAAAATAACCAAACATGTCATAAGATTTAATAAGTTTTTTGTCTTTGTGCCAGCCCTTAAATCATGATTTGTTACAATAACAGATGTATTATTATGTCTTCCATTTCGTATCAAATCATTCATTAAAGAATAAAGGTATTCTGTGACTTTGGGGTATTCGCTACTTTCTATGTCATCAAATATAACTAATGAATTATTGAAGTCTTCTAAATGAAAACGATCAACTAATATAGAAGGATCTATCATCACTATATTAAAAAGTTTTTCTGTATCTTTTAGTGTTTCATCATGTTCATTTCTGGTAAACATTATTACATTTCTTTTAAACATTTGTTTATACATCCTCACATACTCTTTTGTGTAATAAGTTTTACCTGAGTTTGGGGGCCCTGATATAAAAAGCATTTCGTGAGCATCTAAAGGCAACTTAACGAGCAACTCGGGTGTCTGAATTGATGGCATTGTGTCCATGTGATGACTTTTTTTAAGGCAAACCTTACTAATATGATAAATTAAAGTTTGTTTTTTGTTAAAATCCTTCTTACAATAGGGACATGAGAATGTAGCCTCATATAAATTTGTTTCTGGGACTGGCTTAAAGACGTTAGATTTAGGTAATAAGTATATTATTTTAGGAGTTTTAGAAATTTTAGCGACTGGTATAGCGTTCTTTGTTTCCTTATAAGTCAAAGACATATAAAGTTATAATATAAATTAAATTTTATGTTTATAAATATGAACAACACCCAAATAATCGCTTAATATACTTTCGAAGTGATTTTTATAAATCCACTGTTTGGCGTAAGTGTTTACTATCATGACTAATTCTTTTTTAACATGTAAATAATCAATTATATTTTTACAATTGTCAATCTCTCTCAATAATTCATCAAGATTGAAGGGAATTGATGTACAATGTGAGATTAACCATTTGATTTTTGATATATTTATGGTTTGTTCGCCTTGTAATAACATTAGGGCTATTGTTTCTAAATAAGACTTTGCTATATATAAATTATTAACATCACTATTTATTAATGAAGCCAATAAAGAAGCCGTGTGAGTATCATTTCTTAGACGTGATAATATCCATGTTCTTTTTAAACCTTTGTAGATAGACTGAAATAATGGTGAATATAAAAACTTTTCGGCGTTAGTGGCAATTGATTTATATATTTCGTATTGATTTATAGGAAAATAATTTATAGGTTCCCCATTTATGTCTATATTGTGAACTATTGAAATCTCTGTCCAATTATCATCTATGTTTATAAAAAAATCTATTTTTAAACCTGAGGGTTTAAATAATAGGTTTAATAAATCATATCTCTTTCCACTTTTAGATATAATATAACCATTTAATATATTAGCATGAGACCAATGAAAAGTGTATAAAACTCTTATATGTTCCTTGAGTTCCTCCCATGTTTTAACATCATGAACATTCTTAACCAAATTTAATTCAAAAGAAGTAAAAGAAGGATCATTTTTCATTTCATTTATCATGTCATTAGGTTTAAAATCTTTTAATAAACCAGAATCCAAATATCCAAGATAATCATCATACTTCTTAATATCTAAATCAAAACCAAGTTTCATGTCTGAAAACAAAGCCCCATTTTTTATCATTCTTTGACACATTTTTTTTAATATATCATAATAAATAAGAGGAGTGAAATGTTGGTTTACTTTTAATATTTCAATTAAATCAACATCTGCGTATTGTTGGAGTTTTCTGTATGCTATTGAACCTATTATTTTTATTTGGTCATCATCTCTATTTGTTAATTTTATTAAGTTAATCCATTTTAAGACTTCGGTTGGATATGCATCTATGGGGTTTTTTGAAAATTCCATATATATATTTAAATGTTATTAAAATTGTTGTAATTGTAATAAAGCCCTTTGACCAAGTTGTAAGGCTTTGTCACTCATTTCATTAGTTTTCATCGTTGCTTCATACCAATCATCGATCACTGTTTTTAATTCTTGGGCTTTTAGATTTGGAGGGTGTATGATACCGGGAACTACATGTCTTCCTTCTTCGCGCATTTCTTCTTCTGGTTCTTCATCTGGTAGTTCTTCATCTGGTAGTTCTTCATCTGGTAGTTCTTCATATTTGCCGTCCATTTGTTCTTCAGAAGGCACCAAGAAAAAAGATTCTGCGTCTAGATCTATGTTTTTAACAAATATTTCTTGTTTGAATTCCTCAAAATTAGATTTATCTGTTGATTTTACCACTTGTTCAAATAATTTTTTAAATAAATCAGTTCGGGATCCTTTTCCTGCTTTAAATTTCTTTTGTTCTGACTTCCATTTTTTCATAAGGGATGGAGTTTTTACTAAATGATGAGCCATTTTATTCAATATATCTTTATCATCTTTATGTAAATTATTCCAATAGGCAGACATTATTTCACGAGTAAGTTTTCTTTTTTGTGAATGAAAAAGTTTTGATAATTCAAAATAGTAAATACTGGGACCACTAAATCCCTCACCCATGTGTTGTCCTATACCTTGCATCATTGAATTAAACATGTATATATATGTATATGAATATATTTATTTATTCTTCATTATAGTCTCCACTCATTCTCTTAAGAAAATCTGAATATGATTCGGTTTTTCCTCTCTCGCTTTTATGTCTTTTTAGGAATTGTAGCCATGGATTTTTTGATATTGCTTTTTTACCTGCTTTTTTATTTCTCTTTTTTTCTTCTGCGGTTGACTTTCCTCTATGTTTTTTTGCTTCATCTGTTTTAGAAAAAGATTTCATAAATGATTGCCATGACATAGTATTTTTTGGATGTTCTTTTTTGTGTGCTTTCCATGCTTTTTTTAGTACTTTAATATAAGAGGCATTCATTGCTCCTCCTTCATCATCATAATAAGGCATATTGTATATACTAAGTATATATTATTTTTTATTTATTTAATATTTTATTTATTGGTATATAAAATATTTCAATCTTGAACGTCTCATAATCTTTTTTAGAAAAATTATTTGATATATTTTTATACAACAATTGAAAAATAGTATCATCTTCTATCATGAACTCAGCATCATCTAGAGTCATACCGTGTCCATATTTCATATAAGTTTGAATATCTTCAGTATGATCTAGAGTTTCATCATCCAATTGATAATTCGCTCTACTATTAAATAATCGTCTCATTTTATTATTAGTTATTAAAAAATGAGCCATTGCATCTAATTTTTTTTTATTTTGAATACTTAATAAATCATAACATTTAACTATAATTTTATTTAATGTTGGAAGATCAGATATTTTTTTATTATAGTCTTCCACCTAATCTACAAATGTGGGTATTTGTAATACATAATAAGCATAAAGATGAAATCCAGTGAAAACCATTGTGTATATATATAGTATTTATTTTAATTAAATAAACTACCTAAAGTATCCTTTAAATTTTTCTTAACATCTTTCTTCATTGCTTTTTTTTTATTTTCTCTTAATGCTTCAACACATGAGTATTCAGTTGGGTCTCTGATAATAAGAGATGAATAACTAACTTTTGACATATCAAATAATCCAGAGGTTTCTATTCCTTTAATTACATTATCTAAAATCTCTAATAATCTCAAGACATCTTGACTAATTTCTGATGAGATTGTATTCTTAATTGGGGTTTTTAAAACAGACATATATATATTACATTTATAAAAATATCTTTTGTAATAATATAAAATGTCTTCAAATAGAGTTCAACTGAGAATGAAAGAAATCGCAAATCTTGCGCAATTAAAAACATTAGGGAAACAAACAATAGGTGATGCTATTAATGAAAGTCTTAAAGTAGCCATCAATGATTTTAATGATCAGAATTCTTTTAAAATGGTAGATGAAAAACCTACTGATACAGTTGTTCAAACTGTGGATCCTATTGTTCAACCAATTGAACCAATTGAACCTATTCAAACAGGATTAAAAAAAGTTTTAATAAAAGACTATCCTACTGAACCTACACTTGAAAAAATTGTAGCACCAACCTATACAATTGAATCAAAAACTATCGAAACGGGTATCATAGAAGCAAATACAGGTTATTATTACACTATCACCACCGCAAATCCTAATCCTATAATGTATATGTGTTATGGTATTGTATGCAAAGATCACATCAAATATGATACTCATGTTGTAGAGTATTCAGATAATTCAATTTGTATTGAAATTAAAAATAATGATAATGTCGATCATTTAATTTCAATCTCATATATTGCTTATTTTTAATCACATAATATAAATAGTATATATTTATATTAAATTAATCTGAATTTTTAATAGTAATACCTAAGAAACCCCAATGTCTTTCATTATCAATTTGTTTTTTTATTAGTTTTAGTTTCATATTTTTTGTCAAGAAAGATTTAATTTTTGGGGCTGACATTTCTGGGTATTTTTTATTTACTTCTTCATAAATTTCTTGTGATTGAGTAAAAGAATTAGGATTTGAATAATTAAAATGTTCTTTGTAATACAATAATTCATCTCCTGCTTCCATTCTATATTCTTTTATTGAATTAATAACATCATCGGTATTCTTAACTGGGTGGTTTATATAATTTTCGATAACTAATTGAATAAAAGCGTCAACATATTTTTTATCTTTTAATTTCTCTTTTAGATTTGGATCTGCTTTTTTCTCATATGGTTGTAAATCGTTTATTTTTTCCTTTTGGTCATATTCTGACGGGTTAATAAATTTATTAGGAAATTCAAATAAAGTCATATGTTGACAAGTATCTATCGGTCTAATTTCTGGTATATCATTCATAAAAATCATAATACGACCACCAAATATGAATTCTATTTCCAATTTATATAGGGCTCTTGATTTTTGTTTATCACCTCCTGATAATAGAGATTTTATTAATACGCCATTTATAACTGATTTTTCATTTCCGTTATCCACATCACCCTCATTCATAAATACTAAACGGGAATTCATATGAGGTATTAACCACATTCTATTTTTAGCCTCATCGGATTGACCTATTCGTTTTGTTAAAATCAAATTATTAGCATTTGCTTCTGTTGCATATCCTCCGAATGATTGAGTGAATAATTGTGTTAAAATTCCTTTTCCGCAATCTCTCAAACCACGTCCAATCACGAAATCTTTATCTTCTATACATCCAGCCAAACCTCTCGCTCCATGTTGTAACATATTTATAGTTTGTTGTTCGTTCTCAAATATGGTATTCAATAATTTCATTAATTCTTCTTTTGTTGGTTCATCCGTATTATTTGGATATTTTCTATTAATTCTTATCATTGTCATGTCTTCTTGTGTTTCTTGTCTAAATTTATTTATAGAAAAATCATAAACTCCATCATTAAAAAATATTTTTCCTTTTGATTTAATGCGTATTGTTTCTATTAAATCATCATTTAATGGACATGTGTATTTAATCAAATTTAAAAGAGTTTTTACACCAGTTATATTTTTTGAATATGTTTTATATCTTCCAAAATTATCCATAGTTACTATATCCATATTTATAATTGTAGTGACTATTTCACGTTCCACTTCTGCGGTTTCATTAGTCCAACTATTCGTTCCTGTTGTTTTAACATACACATTATTTTTACATGAATAAATAAATCCTTTCATTTCTTCTAATAATTTATCGCATGCTTGCTTATCATTTTCAACAACTATACGGTTTATTTGTGCGGGCTTTAATCCTTCAAGATTTATTATTTCATCTTGTGGTTTACTTACGAATGTCATTTTATAGCCCGTCTTTTTCTCGACGTATAAACTCATTTGTTCTAAATTTTCATTGGATGGTGTAAATATAGATTTAAGAATCATAAAACCATCGAAGCATAATACTAAGTTTTTAATTGGTATACTTTCATTTTTTAGGTGGCTTATACATGACATTAATATTTGATTTTCTATTTCACACATTAAATGACCACATAATTTTCCCGCCAAATTATAAACCTTTGAGTTGTCCATTGGGTTAATTCCTTTTGTTCCAACATCTATATGTTTATTATAATTCTTTATTTTTTCTATTAGTCCTTTATTATCTATGTCTTTCATCATTTTTTCATGAATTTGTTTGATTTCAGATTTAAAGGGTTCGAACCATTTTGTTTTCGATATTGCTGTGTCAGAACCATAGGATACGGATAATTTAATTCGTTTTGCTTGTCCTTTGGTTAGATTATCGGTTTTCATGATATCTTTTATATATTCGTCGTTGTTTTTGACAGATTTTTCTAATTCGGGACATTTCCAACCTTTCTTTTTACAGTATTGGACTAATATTGAATGATGGGCGTTTTTCATATCTATGTCATAATAAATCTCATTTGTTATTGTATGTCTTATTTTCCGTGTCATTGATTGTAAAGATAATTGTTTTATTGCGTATTGTCTGCCATCATCTTCTTTCAAACGTGAATATTTATAAGAAACGGGTATTTCCGCTATGTCTGAATTGTTGTTCTTTCTTGATTTAGTCAAATACGTATGAACTAACATTTTTAAATTGGCATCTCCTATGTGAGCGGTTCCATCTTTTAAATCTTCGGGCATGTCATCCCAATTGTCATGTATTAATTGTAATTTCTTGTTGTCAAACAGTTCTGTCGATTTGAAGGATGCAATGATATTCATAGCAACCTGGTGTTTTATATATATCCATGTATATATAAAAAATAAAAAAACCCGCGATATTCTTTAAAACGCACTTATTACAATTTGTTTATGTTTTAATCTGTAGTTCCTCATATACAATCTTTTATATTCTTGTAATTTATCCATATATTCTTTATCTTCTCTCTTTTTTTTTTGATAATTATTAATTGCTTTTCTTACATATGTAGGTGTTTTATATTCTTTAGTTTCATTCTCCATTTTTCTATATGTGATTATATATATATCTTGAGAAAATAAAGTAAAAAGTAAACCTATATATTAAATATATAGGTGCGTTTAAAATGTTAAATATTATATTTAGCCATTACTGTTTTATAATAATTATTTTGTGGAGGTGTTAGAAAACGGCTATCTTTAATATTAATAAGAAAATTCTTTATTTTATCGGGTATTTCCTTTTGTATTATTTTGTCAATTAATAAATTCCTTTCATTGTTTTCTGCCGTAATCTTAGGATTTTTAGCCCATTTTATAAATTTATGGCAATACTTACATGTTTCTTTGCCGTAATGTTTTCCACTTTCCATTTTTACTACTTCAATTTCCCCATCGTATTCATAGCAACATTGTTTTTTTTTACTCATTTATATATCTATATAATCTATATAGATATATTAATTTTTATAATGCGTTTAAAAAGATGAAATATTATTGACCGATAGCAAAAGTTTTATAGTTACCACTCATAGTCCATTCGCTTATTTGTCGTTTTAGATCAGTGTATTCCGAATATATTGGTGTTTTTAAAAACGCATCAATCGTATCTACAAGTATTAATCTCTCGCGTAGTTTATCGATATCTATTTTATCCGTCATTTCTTGTTTAAAAGTTGTTAATTCTTTTACTCTTTTGGATATACAAAGACTAATATAGTCATAACTACTTTTAATTTCATTTAATCTCATACATTTTTTAATAATATCCTTATTTTTCTCGAAGGATGTTTCTTTAATTTCGTCTTTTATTTCTTTCAAACTTTTCATCAATGCGATACGTTCTATAGTTTTAGATTCCATCTATATATAATCTATATAGATATATTAATTTTTAACGGTGCGGTTTTATTGTTTTATTGATAGTAATCTATATTGTCAACTAAAAGGGTATAGGGTTATTAAGTGTCCAGAGTGTCCAGAAAATAGCCCTTTCCACAAAAAGGTTTTTAATATATATAAAAATACCTCAAAACGTGTTTTTTTATAGAAGTTTGTTGAAACACCTATTTTCTGGACACTCTGGACACATTGGATCCATCTATCTTTTTTTCGTGGATTTATAGGTATATTAAGCCTCTTTATTACTTTTAAGGTCATGTTTTTTTATAAATTTGGTTAAAGTTGGTCTAAAAGGTTGGATCCATCTATCTTTTTTTCGTGGATTTATAGGTATATTAAGCCTCTTTATTACTTTTAAGGTCATGTTTTTTTATAAATTTGGTTAAAGTTGGTCTAAAAGGGTATAGGGTTATTAAGTGTCCAGAGTGTCCAGAAAATAGCCCTTTCCACAAAAAGGTTTTTAATATATATAAAAATACCTCAAAACGTGTTTTTTTATAGAAGTTTGTTGAAACACCTA
>Ga0209777_10007962_pt1 | contig 11667 bp, 10 predicted proteins | sample FrelakmetHBP12HB_FD_187147 | JGI IMG/M metagenome (GOLD analysis project Ga0209777, IMG submission 187147) | Freshwater lake sediment microbial communities from the University of Notre Dame, USA, for methane emissions studies -HBP12 HB (SPAdes)... | ecosystem: Environmental > Aquatic >...
TGGTTAAAGTAAAAGAAGACGGAACATATATACCGCTGACTAATTTTTATGTTCCGGGCAAAGACAAAATTAAATTGCTCAAGAAATAGTTAATCGCAAATATTTCTTAACTGTAAAGAAACAATATGGATGCAGCAAAATCCTGTCATACGCAGGGTAAACGCCGCAGCTGAATTTTTTGCGAAGTAACTGAAGGATTATCATGAAAGCTTTCCGCAGCCGGCCGGCGATAATGATCAGCAGGCGAGAAGAAAACAAAAAAGCCGAGCTGGAAATTAAAAGTCTGTACCTTAGTTTTGGGGGCGTTACGGCGGTAAAAGATGTTGATCTCAACGTTCATACCGGCGAATTAATGGCAATCATTGGCCCGAATGGGGCGGGTAAAACCAGTCTGCTCAACTGTATCACTGGATTTTACCGTCCCCAAAAAGGCCGGGTAATATTTAACGACGCCGATATCACCGACTTACCCACCCACAAACTTGTTGAAGTCGGTATCGGCAGAACATTTCAGAATATCGAGCTTTTTCCGGGAATGACGGTGCTGGCCAATATGACGCTGGCCCGTCACATTCACTGCCATTACAGCTTTATTCACTCTTGTCTTTTTTCTCCAGCGGTAAAAAAAGAAGAAATTCGCCACCGGCAAATACTGGAAGAAATAATTGATTTTCTGGAGATGCAGTCAATTCGGAAAAAAACAGTTGGCTCTTTGCCTTACGGGATGATGAAAAGAGTGGAGCTGGGCAGGGCGCTCGCGCTGGAACCCAGGCTTCTTATTTTGGATGAACCTTTCGCCGGAATGAATCTGGAAGAAAAGGAAGACATGGTTCGCTTTCTTCTGGAATTAAATCAGCGATGGGGCCTGACGATGGTTTTAGTGGAGCACGATATGTCCATAGTCATGAATATTTCCAAGCGCATTATGGTTTTGAATTTTGGCGAAAAAATAGGGGAGGGTACGGCTGAAGAAATCAGCGGCCATCCCGAAGTTATCAGAGCATATCTGGGCGATTCCGGTGCATTATAAAAATAGGACAAAGGCATAAGTAATTGGGCATTGTGACACAAAAACAATCGTACGGATATAATTTAACGATACCGCAAATCCTGGCCGAAAACGCCGTCAAATACGGTGAAACAAAAACTGCTATTCGGGAAAAAGCTTACGGCATTTGGCAAAGATATAGCTGGTCTGATTATAATAGTTATATGAAGAAAACGGCCGGTGGATTTGCTGCTCTTAATCTTCAGCGCGGGGAAACTGTTTGCCTTAACGTCGAAAATCATCCGGAATGGCTTTTTTGCGAAATTGCCGCCCATGCTCTGGGCGCAACCACACTGAATTTATTCACATCATCTATCGCCGAAGAATTATGTACATCTATTAAACGCGTCAATTCCTCAATCATAGTAGTTCAGGATCAAGAACAAGTAGATAAACTCCTGGAAGTTAAAGAGAAGCTGCCGCAAATCAAGAAAGTCGTATATATTGATCCCACGGGGATGACGTCTTATGAAAATGATTCTTGGTTGATCAGTTATGCCCGGCTTTTAGAGGAAGGTGAAAAATTTAATTCAGAAAATCATCGCTTCGTTGATGAGGAAATCGAAAAAGGCCGGCCTGATGATATCGCCGTTTTGATTCAAACTTCGGGAACGACAGGCATTCCCAAATTAGCCATGCTTTCCCATCGCAATTTTACACAAATGGCTCAGCAATGGATAGAAGCAGCAGGGATTAAACCCGAAGAAAATTGGCTATCCATGTCGCCTCCCGCCTGGATTGTCGATCAGATGTGGGGTATGGGCGTGGCGCTTTTAAGTGCAATGACGATGAATTTTCCGGAAACTGCGGAGACGGTAATTGAAGATTTCCGGGAAATCGGTCCGTCCATGTTAATTACGGCGTCGCGCTTTTGGGAAGATATGGCTTCACTCATTCGCGTAAAAATATCAGATGCGGGCTGGATGAAGAAAAATTTATTTTACTGGGGAGAGATCGTAGGTAAAGCCATTGTTAAAAAAAGAGCAAAAAAAGCCGGAGTTTCTCTGCCCTTAAATGTTTTGTATAAATTAATGTTCATTGCTGTTTATCAACCGCTTTTAGACAGGATAGGTTGCTCTCGTTTTCGGAGCGCTTTTACCGGCGGCCATCCGATTAGCCCTGATGTAATTTTATTTTTTCGCGCCATTGGTTTGAATTTAAAACAATGCTATGGACTCACTGAAGCAGGCGGCATATTTCAAATTCAGCCGGATAACGAGGTAAAGCTTGAGACTGTGGGTAAGCCGTTGCCGCTGACAGAAGTGAAAATAGCCGAAGATCAGGAAGTATTGGTGCGATCCGCAGCCAATTTTTCCGGTTATCACGACGATTATCAAGCTACGCAAGCCGCTTATGACGACGGCTGGCTGAAGACCGGTGATGCCGGTTATATCGACGGCGACGGACATCTATTGATCATCGGCCGTAAAGAAGATATTATCCGCAATAAAAGCGGCGAGGCTTTTTCTCCGGATTTTATCGAAACCCGCTTAAAGTTCAGCCCCTATATTAAAGAAGCGGTCATCTTCGGCGAGAGTCGGCCATTCATTACCGCCATGATCAATATCGATATGGGTAATGTCGGCAATTGGGCGGAAGACCGCATGATTCCCTACACAACATATATGGATCTTACGCAGCAGCAGTCGGTGGAAGACCTGATATTAAAAGAAGTGAGCAGCGTCAATGAACAACTGCCCGACGTGATGAAGGTGAAAAAGTTTACTTTGCTTTATAAACTTCTGGACGCTGATGAAGAAGAATTAACGCGTACAGGCAAAGTCCGGCGCCGCTTTGTTTACGGTTTATATATTAAAATTATCGAGTCAATGTATCGTGCTGAAAAAGATGTACAGGTAATTGGGAAAATTCGTTATCGTGACGGAAGAATAGGCGAGATTGAAACAACAATGAATATTATTAACGTCGGTTGAGGAATATATAATGGATTTTTTTCTGCAATTATTGGTTAACGGAGTTTGCGTCGGGCTTCTCTATGGCATATCGGCGATGGGCTTTGTGATGATTTTCAAATCCTCCAGCGTTTTAAATTTTGCTCATGGCGAACTTTTAGCCCTGGGAGCCTTCTTCTTTTTAGCGTTGATTACCTGGGTTAAATTGCCCATTTTAATTGCTTTTATTTTGACACTTGTTGGATGCTTTATTTTGGGATTTCTAATTGAGAGATTATTTCTGCGTCCTTTAATCGGAGAAAAGCTGATTTTTGTCATTATGCTGACGGTAGGTTTGGCGGCAATGTTTAAGGGATTTATTCTGCTGATTTGGGGCGGGAACTTGCATACCTATCCAGAATTTTTAAGTGAATCAATCGCGCTGAAGTTGGGAACCATATACATTGCTCCTGTTTACACGGCAACGCTGATTATCAGTATTATTTTTCTGGTTTTATTCGGGCTGTTTTTCAAAAAATCGGCTCAGGGAATTTATATGCGTTCCGTGGCTGATAATCAAAAAGCGGCTCTTTCTCTGGGAGTCCACGTCCGGCGGGTCTTTGCGCTATCCTGGGCCATTGCCGCGCTGGTGGCGAGCATGAGCGGTATAGTTCTCGGAATAATTAACGGAGTTAATGTTCACGATTTGAGCTCGATTGGCTTAAAAGTATTTCCCGTGGTAATTTTAGGCGGGTTGGACAGCATCGGCGGCGCGATAGTAGGCGGTATTATAATCGGTCTTTTAGAAACATTTACCGGCGGCTATCTGTCGCCTTCACTGATTGATGTTGTGCCTTACATTGTGCTTGTTTTTATTTTGCTGGTCAAACCATATGGATTATTCGGTCTGGTGGAAATTGAGAGGGTATAAATGAGAAAATTTTCTTTTCATTCCTGCGGCAATTATCGTGAAGATTATGCCGAAGAATTAAAAATATTTGAAACATATTTCGGTAGGACCTGCCTCGGATTATTTTTGATTTTACTTTTTGCCGTCGCGCCTTTTGTTGTGAGCACCTACATGCTGTATATTTTAAATATGATCGGCATAGTGGCGATAGCCGCCATCGGACTCAATATTCTGATCGGTTATACCGGGCAGATATCTTTGGGGCACGGAGCTTTTTTCGGAGTGGGAGCTTATGCCGCCGCTATTTTGGCTACTCGATTAGGATTGGGGTTTTATTTAGCCATACCGGCGGCGGGTATTATAACCGCTCTTGTCGGAATGATATTTGGCATTCCTTCGGGACGTTTAAAGGGGCTTTATTTGACTATTGCCACCCTGGCCGGACAGTTCATCATTGAATATGTTTTGATTCATTGGGATAGCTTAACCAAAGGAACGATGGGTATTACTTTACCCGCGCCGAAAATTATCCAGTGGTCAATTACCGGCGATAAAGCATTCTTCTTTTTAATTTTTATCAGCCTGGTTCTGATGACCTGGTTTGCGGTGAACATCATGCGCAGTAAATACGGACGGGCTTTCATTGCCATTCGCGATAACGACCGTGCGGCAGAGGGAATGGGTATTCCTATCTTCAAATACAAATTGTTGTCTTTTGCGATCAGCTCTTTTTATGCCGGTTTTGCCGGAGCGCTTTGGGCCTATTACATGATCAGCATAACCACGGAACCATTTAATTTAGGGCTTTCCGTAGAATTTATTGCGATGGTCATAATCGGCGGATTAGGCAACATTCCTGGCGCTATTTTCGGCGCTACTTTTATTACTTTGCTCAACGAACTATTGAGATTTCTCACCGGACTTCTCATGAATATCGGCTTTGTCGTGAGCTTGGGCTTGAATATGGCGCCGCTTAGAGAATTTACTTTTGGGCTGGTTATTGTTTTATTTATATTGCTGGAACCGCGGGGTCTTGCCGAATTATGGCGAATTGCCCGTTCCAGTTTCCGGCTGTGGCCTTTTTCATATTAGAAAATTAGTATTTGCATTTTTATAAAAGACAAATACGTAAATTTTCTTATCCCGCATAGCGGGATTAGTAAGTACGTTTATTGGGGTTAGGATAAAAAATGGGCGAAAATATTTTACAATTGAATAATATTTCAGTTGTATATTCAGATGTTATACAGGTATTGAAAGGCGTTTCTTTATCTGTGGAAAAGGGACATATCGTTTCGTTATTAGGCAGTAACGGCGCGGGTAAGTCAACTACTCTCAAAGCTATTTCCGGTCTGCTCAAGCCAGAAAACGGCAAGGTTACGGATGGGTCGATTATTTACGACGGTAAAAATATCCAAAATCAATCGCCCGAATACATCACGCGTCAAGGTATAATTCAAGTTTTAGAGGGGCGACAGCCTTTTAAATATCTGACCATCGAAGAGAATTTGCGTGTCGGCACTGCTACGCGCTCCGGCCAGCCTTATAAGGAAGATTTGGAACTTGTCTATAAATATTTCCCCGCATTAATACCGAGAAAAAAATCTCTGGCCGGATATTGTAGCGGCGGTGAGCTGCAGATGCTGGTAATCGGGCGCGCTTTAATGGCGCACCCGCAGCTCTTGATGCTGGACGAGCCTTCATTGGGGCTTGCCCCGCTGGTCGTTCAGGAGATATTTCGCATAATAAAGATGATCAACGAAGAGCATGGAACAACTATAGTCTTGGTGGAACAAAACGCCAATATGGCCCTGCAAGTGGCTCATTACGGATATGTTATGGAAAACGGCAAAATAGTGATGGAAGGAATCGCTGATGATCTGGCCAAAAATCCTGATGTTAAAGAATTCTATCTGGGTATGTCGGCTGCAGGAATAGCCAAATCCTATAAAGATGTCAAAGCCTACCGCCGCCGCAAGCGCTGGCTTTAGCAGACTGCTGAAAAAGGCTCATATTCTGCGTTGCGCTTCGAATCTCACTGCTCACGTACGTTTTAAGTACCCTCCGCTGCTCGCTTCTTGCGCGCCTTGCCTTTAAGCCTTTTTGAGCAGCCTGCAAAACAAAAGTTTTCAACATGCTTCGTCTTCTCCTCCTTGAAGCCTCGTTATCCTTTGAAATCGAAAGGATATAAGTGTACTCGGAAGAAATTAATTTTCATTTCATATTGATTTTAAAGCAAAAGTTTATATTTTAATTCATTGGGAAATAAAGTATATTTTCATCAAATTTCTTAAAATACCAAGTTGGCATATTAAAATGTTCGGCACAAGAGGATGAAACAAAGGAGACGCAACATGAACAGGTTCTTCGATCTCGCGGTACGGCTTTCCGAAGATACTGGATTTCTGAAATTCCAGAACGACGTCACACGTGATGCCTACGACGCCCTAGGCCAAGCGTATGCTGCCAACGGCAACGAGGTGGAAATCGTCACGAAGTTGGTCGAGGCTGTAAAGGATAAATCCTACGACCAAGTACAGATTTCTGCGAGTAAAATACACGGTTCCCGTTCATATGTGGAATTCAACTTTCGAGATAAGCCGACAACCAAAGAACTCGGTGACATGGCGATAATTACTGTCGTAACATCGGGCAAAACAAGACAACTGCAGCGCCTTTGCATCATTCAGAACAAGAAGGCGAAAGATCAGAAGTGGGGAATTGATTCGGAGCAATTGTTCCTTCTTAAAAACTTTCCACCATTCACCGGTAATCGCGGCATCTTCCGAGGAATGTCCAATGTCGTGTTCCGCAATCGGAGTGGATGCCTCGGCGCGTTCGGGCTCCTTTCTGAACCCGGAGAGATGATGTTTGTAGCTGCACCTATATTAGCAGAACTCCTCCGGGATCGGGGTTCGCTGCCTGCTTCGGAGATCGGTTTGCCGTCTTTTATTCCGCATGATGGAGGACAATCGTCTTTTCACGGCGGTCCACTGTCAATACAGCCATTCGACCCCGAGGAGTGGTACATGATCATGCGTGAGTTTATGCACGGAATCGGACCGTTTCCTAGGATGAGAGGTTTTGGTTACGCTTTGCCTTTCCTTGGGAACGTCCACTACGGACGCGACATGTACGACTTCATACGGGCTTGGACTCAGGTAAATCTTGGAGAATTCACATATTTGCGTGGCGCAATAATCAACGCGGAAGCTGATGGCTTTGCCAATCACTTGATTCGCACTGCCGGTCTGGGGCACGGTGTTGACTTCCCGACTGGAGACCGAAATTCAGAACGGAAATTTGAGGGTGAGATGGCCGTGTTCCTTCTGAAACTGGACGTGGAACACAAAGGTTAATTGTTGAACAAGAAAGAAATGGTCGAACCAGAGCCTGCAGTGGATGGTCACTAGCCTACGGCTGTTGTCCACCGGTGAGGCGTAACGTTAGCGTAGGAAATAAAAAACTATGTTTGAAAGAGATGGTTTCAAATTTGACTTCCAAACCCAAAGATTTATCCAAAATCGGTGGGAAACGGAAGTCGACAGAGAAGTGCTTAAGAAAGTTATTTGGGGGTTACAAAATTCAGTTGAGGTTAGGGCTATCTTAGACGATTACACTTTAGAACACCCGGAAAATTATGATCCATATGCACATCCCATTTATCCTAAAGATGCCATGAAAGAAAATGAATTTTGGGTTCTTACAAATGATGATCTCCGCGGAGTTCATATTTACCACGAAGACTTTTCAAATTCTCCCTCCATTGAAAGAAAGAGCTTATCGTATGCCAGATTTTTTAACTGCAATTTCAATAACGCTGATTTTTCGGTTCCAGATATTTCCTATGCTCAATTCGAAGATTGCGAGTTCATAGAAGCTAAAATGGTAAAAACTGGCGGGTTTTCAACAAGATTTATCAATTGTAACATGCAAAATGCGTGTATGTTGAATGCGACTTTTATAGATTCTGATTTTTCAGGTAGCGACTTGCGAGGGGTGTATTTCGAAGATGCTTTTTTAAGGGACATCCATCTTAATTATCTCACTAAATTTGATAGGAACCTCCGAGTCAAATGGAGCAAAAGGACCATGCCTGATAAACAAAAACCTGAAATTTTGAGAAATATTAGAATCGCTTACGAAAAAGCAGAGTTGTGGCATATATCCGATGCTTTTTTATATGCAGAACGTACTGAGAATAGAAAACATGCGATTTGGCCATCGTTTAACAAGACACACAAACTGTCTAATTTTCTCAGATGGAGCAAAGATTTACTTTACTCTGCCCTAACGGGGTATGGCACAAGACCTCAAAGAGTAGTTTTCACTGGAGTGCTAATCAGCGTTATTTTTGCTGTTATCTATTTTTTGTTTGGCAGTCCGTCGAATTTATCCAGTGAGCGGGCATCTGTATTTGAGTCGCTCTATTTTTCTTTCGCAACATTCGCTACTCTCGGATACGGTGATATCTCTTATGGTTCAGATAGAGAAATAATGCGATTACTAAGCACTGTTGAAGCATGGTTTGGAGCGATAATTATTTCTCTTTTTGTGGCTGTTTTAGCCAGAAAGCTGCTTCGGTAATGATATGCCGTTAACCAATCGCTGGTGCGGACGTAAAAAACCGCGCCGCACAGTTCAATCGTTAGATGATATTCCAGAGAAACAAAAATTATTTATTCTAACTTTAGAAGGAGATACATGAATCGCTTATTTGATAAAAAAGAATCGTGGACTAATAAAGAGAGAGAAACAAGGCAGGATGAGAGTCTCACCGGCATGGTGAAGTTGGGTTACAAAAAATCAGCCCGCCTGAAAGCAATAATGGACGAAAACAAGATCAATCCCAAGAACATTAAAACAAGAGAGGACTTGGAAAAACTGCCGGTTACTTCCCGGGAAAAATTAGTGGAAATGCAATTAAGTAATGCTCCGTACGCTTCTCTGGAAAATCCGTCCGTGCATATTGATCGAATTTTCACTTCCCCCGGGCCTGTTTATGAACCGCATCTTTCCGAAAATGATAATTTATGGGCACGCGCTTTTTTCGCTGCGGGAATTGGTCCTGCCGATGTTGCTCTCAACGCCTTTTCCTATCATCTGGTAGCGGCAGGGCTCACTTTTCATAATGGACTGCGCAGGGTTGGCGCTACTGTTGTTCCTTCCGGCACTTCCTCTTCTCAAATTCAAGTGCAATTAATAAAAGATTTGCAAGTAACCGCTTATGTGGGTACGCCCAGTTTTTTAATGGCGATAATTACTAAGGCAAAAGAGATGGGCTTTGATTTCAAGAAGGATTTTCGCTTGAAAAAAGCCTGCTTCGCGGCGGAACCTTTATTTCCTGAAATGCGCCGCTCTTTTGAAAATGAATATGGCATTGATACTTATCAGATGTATGGAGCCACCGAAGTTGGTGATGTGGCTTATGAATGCTCGCAAAAGAATGGCTGGCACATTTGTGAAGAAACTATAGTCGAAATTGTCGATCCAGCAACGGGGAAAAATGTTGCTCCGGGAGAATTAGGTGAAATAGTTGCAACGAGACTCAATGAAATATTCTTTTTGCTGCGTTTCGGTACAGGGGATTTATCGCGAATAATTACCGATAAATGTCCCTGTGGAAGAACCTCTTACCGGCTTGCCGGAATCTCCGGAAGGATAGGGGAGGCGGTGAAAGTTCGAGGGCTGTTTATAGCGCCAAGCCAGCTAAAAATGATTCAGGCGAAATTCAACAATCTGCCGCTGCAGGCCAATGTCAGCCGCGTTGGTAACAATGATGTCCTGAAAGTAAAAGTGGAAAAGACCTCTCCGGAGATCGGCACTCCTGCCTGGGAGGAAAATTTCAGAAATATATTTAAAGAAATTTGTACCGTTAAAGTAGATCAAGTGGAGTATGTGGATAAAGGTAAAATCAAACCGGAGGAGAAATTGATTATTGATCAACGTCAATGGTAATGAGACTCCAATATAACAAGCGTAGCGAAGTTAGATTGGCTAGTCGAATTATCCCGCCACTGCGGGATAAAGTGGAAGGTCATAAGCAATGTCCGCTCAAATTGATTCAACAGTACTTTGAATTTCTTTTTTCCCCAATATGTAGGCGTCGAATATTGAATATATCCACAGGCCGATAATAATAAGCATAATCAAGGAAAGAGTTGTTGAATCCAGAGTTTTTAACGAATCATCTGTCAATTTGAGTACAGTGTTTAAATCGACTGAACCTTTTTTCGGAGGTGCCGCCTTTATAGTGCTAAGGGCAACTTGCATTAACGACCAGCAAATATAGATAATTCCGGCCGCAACAGGCAACATAATCGCTAATCCTCTTTTATATTTTTTTAAATACAACTGTCCCCAGCCGGGGAATAACAATGCGCTTAATAATGCTGCTTTAATGGCTAAGTTAATGGCTTGTCCTCCTCAAAAAAATAAGTTTGGATATTACGAAAGAATAGTAACGTCTTTCATCTTTAGCTGAATATCGGAAGCTCCATTCCAGTGGTTAATTTGCGGCGTGAAAGCAACATCAAGATTGGCTCCCGTAAGAGCATTCAGATATTTACCCATGCTAAACCAAATAGAATCACAAGACATCCCTTTGCTCGTGAGTCTCATTTTTAAATGATTATTTCCGACTATTGAAGGGGACGAAACTTTAATATTACGGGCACAAAAGACAGGTTCCGGATTTTTGTTGCCGAAGGGCGCGAGCATATCCATCTGATCGATTAAATTCAGATTGATATCGGAAAGTTGGCATTCCGAATCAATAAACGTTTGAGAAATAAGTTCCGGAGATTGAACGCTATCGTGAATTATTTCGTCCAGAAGACCGGCGAATTCATCAATATCATCTTCCTTGATGGAAATGCCTGCCGCGTGGCTGTGACCGCCATAAGAAAGTAAAAGAGAAGCGCATTGTTGAATCGCCTTATAAATATTAAATTCAGAAATGCTTCTGCCGGAGCCTTTGCCCACACCGTTATTCAAACTAATGACAAATGCCGGACGGCTGAAAAGGTCGACAAGACGAGAGGCTACAATGCCGACAACTCCCGGATGCCACTTATCGGACGCAAAAACCAGCGAGTTCATTTTTTCCATATCGGGGATATTGCCGATTTTTTCGAGAATTTCGCTTAAAATGATTTTTTCGATTGATTGTCGCCTGCGGTTATATCCGTCCAGTTTTTCTGCCAACATTCTTGCTTCGTCAATATTTTCAGACAGAAGCAATTCCACGGCATCGAGAGGAGAGGCAATGCGGCCGGCGGCATTAATGCGGGGAATGAGACAAAAAGAAGCTTTAAAAGAATCGATCGTTTGGCCGTCAACGCCGCTGACTTCTTTGAGGGCTTTAATTCCCGGCCGCTTGCCTTCGGTAATCAGTTCCAAACCGATTTTGGCAAAAATTCTGTTTTCATCGATAAGCGGCGCGATGTCGCCAATAGTTCCCAAAGCGACAATGTCGAGATAATCTTTTAAATTGGGATAATCTTCGTTTTTCCAGAATCCTTCCTTCCGCAAACTGCCACGCAAAGCGATGAGAAAGTTATAGGCAATGCCCACGCCGGCCAGATCTTTGAAAGGGAAGATACAGTCTTCGCGATTTGGATTTATGGAGGCGACGGCGGGAGGAAGCGCTCCGGATATTTCATGGTGATCCAGAACAATCGTATCAATACCGATTGATTGAGCATAGGCAATCTGTTCCACATCGGAAATACCGCAATCAACGGTAATAATCAGATTGACATTATCGCTTTTAAACTTGTCGATCACCGGTGTTTTTAAACCGTAACCTTCTTGGA
>Ga0209777_10007963_pt1 | contig 11666 bp, 8 predicted proteins | sample FrelakmetHBP12HB_FD_187147 | JGI IMG/M metagenome (GOLD analysis project Ga0209777, IMG submission 187147) | Freshwater lake sediment microbial communities from the University of Notre Dame, USA, for methane emissions studies -HBP12 HB (SPAdes)... | ecosystem: Environmental > Aquatic >...
AAATCCACCGCCTCGAAGTTAAACGAGCCTATCTTGCCAAAGTCCGCCTTGGAGCGAAAAGCCCCCTCCCAGCGCTCGGGATAGGTCAGCGCGTACTGAATAGGCAATCTCATGTCGGGGAGGCTCAGTTGAGCCTTTGTCGAGCCGTCAACGAACTCCACCATGGAATGAATTATGCTCTGGTGATGAATCACCACCTCGATCTGGGCAAAAGGAACGCCGAAAAGCCAGTGCGCTTCGATAATCTCCATGCCCTTATTCATCAAAGTGGCGGAGTCGATGGTTACCTTTGTCCCCATCTGCCAGGTGGGATGTCTCAGAGCCTCCTCAGGGGTGACCTCGGCAAGTTGCTTAATAGTCCTGGAACGGAAGGGACCGCCGGAGGCAGTCAGGATAAACCTGGCGATATCCTTCCTATCCTCGCCGCGAAGGCATTGCCAGATAGCGCTATGCTCACTGTCTATGGGCAGTATCTCAACACCCTGGCGTTTAGCCTCAGCAGTTATAACCTCCCCCGCCATCACCAGCACCTCTTTATTAGCCAGGGCGATTGTCTTCCCGGCGCGGATAGCAGCCAGGGTAGGGCCTAGGCCAGCTTTGCCGGCTGTAGCTACAACCACGAGTTCGACGTCAGGGTGAGCAGCTATCTCTTCCATAGAGAGATGGCTTGCTCCGGGCATTCTCTCACCCCTGGCGCCAGATTCTGTGGAGACCAGCTTGGGTTTGAATTCGCGAACCTGCGCCTTGAGCAGGGTGAGATTCCTTCCCCCTGTCAGGGCAACAACCTGGAATCTCTGAGGGAAAGCACGAACAACCTCCAGCGTCTGCCGCCCTATCGAGCCTGTAGAACCCAGAATCGCCAGCCGCTTCACCCGATGAACCATCGCAAACAATAGTACACCACAACACCAGTGAAGACAATGCTGTCAAGACGATCGAGGATGCCGCCGTGCCCGGGAATGAGATTACCCGCTTCCTTCACCCCCATACTCCGCTTCAGCTTGGACTCTGCGAGGTCGCCCAACTGGGCAAAGACAGCAATGAGGAATCCCAGAATAACCATTTCACTGTAGCTGATGTCTATATCTAAGAGGAGGGCTAAGACGATGACTGCTACTATCGCTCCCACCAACCCCCCTACAGCCCCCTCCCAGGTCTTCCCCGGGGATATAGTGGGCGCCATTTTATGTCTGCCCCAAGCTCGGCCTATGAAATAGGCTGTGGTATCGACGGCAAAGGTAGAGAAGAGGGCCAGGAGCACCCAATCCCTGCCATAGAAAACCATTATCAAAACCCAGTAGCTTAACAGCCATCCCAGATAAAAGATACCGGTCAGGCTCGATGTCCAGGTGATCAATACTTTTTCACCGGGAGAACGCAGGAAAAGTACCCACAACAACGATAGGGCCACCGCCGACGTGACCAGCACCAAGGTCACCAGGAGCCATGTAGATTCAGAGCTATAAGAATGCGCATAATATGCATTGAAGATGAAGAAAAGAGTCCATAGGGTGCCGAAGAAGGTCAGAGGCTGCCACCCTTTGTGGGCAACCATAGCGTAGAACTCAATAACTCCCAAAAGGGCAGCAACAGCCACCACTATGGAAAACCAGGGGTTACCAAACCAGATGGAAGCGAAGATGATAGGTACGAAGACTACTGCGCTTAATACTCTTTGCCGAAGCATCCGCCAATGAAGATCCTGAGAATGGATTTCCTCAGGTCCCTCTTGCTTCTCCTTCCGCTTTCAATCCGCCGAAGCGTCGCTCCCGCCGACTATAGGCTATCAGCGCTTTATCTACTTCTTCGTCCTTGAAGTCCGGCCATAGGGTAGGGGTGGCGTAATACTCGCTGTAAGCCGATTGCCAGATAAGGAAATTGCTCAGACGCATCTCCCCGGCGGTGCGAATAATGAGGTCTGGCTCGGGCACATTGGGAGTGTAGAGATAACTGGAGAAAAGGGATTCGGTTATATCCTCCGGACGAATGCCATCCCTGACAATGCGACGAACGGCATCCAGTATCTCGGCGCGGCCGCCGTAATCAAAAGCAATGCTCAATGTTATCCCTGTATTATTCTTGGTCAGTTCAATCGCCTTGTTTACTTTAGCTCGCAGTTCTTCCGACAGAGAATCAGCTTTCCCCAGGTGAAAGAGCCTGACCCCTCTTTCGTGAAGGGCCTTGGTCTCGCGGTCAATCATCCGGGCTAAGATATGAATCAACCCATTGACCTCTTCATCAGGCCGCCTCCAATTCTCCGTGGAAAAAGCGTAGAGTGTGAGATATTTAACTTTGTAATTATTGAAGCGGTCGACAACACGACGGACATTGGTGGTACCAGCATCATGCCCGGCAAGTCGGGGAAGACCACGTTGTTTTGCCCATCTCCCGTTACCATCCATAATAATGGCTACATGGTTGGGAAGTGGCGAAATCTTATTCACAATTGCTGCTGATGATTTATCGGCCACCACAGCCCTCACAGATCAGAACTCCAAGAGCTCGGCCTCTTTGCTCTTCGCTATACGGTCAATCTCCTCAATGAACTTATCAGTGAGCTGCTGCAATCGTATCATAGCTCGCTTCTGCTCGTCTTCGGACATCTCTTTATTTTCTTTGAGTTTTCGCAGCCCCTCCACTGCATCCCGTCTCACATTACGCACTGCCACCCTCCCATCCTCCACCCTTTTCCGCACCACCTTGACTAACTGACTGCGCCTTTCCTCAGTAAGTTGAGGAATAGCAAGCCTGATGATATTACCATCGTTATTGGGAGTCAATCCCAGATCAGACTTGAGGATAGCCTTCTCCACATTCGGCAGAACCTGCTTGTCCCAGGGCTGGATCACAAGCAATCTAGCCTCGGGGATACCGATACCTGCGATTTGGTTGAGTGGAACAGGGGTACCATGGTAATCAACCATAATGTGCTCTACGAGTCCAGGATGGGCTCTCCCCGTGCGAATGGTTGCCAGCTCGTGCTTCAAGACTTCGACTGCCTTGCGCATTTTGGCATCTGCGCTACCAAAGACCTCTTCACTGCTCATGGCCGACCCTCATCTCAAAGTTAAAACCACGTTAAAGTTTCAAAAACTTATTTGAACAAGGTTTCTCTTAAGATGGTTGAGGAAACCACCCTCAACACGTGCTATTCGCCACCATGAACCAGTGTGCCTGTGAGTTCCCCTACCACCACCCGCTCCAGGCTGCGAGGAGCTCGAAGGTCAAATACAATTATGGGGAGCTTGTTGTCCATGCACAGAGAAAGAGCGGTTGAATCCATCACCTCAAGCCTCATTTTCAAGGCATCGATATAGCTCAACTTGTCGAACCTTTTGGCTCCTGCATTGACCAAAGGGTCAGAGTCATAGACTCCATCGACATTGTTCTTAGCCATAAGCAGAACGTCAGCGCCAATCTCTATAGCCCGTAAGGCCGCCGCCGTATCGGTGGTCATGTAAGGATTCCCCGTCCCCGAAGCAAAGATGACCAAGCGCCCTTTCTCCAGATGACGGATGGCGCGCCGTCGAATATAGGGTTCAGCAATCGCCTGAATCGCTATGGCGCTTTGGGTTCTGGTAACTACCCCTTCTTTCTCCAAAGCATCCTGAAGGGCAAGAGCGTTAATCATAGTGGCCAGCATGCCTGCGTAATCGGCAGTGGCTCGATCCATCCCTCTAGCCTCAGCAGCCGCCCCCCTCCAGATATTTCCCCCGCCTACAACGACGGCAACCTGTATGCCGCTTTCAACTATCCACTTTAACTGCTGAGCGATATTCTCCACGGTGGCAGGGTCGATTCCGAACTCCCTATCCCCCATGAGAGCTTCTCCACTCAGCTTCAGCACGACACGCTTGTATTTAGGACTATGCGTCTTTTCCATCTAGCCCTAGCTCGAAGCGGACAAACCTTTTTACCTTGATATTCTCCCTGACCTTAGCGATTGTTTCGGTGATAATATCCTGAACCTTTTTCCCAGGATCTCTTATAAATGGCTGAAGTAAAAGACAATCCTCATCGGCAGCTTCTTCACCCTGTGGCACATCTTCCCGCCCCACAAATCTGGGCTTAGCAGCTACTACTTGCATCGCCAGATCATGTGCCAGATCTTTGAACTCCGGGGTACGAGCTACGAAATCGCTCTCGCAATTTACCTCTACCAAAGCCCCAATTCGCCCCCCCCCGTGAATATAAGCCTCGACTAGCCCCTGCCCAACAACACGAGTCTCCTTCTTCTTAGCCATAGCATGGCCACGCTGCTTCAGTATTTCGGTAGCAGCAGCGATGTCACCACTGCTCTCTTGTAAGGCTCGCTTACACTCCATTATTCCAGCACTGGTCTGCTCACGCAGCACTTTTATTGCTTCAGCAGAAACCTGCATATATCCCCCTAACCTTCCTTTGCAGCAGAACTTGCTTTAGTTTTCCCTACCTCCAAGACAGCACCCTGAGCAACAGGCACTGCTGCCCCTGCCTCTTTTACCTCACCTGCCATCTTCTCAGCCAGCGCCTCCCGGGCCTGCTTTCCCTGAAGGACAGCGTCAGCGATCACAGCGCAGAAAAGCGCTACTGCTCTGATCGCATCATCGTTGCCGGGAATCGGATAGTCCACCTCATCAGGGTCGCAATTGGTATCAACAATAGCGACAATAGGCACCCCAACCCTCCTGGCCTCGGCGATGGCATTCCTCTCCTTGGAGGGATCGATAATAAACAAGGCACCTGGGATCCTGGTCATCTCTTTAACACCGCCCAGTAAACGGTTGAGGTGAGCCATCTCCTTATCCAGCTTTAAGGCCTCTTTTTTGGGCAAGCGCTCCAGCTCACCGCGAGCTTTTCGATCCTCCAGACGTACTAGATAGTCAATGCGAGACTGAATGGTGGAGAAATTGGTCAGCATTCCTCCCAGCCAGCGCTGATTGACATAGAACATGCCGCAACGCTTAGCCTCCTGCTCCACCGCCTCCTGCGCCTGCTTCTTGCTGCCCACAAAGATAATGTTTTCGCCTCCCGCCACCACCTCTCGAATGAAATTACAAGACTTACCGAGCAAGACTACGGTCTGCTCCAGATCGATGATATGAATACCGTTACGCTGGCTAAAGATATAAGTCTTCATCTTCGGGTTCCAGCGTCCTACCTGATGCCCGAAGTGTACCCCGGCCTCCAGCAACAACTTCATTGAGACGGGTTCTGCCATTTCTTAAAACCCTTACCCTCTCCAGTTATCCAATCCTTCCTAGCTATCATGGCTGTGAAGGACCAGAGATTTTTTTGCCTACGCCCTTTTTAGGCTAAATGACAGTTTAGCATAGGCATAAAGAAAAGACAATAGCCACAAAGGAGAGTGTTAATGCTCTATGATTTTGTCAGTGGTTAACTGTTCTGCGAAAATGTCACCATATGGAAGAGAGAGTGACACTGAACAGGGAAGAACAAAGAAGGTCGTTTAACAACTGGGGAGTGCAGAGGGGCAAAGCCCTCCTTCCGTAGATACCCACGGGCAGAGCCCGTGGAACCCTGCCCTTCGGGTTTTAAGAAGGAGCAGGGGTTGGGGGGATACCCCCAAGATTAAAAATCCCCCAAGACCGTGGGATTTAGAGATATGAAAATAGTTGCTAAACGCCCTCGGATAGAAGATGATGCGTATTGCACCTTTTGCATATTCAGGTTAGAGTGAATGGGAGCAAATCTACCATAGGGAAAAGAGCTTGATTATTACGCATCTGAGCTTGACCAACTTCCGCAACTATGTCAGCCTGGAGCTTGACCTTCCACCACATATAATGGTGCTGCAGGGAGACAATGCCCAGGGCAAGAGCAATCTCCTTGAGGCAATTTATATCCTGGCAACCAGCAGGTCCCCTCGCACAGTCTCCGACAGGGAGCTAATCAACTGGGATGCCTTCAAAGAAGAAATCCCAGCATGCCGCATCGCGTCGGTAGTCCAGAAGGGTGGAAGTAATCTCAAGCTGGAGATCGCCCTCAGCGCCAAAGCCGCTACTTCTCCCCAATCAGAGGACTTTTTTTCTCGATGGCAACCGACGAGCAAATCCTCGCCTGTTCAGAAACGTATTCGGATAAACGGCGTAGTCCGCCATGCTGCTGACCTCATCGGCCAACTCAACGTGGTAACATTCAGCGTCTATGACATAGACCTGGTCGGAGGTGAGCCGGCCCTGCGCCGCCGCTACCTCGACATCACCAACTCCCAGATTGACCACAAGTACCTGCGCTGTCTGCAGCGATACAACCGAGTCCTCTGGCAGCGCAACCAGCTTCTGCGCCTGATCGCTGAAAACAAGGCAAACCCCGATGAGCTTGCCTTCTGGGACCAGCAACTGGTGGAAACAGGTGCCTATCTCATTGTCCAGAGAGAACACACTGTAGCCGCACTCGATCGTTTGTCGCAAGTCATCCACGATGAGCTCAGCGGTGGACAGGGCAAGTTAAACTTGTTCTATTTTAGGAGCATCGATAAGCAGAGAGGTGAAGAGGACTCACAGATAAAGGAAACCGCCGAGGTATTCACTAAAGCTTTGCAGGCAGCACGAGAGAAGGAGATAGCTCAGGGGATGTCGCTGGTGGGCCCACACCGTGACGATCTTCGCTTCTTTGTCAATGAGGTGGATGCGGGGATTTACGCCTCTCGTGGTCAGCAGAGAACCGTCGCCCTTTCGCTCAAGCTTGCCGAGGCCAAGTTCATGCTCAGTGCCACCAAAGAACATCCCATCCTTCTCTTGGATGATGTCCTTTCCGAACTCGATGCCCGGCGGCGTCATCACCTGCTTAGTTCTGCCGCCAACTACCAGCAGGTTCTAATCACCACCACCGACCTCGACCGCTTCGAGCAGGATTTCCTGATGCAAGCATCCTTATCCAAGGTGGCCCAAGGCCGCATCGAGCCGCTATCAGCTTAGCGCGCTGACCGCTTCTTATCCTTGCTGCAGAACTTTATGATTTCGGCGAAGTTGTTAATCTTACCCTGGTTGTTAGTCTCAAGGAAACCGTCGTAAGTGAGGCTGATCCATGGCTTGCCGTACTTTGCGCTGAGCTTCTCGGAGATGGCAGCAACAATCCCTCCCGGCATACACCCATGTGGCATCACCGAAATCACTCCGTCGAACCTCGGGTCCTCCAGCCACTCTACCCCCGCACCTATGCTGAGAACAGCCTCGCTACCACACTTCGGGGAGAGATACCGCTTCGATTTGCTCAGCAAATCCTTAGTTGTAGGCTCACTGGTATCAATCAGTTCCTCAAAATTCACAACAACCGAGTGCTCATCGCGACTCAGCAGAAAACTCCTGATATAGCCAGCCATAATCCTCTTCAAGTCCCGGTCCCTTACGCCGTCCTCGATGTTCCTGTGTGTGATGTACTTAAGCCACTCACCTATCGGAGAGATCACGACCTCTAGCCCAGCCTTCTCGCACTCCTTAGCTAAATTACTGTTGCTGAATTTGTTGGAGCGCAGGAATATCTCGCCGTTGATCCCCACCAGAGGCCTTCGGGGTTTATCAGGGTCAATCAGCAACTTGAATCTGGAAGTAGCATCTCTTAACACATCGGTAAGGTCTTCCTTCCTGCGAACGCAGTCTGCTATCCTGAACAAATACTCATTGAATTGCTCCTCAGCGTCTCCCTCAGACTTCTCGTAGGGACGGCTACGCCAGAGCAATTTCTCCAGATAGTCAACGGCAACGATACCTTTCCAGGCCAAACGCTCGAACCCCGCACCCAGGTTCAAGTCATGATACCCATTGTTAGACACAGTGGTGCGTATTGGGAAGTCAAAGCCCAGTTCACGGAGTATCCTGATTTCCTCCACCGCATACTTACCGAAGCGGCAGGGGCCGAATGCGCTGGCCAAGAATCCCTCGACATCCTTAGAGTCAATTCCATACTTATCGTTCTCGTAGAAAAACTTCATGAAGTCGCCGAGCGTTACACGGTAGGGGAGGCATTCCTTTCCAGACGTCACCCTGGTGCTATATAGAATGTTCCTCTCGTCCTGCTCGGGGAGCACCACTGCGTTAACCCCAAAGGCTTGCATAGCTGCGCCCAAGGCTATAGCGCCGGAACACATCCTCGGTATCAAAATAACCTTGTTCGAGCTGACCTTTGTGTACGCCACCCTCCGGATATCTCTGCCCTTCACCACAACCTCGCCAGCTTTACTCGAGCCGGCAAAGCCCCTGATGGTATCCACAAAGGCCTCGAGGCGGGTAACAATGCCCGCCTCTGCAGCGTGCTCGTCGATTTCCAACTGCCCCAAAGGTTTGCCGCCCATAATATCTTCCACAATATTGAGAATAAACGAATTCGGCCCGCAGCCGAAGTTGGTCAGTACCAGCCCGAATAACTTCGGGTCTTTGGCGACTATATCGGCACCTGCTATGTGCTTGGCCTCGTTGAACCAGTAGGGACGGTCTGAATATTCCTTGACATTCACCGAGGCAAGCGGCAGGAAGTCGAGCGGTATCGGCACCACACCTAGTTGAGCCAGCTTTTCGGCTATGCCCAAGTTCGCTCCCGAGTCTTGCGACATGTAAGACCTGGCAATAAGCACAACACCCAATTGGCCCCTTTGCTTGAGCTGTGCCATTATCTTCTTGCCTAGCTCAGCCTGCGCTTCATCGAATCGGCGCTTCGCCTCGATGCCAGCAAGAGCAGCCTTCTTCCCCTGTCTTCTGCTGAACCCCATCTTCACCGCCACATCCACCAGGTTATTTATCACATCCTCATCGCCACAACTGAAGTCAAGGAGGGGTATCAAAAGCCTCTTGCCCAGCCCCAGGGCCTGGCGTATGATGAAAGGCGACGCCTGAACCAGAGGACAGGAGTACTTCTGGTTCTCGTCCCCTTCTTTCAACCCCATGCGGATGGCGCAGGGATAGAGAATATAATCCACGTTCTTAAGGCTGGCCGCATGACCGTGCACCAGCTTGACCGGGAAACAACTATCGGTATAGCTCAACTCGACAGACCGCTCCATGATTTGGTTGTTAGTCTTGCTAGAGAAATATACTTTCGCGCCGAGCGCATTGAGGAAGCCGATGAGCAGCGGTGCATAATCGTACACCACCAGAGACCTGGGGATACCAACCGATGGTCCTGTGCCCTCGCCCTCTTTATAGTCTTTGAATATCAGCCTCTCGCGCTCATCGAAAGCGGTCTCCTTCCTCTCATGGCTGACGGTGCTGTCGAAGAGGTCACACCTGCTGCCATAGAAGGTGGGCTTCTCTCCGGGTATCTCCATCCTGCTTATGGTGCAGTTGTTGTCGCACCTCTTGCAGATAAAGGTGGAAAGCTTGTAGGAGCTATCAACGACCTTCTGAAACCCTTTGAACTTGGAACCCCGCCCTTCCATCGACTCCTTAGCCAGAAGCGCTGCACCTATGGCGCCGCTGACCTCTTTATGCTCGGGCACAAGAGTGGTCTTGCCCTCAAGCGCTTTCTTAAACGCAGAGACTACGGCATCGTTGTAGAACACCGCTCCGGTCAGCATCACCTTGTTGCCCAGCTTTCGATTACCCAAGACCTTGGAGAGATAGTTTGCAGCGATGGAATTGGCCAGGCTGGCGGTTATCACTTCGATGGGCACGCCTTCCTGCTGTGCTGAAGCCACCGCCTGCCCCATAAAGGCAGCGCACCTGGAGCCCAGGTCAATGGTATGGGGAGCATCAAAGGCAAACTTGGCGAACTCCCCGTTATGTACATGGATGCCAAGCTGCTCAGCGAGCTCATCTATGAAGCTGCCCGTACCAGCAGCGCACGCCTTGTTCATCTGATAATCAACAACCACACCGTTGCGCTTGATAACAAGCTTCGAGTCCTGTCCGCCGATTTCGATAATGTCCGCCTCGGGGTCTATCTCCGCGGCAGCCCTGGTCTGCGCCGTAATCTCGTTCTTTATCAAATCAGCGCCGATGAAGCTGCCCACCAGGTATCTACCCGAGCCGGTGACCCCCACGCCAGCTATCCTGGCGTTATCGCCTATGTCGCGAATCAGGTTGCGGAAGACCTGCTTGACCGCCTCCACAGGCTTCCCTGCCGTCATGAGATAGTTCTTCGCCATGACCCTTGTGCCCGACTCGTCGAGTATCACCGCCTTGGTGCTGGTGGAGCCGACATCCACTCCCAGATAACCTGTAAAAGGCACCTCTATCTTCAGCGCTGCCCAGCCATCCTTCTGAGTAACCTTTTCCAGGCTCGGCATCTCGAAATAGCGCGACTTATCCTCTGTTTCCGTTGAAACAACCACATTCGAACTCTTCCCCGATTCCCGGGCAAGCAGAGCAGAGCCCATAGCCTCAATATGCAAATAATTCTCAGGGACGATGATATCCACAGGATGCCCATTTCGAGCCGAAAGTGACTCGTTGAGAGCCTTCACCATGGCGCTATTGGCAGCGACTCCGCCCACGAAGTATATAGGCTCCTCGAAAGCGCCCTTTTTCAGTGAGATAACCATTCGAGCTATACTCTCGCACAGAGCGTAGAGCATCGCCGACATGGGGACGCCCTTCTGCTGCAGATGGATGAGGTCGCTCTTGGCGAAAACGCTGCACCTGGCTGCTATTCGGGGCGCAGTGCCCTCGCATTCCAGCGCAGTGCGAGCGAAATCCTCCAGGCTGATCCCGATACGGTACGCCTGCTGTTCCAGGAACCTTCCGGTACCTGCAGCGCAGAGAGGATTCGAGACAACCTGCCAGGGTTTCTTCAGCCCGTCCTCAAGCGTGATAACAAAGGAACTCTGGCCACCGATTTGTACGATGGTTTTGACATTGGGATAGGAATGGAGAAGACCTGAGGCAATCGCCAGAGAGCTGGAGTATTCCGACCAGTTCAGCTCCTTGGGTATCACACCCCTGCCGGAGCCCGAGACTCCGGCCATAGCGATTTCCTTGAGATTGAACCTCTGGCTCAGCCTGGAGATGAGAGAATTTACTGCTGACTTGGGGCTGGCGGTTATCTTCTCGGAATCGAGATAGGCCGCCTTGCCATCCTCAGAGATTAGTGCCACCTTGGTACAGACGGAGCCGACATCCAGACCTAAAGAGTAACTCATATTGCCGTAATTTTACCACAAATTGGAGTTCTCTTGAAGGGGTGCATATGCTCTAATCGTATTTCACACCTACCTGTACTTAACTATATTATCTCAAACATACCACGGTTTCTCGATTTGGGCAAGCCTTTTTTGTCGCACCAAGCTATCAGTTTTCACTTTGCATTTATATGTCTATCCCTATCTTCTCCCTTAACTCAGCCCGCACCAGTCCCACAGCCTTCCTATTCAGGTGAATCTCATCTCCAGCGTATTCCTTCAACATAAAGCCATTTTCGTCAGCGACCTTGTCATAAATATCAATGAACGTGTAGCCATTCTCCTGACAAAACGCCTTCAGCTTCTCGTTAAACGTCCTGTTTATCTGGCTGCGCACCTCCGGCGTACCGTAAAAGGGATATTTATACTCATTCCCCACCTTCGCGGCTGGTGATACGCAGTAGACGCAAAAATTCACCCCCCGCTCTTTTAGTTGTGCCATGACCTCGCCATAATTAGAAATCGTCCTGTCAATCAAATCGCTTATCGAATACTTCTCATTGCTCTTCTTGTGCTGATAGTAAATATGTATCCTGCAGTCTATCTCCCCGAA
>Ga0209777_10007964_pt1 | contig 11665 bp, 16 predicted proteins | sample FrelakmetHBP12HB_FD_187147 | JGI IMG/M metagenome (GOLD analysis project Ga0209777, IMG submission 187147) | Freshwater lake sediment microbial communities from the University of Notre Dame, USA, for methane emissions studies -HBP12 HB (SPAdes)... | ecosystem: Environmental > Aquatic >...
ACAAGCAACATCCAAAGCTTTCTTTGTAGCAATAGATATGGTTGATTGATTAAATTTAACAGGATCTAAACTAGCATCAGACAATCCTGAGGTTTCTTTTGTTGTTTTAGCTTCACCTAATCCACTAGCAGAGATGACAGTAGATGTTTCAGCATCTGTAAATCTCACTTGTAGACCTATTCTGGTTACCATCATCTGACTAGTTGCAAGCTTAGAGCTTACAGTTTCATCTTCTGATACACTATAATCATAACATTCTATTGTAACAAAGTATTTAGCTAGTCTAATCTTTCCTCGTCCGTCCAACTTATCTTCAGATATTCCTGCTTGTGAAGCCTGGAATTGCTTGACCATTCTATTTTTAATCTCTGTCTTATCTTCTGTAAATTTGAATCTATTGAGGTTCTCAAGGTATTCCATTGAGATGTTGGCAACACCAAGACCCACTCTCTTTTCTTTAAGCTCTGGATACATTTCATACATTTCATCATTTATACCACATTTAAGAATCTGAATAGGGATCTGAGGTCCATCGTAATCTAGAAAGCTCGAAATATCAATAGCCTTCTCAAAGCTAGCCTTGTATTGCTCTGTAGAGGTTTTTGCTAATTGAGCTTGTAACAAATTAGCATATAAAATTGTTACAAAAACTATTAATAATTGTTTCATTAGTGTCTTCTATAATAATGAATAGGCCTAGGAACTATAATCCTAGGACTATAATAAGGATATAAAAAAGGTGAGCTGTATAAGTTTATACTAGCTTGTGGAACCACTACAGTGTTATCACTATACAGCTTCTGAACAGTCTTTATCACCTTCCCTGAACTATCAGTTGTATATGTTTCTATAATCTTGTAAGGAGTCTCACAAGCTGTTAAGAACAATAGAGCTATTAATAACTTTTTCATTAGTGAAAGTCTTTAATTTTACCACATTTTTGACATTCATAATCACCATCATGATCAGCATCTGTAAACACATGTTCACATTGTCTGTGCTCATGGTGTTCAAACTCAAGCTTCTTAAGTTCAATTTCATGATGATGTTGTTCAGCCACTTTGTTAGCTTCAGCTACCACTTGATGATCCACTTTAGTTTGTTCAGAAGCTCTTCCAGCTGCTGCAACAAATGCATCAGGTACAATTGGAGTGTGAACAATAGGAGTGCTAGGCATATCAGCTGTATTACTTAAGCTAACACCATCCTCTTCATCCATCTTCTGTACAAGCATCTTGTCTTTGTCTGTATCAGAGAACCAGTAGTCTATAATCTTACCATAGCTACCAATGAAGGCACCTAATAATAACAATAATAACTCTTTCCATTCTCCTGCCATTACAAGGTTTGCATTCATTGACAAGAAGATACCTACTATAATAAGAATAAATGCTCCTAATACTCCAGCTGTGATGTACCATCTTCTGGTCATCATTGAGCTTAAGAGATCACGAAATCCTGTGGCAGGTTGTGGAGTCTCAGTTGTGTTTGATTTAAATAAGTCCATACGTTATCTATTACTTGTTGATTTGATTTGATTAGCTCAGCTTTCTTTATACCAGATCTTCTAGATCTCTGAGCTTTTGGTTTTTTAGCAGCACTTCCCATTACCACTGTGCTGGTTTTTCTTTAAACTCATCACCATCTTTCTTAGGCTTAGCTGGTTGTGCTTGAGCAGGTTTAGCAGCTTCTTTCTCTTTGATAATAACTGTCTTACCACCTGCAGCTTGTTGCTGTGCATTAGAGTTAGTGATGTTGATTACAGGAGCAGGTGCTGCTGTTTTCTCTTCTTCTTTCTCACCAGTAATTTTCTTTGTGATGATACCACCTACAGCTAATGTGATGGTGCTAACTAATCCTATGATGATGTTCTTAATGGAAGTACCACCACCAGACTTTTCTTCTTTTTCTTCTGACATGATTATAATTTTTTAGTTATTGGTTGTTTAATTTCGTTTCCTTGAATATCCATTACCACTACATCATATATCCCTACATTTAGTTTATTTAATGGAAGAGATACTTTCTGAATTGTGTCAGTAGCTAATAGCCCTTGTTTCACTTTAATATCTCCAGAAAGATCTGTAACTTGTATAGAGTATTTAGCTCCAGGAGTTGTTTGTACACTGAATGTAACTACACCATTGTTTACTATTGGTAAACTTGCAAAGCTAATAGCATTAGATTGCTTACCAAGATCTATTGGAGCTATAGCAGTATCAACATGTTTTGTACATGCAATAAGTAATACAATGATTGTAATGTATATTCCAAGTAATACTTTTAGTTCTTTCATATTAGAAGTTGTTATAACCTATTAATTTAATTGTGTTTGTGTTTAATTTGATGCCTATTTGATTTCCTTTAGCATCAGAAGCATCCATTGTATTTCCCACCTTAATGAATGTAGCAAGATCTTGTCCATTTGTAATAGATGAGAACTTAAGTGTGAAAGGAACTACAGCTCCAGTGATTGGACTTTTACCCTTATCAATTGCTCCAAACTTAATCTTACCTCCTTTAGGTGTAGCAAATGTAAACCATGTATTAGGAAGTGTACTAGTTAAGCTTTCAAACTTAATCTTTGTTGTGTCATAACTGAATTCAAACTGTAAAGCTGATATATCTCCTGTAGCATTCAATGTAACAGGTACATCAATTGAGTTTGATGTTACTACTATTGCATTTAAATTTACATCAATAGTAGGTAAGCTATTGTTAGGAGTGTTGATAGCATTAGCCCCAACTGAATAAGACTTAATAGTTCCATCAGATGCAACCACTTGTGAGCTCAATGATCTATTTATATCTCCAGGAAGAACATATTTAATATTCAAAGGAAGATTAGATCCTTTCTTTCCTGTAGTGAAATATGTATATCCAGTTTTAATATTAGGCCAATCAGCTATACTTAGGTTGTTAAATAAAGAATCTGTGAATGTAGGAACATCTAAATACACATCTGTTCCAGGTCTATATGTAGGAGGAAGTACATATAATGTATCAAATCCTACTGACTGTCCAAAGATTCTAACAAGATCACCACCATCAAATGTGTAGTTTTTATTTACATCAGCTGCTAGATAACCCATACCAGTTTTGATATTAGATCCTGTGAATGTACCATCTAAGTTCTGATTGGTAAATTCAGCTTGAGCTGCAGTGAAATCACTCACTGTAACAGCTGCATTCATAATATCTTTTATAACATCAGCATTCAATCTTACAGCCACTTTATAAACAGCAGAGTCTCTGAATTTAGTTTGATCTATAGCAAGATCACCATTATCATTAGCATCCACTAAGTATGTAGTTCCACGAGCTGTATCTATAAATGCCACTCTAGTAAGACTATATTGAGTCATTCCAGCATTAACATCTACATGAGCTTTAACATAAGACTCTGAGTTAGGATCTAAGTAGATAGGAATACTCAATGGAGCTTCTTGTAAGCTAGCTCCTAATGTTCCATTCTGATTAAATGCAGCACCAAAGTTCATTCTAATAGGATCAAATGTAAGACCTACAGCATTAGCATTCAATCTAAATGTAAGCTTTTCTAATCCCCAATAGTTGTTATAAGGCATAGCACTGTTGGTAGCCCAAGTTAATGTATGTCTTACAATAGTATGATTACCGCCAGAAGTAAATGAATAATTAGCGTATTGATAATCTGTACTACCATTGTTAGTTGTATTATTAGTATTCTGATTAAATCTATAACCAGGATATTGGTAGAAACTTTCACTGATGCTAGATCCTTGAGGAAGTATACCACCATTACCACCTGTACCAGTGTTAGCAATACTTAATAATGTAAGAGCTGTGTTCTGATACTCAAAATCAAAAAGTATCTGTCTAGTAGTACTGTTTCCATTACCATTAGCAGATACATATAGAACTAATGTGTCTCCTTTTTTAAGTGTAGTTCCATGATTGTTAAGCTTCACTGTATCACCAGTAGCATTAACATCTGTGCTTAATTTTAATTTGATATTCTGTGCATAAGAAAATGTCACAAATATTTGAAAAATTGTGACAAGTAATAATAGTTTTTTCATTTATAATAGTTTGTTAACCAATGAGTTGCATGCTTTCTTTAAAGCTGTGGATAGGTTGGTCTGGTTAAACTTGCCCCCTTCATCTATCAATAAAGTGGACATACTTGTTTCATCTGCAGACTCTTCAACAAGAGCTTTCTTAATAACTTTGCCATCCTTAGTAAGTGTACCATATAGTCTTATTACAACTGATTCTTTATTAGAATGCATTACAGAAAAACTTGATTCTGTCTTTAGAACATCTAGATATACAATATCTACATCTAGTTTTGTATTAGATGTCTTATCGATATTGTAATTCTTATCCTGTAAGATTTCTTCTATAACATTCTTAACACCAAACTCAAGCTTACGATTACCAGCTACTGCTCCAATCTTCACCTTGTTTGTAATAGCACCTATAGCAACAGTCTTTGGTTCTTGATACCATATGTTACCTGGAGAGTTTCTGAATGTACCATTAAACTTCCATTCAAACCAATTAGACATACTCTGAAGAGTTTCTTCATGTCCTGTAGCTTCAAGGATCACAGAATAGATACACAGTCCTAGTGCAAAGACCAACCATGCACCTACTAAGCCTAAGAAACTATTTCTTATTATATTACTTACCTTGTCCACGATATTTCTTTACTGGTTTATCTTTTGGTCCAGAAGTCTTAGCAGCTTTGCCACCTTTTCTCTTACCAAAACTTATTTTTCTACTGTCTGTTGATTTTGACTTTGCCATTATTTTTTATCTTTAATAGATTGAAGAATTGCTTGTACTTCAGCTGAAGGAGCTGGTTTAGGTTTTGTAATATCAAATGGATATGCCATAATTATATAATTTAAGAATTGTCTTGGAAAATAGTAGGTGTACCAACATAGTTTGGAAATAAGAATTCAATATCATATGAAATAAGTGATTCTAAAGTACCTGAACTAGGAGTGGTAGCAGTTAGAAGAACAGCATAGTTATAACTACCATCTGGTTGAGGGTTGTCTCCATAATTAACTAATACCACTTCAAAATTAGAAATTGGTGAAGGTGTACCATCAATATTTATTACACCACCATTAGCTAATGGAGTGTTAATAATATTATTTCCATCATAAGTAAAAAACATACCAGTTACACTTCCTGGAAATAAAGAAGGTGCCATGAATGGAGATGCTGGTACATTCAATGTACATAAATATTCACTAAATCCATCGGATGTAGAAAGAGGATAAATACCTTTAATATGATAGGAAATAAGTTCTACAACTTCATTACCAAAAGGAAATCCTGGAGTGATGCTATATGTAAACTTAGGACCTTCATTAACTAATGTAGCAGGAGGATAGTTCTCAAATGGAATACCTGTATAGGCTGAATTACCTACATTTAAATTGTTAACATCTCTAACTAATTGGTTTAATTGACCAACTTTAGCAATTTGATCATCTGTTTGTACCTTAACTTTTGGTTTAACAGGACGTGGAAATGGTTGTATCATTATACTAATAATTTATAAAATTCATTAAAATGTGCAATTCTATCTGGTAAGCCAATGGTTCCTTATCTCATCTTGCAGTTGTCAAAATGCCATTTTTTAGCATTCAGTTCATCAACTTATTATAGTGTTTTTGATAATCCATTATGTTAACAAACTATAAAAGATTTGAAATTCTTTTTTACGTGCATCTAAACCAATAACTCCACCATTAACTTTCTTTGTAATCTTTGTCACTACATCATCTGTAGCTCCACCATCAGCTATTTCATTTAGCTTGTTCTTCTGCCAGAACCAAGCTGCAGATGCTAATGCATATTGTGTACCCACTAAATCAGGGTTCTCTTCAATAGCTACACCAATTGATTTACCAAAAGCTGTATAGTTATCACGTCCTGTTAGCTGAATATATCCTCTACCTCTAAACTTATAACCATCACCAGATGCTTCATTACCATTACCCATTCTTCCTGAGTAAACACGGTTAGCAATCTTCTGTGGTTTCTTTGCATAATCATTTGCTAAAGATTCACTAGGGAAGTATTTCTTAAATATACCCTGTAATCCTTTAGCAGAATAATTTAAGTTCTCTGCAGTGATTTTAAATCCTCCTGATTCATGTCCAGCTTGTGCTAGGAAATGAGCAAGTCTTAAGCTTGTATTGATACCAAACTTCTCTTGTATATTAGGAATCTGATCTATTACACTATCAGGAACATGTCCTTTTAAGTTACTTAGATTCATGTGTTTTCTTTTTAGCTGGTTTCTTTTTAGGTTTAGCCTTAGGTTTAGGTTTCTTAGGCTTTTCTATAACTTGCTGAGGTTCAACCTTATCTAACACTTCAGCAATTTGTTTTTCTATTTGCTTAACTGATTGAACATGTTTATCACGCTTAGCAAATAAAGATTTTATAAATTTAATTACACTCATTTTACTTTAGTTTAATTTTCCAATATGATTGGAATCCATAATTGATTCCACCATTTATACCTGTACCAACTTGAACACCTATCAATTGGTCTTTTTTAGTTTTTAATATAAGTCCACCATGTGCACCTGTAGGAGCAAGAGTTTGGTTTAAGTCTAACCCACCACCATAATACAACTGAGCCTTAGGAGGATCATAATGTGTAATGGTCTTGGTAACAGTCACTGTAGGTATCTTATAATTACTATGATAAGATCTACCAGTTAATCCATTTTGTTGTACTGTATCAGCTACAGCTATATATCCTAGAGTGTCTAGTCTCACTGTATCAGCATATGCCTTAAGAGCAAAGAATTCTTTTAATAGAGAATCATATTGTATCTTAAGTCTGCCATAATTTGTATCAGCTAAGAACTGTGTAGGAGCTTCTAAGTAGATAGTCTTAGCAGGTTTAGGTTTGATATAAATCATACTATCATGTTCAGTCCATGTAGTGTCATGTGTAATCACTGTGTCAGACTTTCTAGCTCCACTGTGACAACCTCCACCTTTACCAACTGCTATAAATATAATAAGTCCTGCTATAATTGCTGTTAATATTTTATTCATCCTTTGGTTTTTTAAATGTAAACTTGTCCAGAGATGTAAATCCCATACCAGCAGCCACAATAGCAGCAATTAAGTCTGCTAAATGATCATTGATTGGTATATGTACAAAGAACCCTATAAATAATGATAGAGCTCCTAATGTTACAATAACTCTCTTATGACTAGTAGAACCACGCTCATCTGTAAGCATATCCTTTAAAAAATCTTTAAATCCCATACTACTTAAATTTAATTTTGTTATCTGTTAATACAGCATACTGATTCTCTTTAGGTTCTTCTTTACCTGGTTGAATTGGATAGTCAGCTGTACTGGTTTTAAATACTTGTCTTTCTAGATTATCAATTCTAGTTTTATCTATATTAGATTGGGCCATTAGCACTTTAATATCTGACTTAACCTCAGATAGATCACTTTTAATATCATTTAACATCATCCCAGCAAATATACCAATGATAGTCACTGCTCCTGGGAACAACCAATTTTTAACTTGATCAAGTGTAGAAACTTCTTCTTTTGCCATTACATATTAAATAAAAATAGCATATATAACCACATCAATTTGTGGAAGATATACGCTATGTAGTTAAGAATTATAAATTGAATTGGTTGTCTATATTGTAAAATAGACATAAGGACAATAGAAAATTATCCTTCGAGCCCCAAAGATATGTAAAACAAATGAAATTACCAAATTAATTTTTAGTAAGATTGATAAGACTTTTCCTCTATAAACTCAGAGTGATATTTAATGTTAATTTGTTTTTTAATATGTGCTCTCTTGTCATTCAATAAGTAAACACTCCTGGCTAGCTGTACAAAGTGGTCATCAAACACCTTGTTTCTTTCACAATCTCTAAGCCTATCCTCTACATCCCAGAGCTGTTTGTTTACCCAAAGTAGTTCATCTACCAGAGGATCATGTAATATCTCTGGATCTATCACTGTATTTAGATAGTTTTTCTCAGTGAAGACATGTTTAAGTTTGTCCTTATCTGTTATGTTTAAAGCCTTGATGGAAAGTATGGTCCATTTATCTACCACTTCTCCTATAGAAACTATTATTTGCATACTAAAAATGTTTGATATTCAATACAAATATAGTAATTTTGTTGTAAATAATCACCACTATGCCCAATAGCTACACATATTTTAAGGAAGAAGTTAAAGAATGGTTCAAGAATAATGTTCCTGCTAATAAAAGGATATTAGATGTGGGCCCTGGACAGGGTACATATGGTAAGCTTTTAAATGATATTGGGTATAGAGCTATAGATGCTGTTGAGGTGTGGGACCCCTATATCAGTGAATACAAACTATGGGAGTATTATGGGGTTATATACAATAATGATATACGTGAGTTTGATTGGTCTGAGTATGATTTTATCATTCTAGGGGATGTATTAGAGCACTTAGCAGCTGAAGAAGGTCAGAAGCTCATTATTGATATTGCTATGGCTAGAAAGCAATGTTTGGTTGCTGTTCCATATATGATGGAGCAAGATGGTGAGGAGTATGGAAATACATATGAAACACACCTACAAGCAGACCTTACAAAAGAAGTGATGGCAGAACGCTATCCTACATTAGAACTACTCTATGCAAATGATTATTATGGGTATTATGTAAGTAAGAAGGTGGAAAAGAAAGCATTCGTACTCTATGCTACAGAGGCCTATTATGATATTGTGACAGCCTGTGTAAACTCACTCACCACCTTCAGTCAGTACCCAGTGTTTGTCTACATGCTTAACTCTGACAAGAAGGTACCTAGAGCTACAACCATTAGGTGGAACTGTGATATAGATCCAATAGAATACAATACCAAAGACCAGTTTTATATCAATAGGACAGATGACAGGATATATAACATCCTCATACAGCGTCCACTGATTGTTATAGACTGTCTTAAGTATGCTGATACAGTGATGTATGTAGATAGTGATAGTGTTGCTACACCTTTTGTAGACAGAGTGTTTAACTATCCCATCTCTGAATATCCTTTGTTTACATCTAGCATCTATGACCAGATGTTCCTAAATGGAAAAGGAGATCTTGAGAAACACATATGTGAACTTCTAGCTATAAAAAGAGGTAGGTATATACAAACAGGATACTTCTTAGCTAATGTAAGCTGTCTGAAGTTTTTGAAAGAGTGGGCTAATCTGTGTACCCATCCTACAATATTAAAAGACTTTAAGAAATATGCACCCTTTCATGAAGAAACTGTAGCTAATGCTATACGTTGGAAGTATGAGGTTAATGAATCCTTACCACTAATTTATACCAATGCTAGCTTAGATGTACTAGAAAACATAGATAAATATGAGTTTGGTAAAGAACATTGGGAGTGGTTTAAGCTACCTGATAGTAAGAATGATTTGTTCTTCTACCATGGAGAGAAGAGACCAGATGTAATGTATAAGATGATTAGTAGATTGAAAGGTAACAAAAGAATATTGTTCTTAGCTCCTCACTTATCTACAGGAGGAATGCCTGCATTTCTTCTAAAGAGAATACAAGAGATAAAGCATTGTACAGATATATATGTAGTTGAATATCAATGTCATAGCTTGGATTTTGTTGTACAGCGTAATGCTATCAAAGAGATTGTAGGAAATAACTTCACTACACTGTATGAGAACAAAATAGAACTATTTGATATAATAGACAAATGGAAACCAGATATTATACATCTGGATGAGCCTGCTGAGAGATATGATAGAGAAATGATTACCAAGCTGTATGATACAAATAGAACCTATAAGATTGTAGAGACATTTCATGATGTAGCATTTAAGCCTGAAGAAAAGATCTTTCAATCAGAAGCATATGCATTCTGTACACCCCATCACATGAATAAGTTTACAGACTTAAAAGGATATAGAAAGGTGATAGAGTTCCCTATAGAAGACAAGAAACCAACTGCTATAAATAAAATAGAAGCTAAACATAAGGTGGGGTTTGCTCCATTCAAAATTAGTGTTCTTAATGTAGGACTGTGGACTCCTGGTAAGAATCAAGCAGAGGGAATAGAAATAGCTAAGAAGTATCCATGGATGGATTTCTATTTTGTAGGTAATCAAGCAGGCAACTTTAAACACTACTGGGAACCATTGATGAATGATCTACCAAAGAATGTATATGTTCTAGGAGAAAAGAGTAATGTAGAAGACTATTTAATAGCTGCAGATATATTCATGTTCAATAGTACATGGGAATGCAATCCTCTTGTACTTAGAGAAGCAATTAGTTATGGACTACCTGTTGTAGCTAGAAACCTACCACAGTATGAAGATATGTTTACTAAGTATCTTCTACCTATAGATATTAACTTAGTTGATATATATGATAAGACTGATAGTAGTGGTATTATGCTTTATGATATACCAGATGTTACATTTAGACAAGACTACATAGATTTCTATGATAAAGTGAGTGAACTATCTGTACAGGAAGAGAACATCACTATTACACAATACAATGTAAATAATCCATTCTTAGAGATAACAGGTGTAAGTAATAGTGATTTTAGAGTGGCTTTCTATGATGAAGTAGGAGTATGTCATTATGAGAGCACTATTAAATGCAATTGCTGGGTGAAATTAGACAGGCATTATTACACTAGATGGAATACTAAGGTGTGGAAAGATGGGGTGCTTATATACGATAACATACTAAGCTATGAAGGAAAGAGAGTGTTCATTGTGATTGACAGTGAATCTCTAGGAGACACAATAGCATGGATTCCTTATGTAGAAGAGTTTAGAAAGAAGCACAACTGCCATGTTGTAGTGAGTACATATAAGAACTTCTTATTTGAAAAAGCTTATCCAGAGCTTGAGTTTGTTCAGCCAGGAACATTAGTGAACAATATATTTGGACAATATCATATTGGATGGAAGTATGATGCTAACAAAGAACCTGAGCTATGTAACACTGTTCCTCTACAGAAAACAGCCACTAATATACTTGGACTAGAATATAAAGAGATAAGACCTAGGTTTGCTTATACACCTGTAGAGTTTGAAGATAAAACTAAGTATGTAACTATTGCTACAAATAGTACATCAGGATGTAAGTTCTGGACTAAAGAAGGTTGGCAGGAAGTGATTAACTATTTAGTTGGTCAAGGATACAAAGTGTACAATGTATCTAAAGAAAGAAACCCATTTGATAACTGTATACAGATAGAAGATACATCTATGGATAACACCATCAATATGATTTGGAACAGTAAGTTCTTTATAGGATTATCTAGTGGATTAAGCTGGTTAGCTTGGATGATGGGTAAGCGAGTTGTGATGATTTCCAACTTCACTAAAGCAGATCATGAGTTCCAATCTAATTGTATTAGAGTTACAAATGAGAATGTATGTCATGGTTGTTGGAACAATCCTAACTTCAAGTTTGATAAGGGTGATTGGAACTGGTGTCCTATATGGAAAAATACCCCTAAGCATTTTGAATGTCAAAGGACAATACCAGCTAGTATGGTTATAGATAAAATAAAAGAAGCAGGTTTTTAGGCCTGCTTTCTTTTTTATAGGGGGAAGAATTATTTACTTAAATCAGTATGAATATCTACTA
>Ga0209777_10007965_pt1 | contig 11664 bp, 9 predicted proteins | sample FrelakmetHBP12HB_FD_187147 | JGI IMG/M metagenome (GOLD analysis project Ga0209777, IMG submission 187147) | Freshwater lake sediment microbial communities from the University of Notre Dame, USA, for methane emissions studies -HBP12 HB (SPAdes)... | ecosystem: Environmental > Aquatic >...
CCGCGCTGACGCTGGAAACCCCGCTACGGATGTGGCACGGCTGGCTTGTCCAGCCGTGGGGAAAATCGCCAGCCTTCGCCACGGCTGGACAAGCCAGCCGTGCCACACCCGTATTACGTGTAGTATCAGTCGCCGGCCTTCTCCGCCGCAGCCGGCACCAGCGCAGCAGGCGCGGGCGATTCGTCGGACTTCGGCTTCTCGGCCAGGTGGCCCCAGATGCGGATAAGGCCTTTCTCGATCTTGATCTTGTCCACGGCAATGTAGCGGCGGCCTGAGCCGAGGAAGGCCGGCTTGCCTTCCAGGGCGTCCATCGCACACTGGGCAAGGTTGATCGGATCTTCCTCCTCGCTCGGGCCCTTCTTTCCCGCCATGCGCGAGGCCAGCGTTCGCCGGGCCTCCGCCACGAGGGTGTCGGGCACCGGCAAGGCGCCTGCGCTGGCGCCGGAGGGCTTCACGATCATCGCCCCGTCTTTCTGGACCTCGACGCCCATGTGCTGCGCGGCCACAACGCTGGTGGCGCCGCTGCCGACGATCGAGGCGACGATGACCGTGTCGGGCTCGAAACTGACCCTCAGGGCCTGGATGACGGAGGAAACGGCCTTGCCCCCCTTCTGCTGGTCCTGGACGAACCCGGCGATGCCGATGTTGACCATCTCCTCTGTGATCGTCAGGTCCAGCGCCGTCTTGCCGCTCTTATCCAGCAGGACGTTGCCGATCTTGTTGACGATTTCCTCGTTGAAGCGTCCCCGGTTGGCGTCGTTCGCCACGACGACGGCGGTGCGCTTATAGAAGTCCGGCGTCCACTTCACGAGCACGATTCCGACCACGGCCGCCAGCAGGAGTGCGGCGAGGATGATGAGGAGGGCCCATCGGCGGCGCGGACTGCCGGGCCTCTCAACATCCGGCGTATCGCCGTAAAATCGCATGCGATTCCTCCGCGTAGTATGACAGCGCTACTTCCATATTGTGCGCGGCGGTTCTCCTGAACCGCCGCGCGAATAGCCGGTTGCCGGCACGGTCATACGGCGCTCTTGCGCGGCGGGTCAGGAGACCCGCCGCGCAAATCGTGGCAGATACCTTTCATCTTCAGCATGCGCCCCGCCCGGACGGCGGTCAAGCCTTTTCGGTTGACCCTTCCCCGGAAGTCCTTAGAATATTTGTTATTACCGGCGGCTCATGGAAATGGCGAGGTAGCAGCTTTGGCTGATTCCAGCGCGATCGAGGCCGTTCAGGCCATTCTCGGCTATCGCTTCAAGGACCCCGAACTCCTGGCCTGTGCCCTGACGCACGCCAGCATCGCCACGACGCGCCTCACGTCGAACGAGCGGCTGGAATTCCTCGGCGACGCCGTCCTGGGCCTTGTGATCTGCGAGGAGATCTACCACCGCTTCCCGCGGTACCTCGAAGGCGAGCTGACACGTATCAAGAGCGTCGTCGTCAGCCGCGAGACGTGCGCCAACGTGGCCGACGGCCTGGACCTCGTGCAGCACCTCAGCCTCGGCAAGGGCATCACCGAGTCGGAGAACCTTCCGGCCAGCCTTGCGGCGTGCGCCTACGAGGCCATCATCGGGGCGGTGTACCTGGACGGGGGCCTGGAACCGGCCCGCACGTTCATCCTGGCCTACATGGGCGAAGAGATCGACCGCGTCCTGGCCGGCGAGCACCGCCGCAACTACAAGTCCCTCCTCCAACAGCACGCCCAGCGCGACCTGGGCGCCTCGCCGAACTACGAGGTCCTCGACGAAAAAGGGCCCGACCACGCCAAGGCGTTCGAGATAGCCGTAACGATTCGCGGCCGCCGCTACCCCAGCGCCTGGGGTCCCAGCAAGAAGGCCGCCGAGCAGTGTGCCGCACGCGAGGCCCTCCGCGTCCTCGGAAAACTGGAGGCCGAAACCGTGCCCCTGGAGCCGGCGGCGGAGGACGAATCGGAGACCCCCGCCGAAACGGAAGAAGAGGACCAGGCAAGTTGAGCCGGCAAGAGTTCTGCGGGTTCCAATGCCCTCACAGCGAATTCCCGCCCGCCGAGACGGCCGGCCTTTGCCGCACCATGGCCGCGGTCTACTGCAAGAAACTCAACAAGCTCGTGAACAAAAACGGGCCGTGCGTGTGGCAGGAGAGACCCGCCGGAAAGAAACGCCGCTCCCGCAAGTAACCCTGAAGCGCCACATAACCATTTGCGCGGTGGGTCTCCGGACCCACCGCGCAAGAAGTGACGCTCTTGACAGCGCCCGTGGCCTGGCGCGGCTGGTCGGGAGACCCGCCGCGCAAAGTTGCGCCTTGCGGTCATTACTCGCCGAGGTCTTCCTCAACCTCGCGGCGAAGTGCGCGGCCCGCGCGGTCCCGCTCGTAAGAGCCCTTGCCCTTCTTCGGTTTCTCCACGCGCGGTTTCTGGCCGGCGGTCCATACCCGCCTGGGGAAGTGCGGCTTCTTGATCTTCGCTTTCTTGCGGCGACCGGACATCAGTCGAACTCCAGTTTCAGGACACACTCGGCCACGCGCCGGACCTTGGCAAGCTGAACGTGGATGCCCAGCCCCGGCCCGCTCATCGCCCGCACGAACCCGCCGTAACCGAACGAAAGCCGCTCGCGCGTGATGTCGGACCGCAGGAGGAACCGGCCGTACGACCCTTCGGAGAACCGCACGCGGCGGCCCATGAGTTCCAGAAATATGCGGCCGGCGGCCGTCAGGATGCCCGTCTCGCCAACCATGCAACCGAGCTGGAAATCGACGCCCAGCCGGTGCGCGAGCTGCGCCATCCGCAAACTCTGCACGAGGCCGCCGTTCTTGGAGATGCGGATGTTGAAGAAGTCCACCTGCCCGGCGCGGAACCGTTCTTCGGCCTCGCGCAGGGTGATAAGGCTCTCGTCGAGCATGATCGGCACGCTCGTGCGGCGGCGGAGTTCGGCCAGGGCCGCCTCGTTGCCCTTTGCCAGGGGCTGCTCGACGGCGATGACGCCGTAGCGGGCGAGCGTTTCGGCCCGCCGCACCGCCTCCTCCAGGTCCCATGCGCCGTTGGCGTCGACGCGGAGTGTGCGGCGTGTGGGCCCGCGCTTGCGCTTCAGGCCCCGCCCGAGTTGCCGGACGCACTCGGCCAGGTTGGCCTCGTCCTGTGCCGCATCCTTGCCCACCTTGAGCTTGTAGTCGCGGAACTGAAGCAGGCGCATCATCCTGAGGTTCCGCCGGACCTTCGCCGGCGGGCCGGCCGAGATGATCCCGCTCACGCGCCGAAGGAGCCGGTGAGGCTTCAGGCCCATCTGCCCCGCCAGCATGTCGGCCACGCGGACCCGGCGCGACTGACCCACGGCATCCAGGTACGCCAGTTCGCACGCGCACCAGGCGGCGTTGTGGACGACGCCTTTATCCTCCACGGGCGGCTCGGCCAGCGGCGCATCGGTCAGCATGCGGGCGGCATAGACGTCGCGGATCACATGGACGGCCGACTGGAGGGTCTCGCCCGTCACATAGTCGCGCGGGATGCCCTCACCCCAGCCGACCGCGCCATCCTCAAGCTCCAGGCGCACCAGGATGCCCGTGCTCGTGGAACGGCCGGCGCGGGCGTGCTCGAACCGGATCCGCATCGGGATTTCATACGTCCAGACCTGAAGGCTCTTGGCTCTCGGTGGCATTTTTCCTCTGCTCGTTTATGACCGTGCAGATTATCGGGGCGCGGCCGGCTGGCGTCAATCGACTGCTCGAAAGAGTGACTAGGTGACTGGGTGACTAGGTAACTAGGTGAAAGATACGACCTTAGCACAGCAGACCTCCGCACCCGCCAAGCGCGTTCTCACCTAGTCACTTAGTCACCCAGTCACCCAGTCACCCAGTCACCTAGTCACCTAGTCACCTAGTCACCTAGTCACCCAGTCACCCAGTCACTCGTTTACTGACGCATCATTTGCAACGGACCTGCGGGGCTGGTAGTATCTTGCCTGGGTAAAAAAATGCTCCCTTTGCGGCTGGAACATCTCACGAAACGATTCGGCAGCGTGACGGCCGTGGACGATGTGTCTGTGGCGGTCGAGCCGGGGGAACTGTTTTTTCTGCTCGGCCCGAGCGGGTGCGGCAAGACGACACTTCTGCGGCTTGTGGCGGGGTTCTACGAGCCCGACGCCGGCCGCGTGTATTTCGGCGATAACGACGTGACCGCCCTGCCCCCGCACCGCCGCCGCTGCGGCATCGTGTTCCAGAACTACGCCCTCTGGCCGCACATGACGGTGCTGGAGAACCTCACGTTCGGCCTGGGGGTGCGCGGCATCGAGAAGGCCGAGCGACGGCGGCGGGCGATGGCGATGCTGGAGGTCGTCCAGATGGCTGAGTACGCCCGCCGACGGCCGACGCAACTTTCGGGCGGCCAGCAGCAGCGGGTGGCCCTCGCGCGGGCACTGGTCATCCAACCCGATCTCCTCCTGCTGGATGAACCGCTCTCGAATCTCGACGCGAAGTTGCGGTTCCAGATGCGGACCGAAATCCGCCGCATCCAGCGATCCGCAGGCGTCACGAGCGTTTACGTGACGCACGACCAGGACGAGGCCCTGGCAATGGCCGACCGCCTGGCGGTGGTCCGCGACGGGCGCATCCAGGCCCTCGGCAACCCGCGAGACTTGTACCTGAACCCGCCGGACGTGTGGGTGGCGGGGTTCCTGGGCGCAACGAACCTGCTGGAAGGCCGCGTGCAGAAACGCGACGGCGCAGGCGCGCTCGTGGAGACGGCGTTCGGCGCCGTTCGGACGATGCAGGCGCCGCCGGACCTTGCGCCGGGCGCGGCCGTGACGATCAGCGTCAGGCCGGAGTCGGTCCGGCTGCTGGCGCCGCAGGGCAGCGCACCGCCGGACAATGTGTTTCCGGCGACGGTCCTGGCGCGTACTTTTCAGGGTGAGACCGAGCAGGCGCGCGTGCGGCTGGGAACGGTGGAGATCACGATCTCCGACCGGCCGACCGCCCTGCCTGCCGTCGGACCGGGGGGCGCGGCCCGGGCACATATTCCGGCCGACGCCGTGCGCGTCTTCGCGCGCGAGGCCAAGGAGGCACAGGTCAGTGCTTAGTGCCACAACAACTCTGTGCGCGGCGGGTCTCCGTACTTATTTATCGCCCACACCACGGTGTGGCACGGCTGGCTTGCCCAGCCGTGGCGGAAGGCCCACGACGTCTCCCACGGCTGGACAAGCCAGCCGTGCCACATCTGCTATTGCGGCGCACGCCACGCGCCACGCTCCAAACACGTACTGCTTGCTTGCCATTGCAGCATTGACTGCGATGGCGTTGCTTACCCTCGCCGGCTGCGGCGGGTCATCGCCGTCCGCCGCCACAGACACGCTGGTCATCTACTCGCCCCATAGCGACGAGATCCGCGAGGAGTTCACGCAGGCGTTCCAGGCATGGCACAAGGCGAAAACCGGGCGAGACGTCGATGTTTCGTGGCCCGACCCCGGCGGCGGCGGCACGCAGGTCCTGAAGCGCTTGCAGGACAAGTTCGGCAGCGGGCGATACGACATCGACCTCGTGTTCGGCGGCGGGCCGATCTTCGACCAGATGAAGCAACTCGGGATACTCCAGAAGGTGACTTTGCCGCCGGAAATCACAGCGGCCATCCCGCCGAAGGCCGCCGGCCAGCCGCTCTACGACCCGGACGGTTACTGGTATGGCTCGGCCATCTCCACGTTCGGGCTGATTTACAATCGCACGCTCATCAAGGACAAGGGATTGCCGGAGGTCAAGGACTGGCTGGTGTTGGCCGACCCGAAGTACTTCGGCTACGTGGGGGCGGTCGACCCTGCCAAGTCGGCCACGGCCCTGAAAGTCTACGACGTCATCCTCCAGGCTTACGGATACGAGCGCGGCATGGCGGTGCTGGTACGATTGGGAGGCAACGCGAGGGAGTTCTACACCCAGGCCGGCGACGTTCCGCGCAACTGTGCCCAGGGGTTCATCGCCATCGGTCCATGCATCGAGTTCTATGCCTTCCGCCAGATGCGCAGCGAGGGAGGAAAGAACCTGGGGTTCCTCGCCCCGCCGGGGCTGACGGTCGTCACGTGCGATCCCGTGGCCGTGCTGAAGAACGCGCCGCACCGGGAACTGGCGCAGGAGTTTGTGGAATTCGTCCTGCGGCCCGAAGGACAGCGCCTGTGGATGCTGCCGGCCGGCGCGCCGGGCGGCCCGCGCAAGTACACGCTGGGGCGCCTTTCAGTCCTGCCCGGCCTGTACCAGGAAGCCGAGGCCTTGTCGGCGGCGGCCCAGGTGAACCCCTTCGCGGTCCCGCCGACGGATTTCTACGACGCGAGCAAGGAAGCCGCGCGCCAGAGCATCCTGGCGGACTACCTGCGGGTGACCCTGGTGGAGAACCACACGGCGCTAAAGAATGCGTGGAAAGCCATCATAGATGCGGGCCTGCCGGCCGACCGCCTGGCACAACTGACGCGCCCGCTCGTATCCGAGGAAGAGATGCTGCGGCTGGCCGGGGAAGACTGGGCGCCCATCCTCGTGCCGGAAGACGCGACGCCCGAGCGGAAAGCGGAACTCCGGCGCCAGGAAGAGCAGCGCCAGCGCCGCAAGAGCGACCTCCTCACCCGTTGGAGCGAGGAAATCCGCCGGCGGTATGAGGCCCTGGCAAAGTAAGCGAGTAGTCCGTCACAATTGAATCTGCGGGTGCCACGGCTGCGCTTTGTGCAGCCGTGGTCGTGGGCCGGGAGGCACGGCTGCAAACTGCGCAGCCGTGGCACCCGCATAATCAAAGTTGACGGACTACGAGGGTGTCGAAACGATCATGCGAGCAAACCTCAAGACCTGGCTGCTGGTCATTGTGGCGGCCGGGTTCCTGGGCCTTTTCTTCTTCTACCCGCTCTTCTCCGTCTTCGAGTCGGCCCTGTGGGAATCGACCGGGCCGACGCTGCATTACATCAGGAACATCCTGTCGAAGGCGACCACCCGGACAGGCTTCGAGAACGCCCTCTACCTGGCAATCATCACGACGGTGCTGGCGTCGCTCCTGGCGGTGCCGCTGGCGTACTTGCAGGCCCGCATGGAATTTTTCGGGAAGCGGCTGTTCGGCGCCACGATCCTGGTGCCGATGATCCTGCCGCCGTTCGTCGGAGCGATCGGCCTGAAGCAGGTCCTCGGGCCGTACGGCGTCCTGAACGCGGCCCTGGCGCACCTGGGCTTCTCGGACCCCGCGCAGGCCACCGACTGGTTCCGCGTGTACCCGCTGGCCGGGGTCGTCATCCTCCAGGCGCTGCACCTGTTCCCGATACTGTACCTGAACGTCGTTGCGGGCTTGGCGAACGTGGACCCGTCGCTGGAAGACGCCGCCCGGAGCGTAGGCGCGGGGCCGTGGCGGGTCTTCTGGCGCGTGACGTTCCCGCTGATACTGCCGGCATACTTTGCGGGGGCCGTCATCGTCTTCATCTGGGCGATGACCGACCTGGGCACGCCGCTGATGTTCAACTTCCGCGAAGTCACCGCCGTGCAGATCTTCGACCGGGTGAGCGAACCGTCGAGCCCCGAGGCCAACGCGATGGTGGTCCTCCTGCTGGCGGCGGTGGCCCTGCTGTACTGGGCGGCACGGGCCGGGCTGGGCCGGCGGGCACACGAGATGATGTCGGTTGCGACGCGGGCCCCCGTGCCGCGCCGACTGGGCGGCGGCGGGACCGTCCTGGCGTGGCTTCTCTTCGGCGGCGTGACGCTCCTGGCGCTCGTGCCGCACATGGCGGTCATTCTCTTCTCGCTCAAGACCGAGTGGCAGGGAACGGTGCTGCCGGCGGGCCTGACGCTGGAGCATCACCGGGCGGCCCTGGCACACCACTGGACGATGCCGAGCATCTGGAACTCCTGCCTCTACTCACTCGGGGCGGTGGCCATCAACCTCGCGCTGGGCGTGTGGATCGGCTACACGCTGGTGCGAAAGAAGTTCCTGGGGCGGGGCGTCCTGGATGCGCTCGTCATGCTGCCCCTGGCCGTGCCGGGCCTCGTGCTCGCGTTCGGATACCTGAACTGTTACGCCGACTGGGGCGACCGGCTGGTCCGTGCGGGCATCTGGAACGCCAACTACCTGTACCCGCAGACGAACCCCGTGGCGCTGCTGGTGATTGCATACGCCGTGCGGCGGCTGCCGCTCATGGTCCGCTCCGCGGTCGCGGGGTTCCAGCAGACCAGCCGCACGCTGGAAGAGGCGGCCCTGTCGGTCGGCGCGGGGCCGTTGCGCACGCTGGGCCGGATCACGGTGCCCCTGATTGCCGCCAACCTTGCCGCCGGGGCGATCCTGGTATTCTCGATGTCGATGCTGGAGGTTTCCGACAGCCTCATCCTCTCGCAGGACGACGCCTTCAATCCCATCACGCGGACCATCTGGCGGATTGACACGAGCGAGTACGCCGTCACGGGCGAAGCGGTGGCCGCCGCCCTGGGCGTCTGGGCGATGCTCTTTCTGGCGGTGACGCTGGCGGGAGCGACGGCACTGATGGGGAAGCGGCTCGGGGCGATCTTCCGGGCGTAAGCGGCGGTCAGTTATGCGAGGCCGGAGCAACCGCCGCCGGCTCGTCCTGGGCGGCCAGTGGCCAGTCGGTCGCTTTGGCAGCCGCCAGCTCGGCCGCCGCCACCACGACGGGGTCGAACTGCTGCGGGGCGCCGCCGCGAAGTTGCTGCAAGGCTTCCGCCAGGGTAAGCGCCGGCCGGTGCGGCCGGGCGCGGGTCATCGCCTCCAGCGCTTCAGCCGCGGCCACGATCCGCGATTCGATCGGGATGGCATCGCCGCTGAGACAGTCCGGGTAGCCGCGGCCGTCCGGCCGCTCGTGGTGGTGGCGGATGATGAAGATCTCCTGTTTCAGGAACTTCAGGCGCGAGAGGATCTTGACACTCACGACCGGGTGCTGGCAGACGATCGCCCACTCGTCCTTCGACAGCGGGCCGGCCTTCCAGAGCATGTCGGCGGAGATGGCATTGCGGCCGATGTCCCTGAGCATGGCCGCCCGGTATACCGCCTCGACTGCATCCGCCGAAAGGCCAACCTCGCGCGCGATGGTCACGGCGTAGCGGGCCACGTGCCGCGACTGGCTTCTGGAGTAGACGCTTCGGGCGTCCAGGGACTCGACCAGGTGGTAGAGGTCCTCCAAGACGGCCTCGTCGGTATGTTGGGCGATCGCCTCGACCCGCTTCTCGATGCCGCGGACTTCCTTGGAGGAGGCAAGCGTAGGCGCGACCTGGCCTTCGCGGACAAGGTTCCAGGTCACGACGCGGTTGCCGCCGAGGTTCTTGGCGCAGTACATGGCCTCGTCGGCCATGCGCACGAGTAAGTCGCAAGTCTGGTTCTCCCGCGGGTCCGACGTGGCCACGCCGAAACTGCTGCTGACGCGCACGGCAACGTCGCCGTACTGGATAGGGGTGTCGTAGAGGCGTCGGCGCACGCCTTCGGCCACGCTGGCGGCCCCTTCGAGGGTCGACTCCGGCAGGACCAGGAGGAACTCTTCGCCGCCGTAGCGTGCGATGATGTCGCCGGCGCGCAACCGCGACCGCATCCTGTCGGCCACGTGCCTGAGGACCTCGTCGCCGGCTTCGTGGCCGTGGTTGTCGTTGATGGTTTTGAAATGGTCCAGGTCCATGAGAACGACGGACACCGACTTGCCGCTGCGGCGGTTTCGAACGACTTCATGCTCCAGGAGCAGAGTCGCCTGGCGGCGGTTGGTCAGGCCGGTCAGGTAGTCCGTCGCGGCCAGGCGAGCGAGTTCTTCGTTGGCCCGCTCCAGGTCGCCCTTGGCTTTTTCGAGCGATTCCTGGACGGCCTTCATTTCCGTAATGTCCTTGATGACGCCGACGTAGCCCGCCAGTTCGCCCTCGGGGCCTTTGAGCGGCGAAATGGTCAGAAGGGCCGGGAACAGGCGACCGTCTTTGTGGACCAGGTCGATTTCAGCCTCGAAGAAGCCGTCGGCGGCGACCGCGTTCCAGATTTGCTCCACCGTGATCGGAGCGCCCTCGGTCAGGAGCCGGGCCATGTTCATCTTGCCGACGACCTCATCGGACCGCCAGCCGAGGATGTTCAGGCCGCCGTCCGAGTAAGAGAGGATGCGGCCGGCAAGGTCGCACGCGATGATGCAGTATTCGCTCGCACAGTTCAGGATCAGCCGGAGCTTCTCCCGCTCCAGGTAAGCCCGCTCGGCCCAGGCGCGGTCCCTTGCGGCGGCCTCCTCGGTCCGGACCCGCGCCAGGCGCAGGTCGCTCGCCAACGACAAAAACCCTACAAGGAACAACAGGTAACCACCGCAATGCAGGGGCAGGTAGGCAGTGATGGCGGCTTGCGCATTCCACCAATCGGGCAGCACCGTCTTGAGCAACTCGTTGGTCTGCCCAATGGTAAGCATGGCCAGGCCGGTGGTCATGCCAATGTAACTCGCCGCCTTGCCGCCGAGGCGGCGGCGCACCATCGTCGGAATAACGGTGGCCGCAATGCCCAGAACGACCACCCGAATCGCGATGTAAAGAGTCAACAGACCGCCCACGCGCCCTCCTTGCCCGGCCCCGGAGCGCAGCAATAGTGAAGTTGTGCAGACCTCTATTTATCGGCTATATAGGGCACAATCTTGAGCAAACGCCGGGGGTAGACCGGCCAGAAGAGGGGTTAAAGGCCGCCCAGGAGGGCTTCGATACGGCGCCAGTGGGTCCCCTGCCAAAAGAGTTTGGCGCAGCGGTCGCAACGGTAAAACTCTTCGCACCAGGCATAGGTGCGCGGGGGCGCCTCGGGCCGGGCCGATTCCTTCGGGATGGGGAGAAGCCGACCGCCGCACGCCATGCAGCGCGGCTCGCGGCGCCCGAGGCCAAGCTGGCGCAAGACAAACCGCAACTGCTCGAACTTGCCCAAGCCGCACGGAATCAGGACGGCCCTAACGCGACCCGAACAAACGGCCCCGTGACGCATCAGGCCAGTGTCGCACGTCAGAAGGATGCGGCCGGTGGCCAACGCCTGGCGCACCAGTTCCGTGTCGTCGATGCCGGCCCGCCAGGCGGCGTCATAGCCGGCCGCCCTGAGCCAGCGGGCCATGCCGCCCAGCATCGCATCACACCAGAACGCGGGCGATTCGCCCTCATTGGGGAGGTCGATTGCCATGTGTGCGTAGCCTGTTACCACACCTTCGTTTAGCCGTCGAGCGCCGGGTGGCACGGCCACGCTGTTGCGTGGCCGTGTTTGGCGTGTCTGGCCGCAAGCCACCATGGCGGCTGTGGCACGGCTGGCTTGTCCAGCCGTGGGGAGCGTCGCCGAACTTCGCCACGGCTGGGCAAGCCAGCCGTGCCACATTGCCGGCGCTGACGCTAAACACATACGTTGCGCGGCCGTATTCGACGCTTGGGGGCTTGCACGGCGCTCTACGCTAAACAGATACGGATCACCAGCCGCTCCTGCGACAGGCCCAAGACACCGTTACGCCCCGAACTTTGCCAGGCGGCCGGCGTGGGCCAGGGCCAGCGGCATCAGGTGCGTACTGGGGCGCAGGCCGAGGTTTCCGCGCAGGCAGTTCCGCTCGCAGAACTTCTGCGGCCCGTCGTGGCGGGCGGTCTTCGCCCAGAGGAGCGTCGGCACGGGGTGCCACGAATGGCCCTTCATGGCGCAGGGCGTCGAGTGGTCGGCCGTAATAATGAGGACGTCGGGCGCAAGTTTCTCGATGGCCGGGATGGCGGCGTCGGCTT